>Ga0099364_10002805_pt1 | contig 27561 bp, 33 predicted proteins | sample TergutTh196P3_FD_73070 | JGI IMG/M metagenome (GOLD analysis project Ga0099364, IMG submission 73070) | Microcerotermes parvus P3 segment gut microbial communities from Pointe-Noire, Republic of the Congo - Th196 P3 | ecosystem: Host-associated > Arthropoda: Insects > Digestive system > Gut ... | reverse complement strand
GACGAAAGTGATGCCGTGTCCGCCGGTTAAAACCGGCGGTTATAGACATTTTGCCCCTTCGGGGCAATGATGAACACTGTGCCACCAAAGGGGAAAGCGAAGACAGAAAACACCACACCCACTAAACTTGGATGCTCCCTTGCCGTTAAAAAGCCATAGACGGCATATCAACAAACGCCGTAACTTATGGTACAATGGGGGAAACTTACACTTTACACACTCTTTCCGAATCACATGGCGCACGAAGTTACGCTTATCACCGGCGATGGGGTCGGTCCCGATCTTGCCGAAGCCGCAAAAAAATGTATCGACGCGACCGGCGTTCAAATCAACTGGGATACGCAAGAAGCCGGGGTCGATGTTATGGAACGCACCGGCACACCGCTGCCCGACTCCACTATCGAAAGTGTACGCCGTACTAAGTGCGCTTTGAAGGCACCGATCACCACGCCCGTAGGCACCGGTTTTCGCAGCATTAACGTGCATCTCCGTCAGGAACTCGGACTCTTTGCTTGCATCCGTCCCTGCAAATACTATCCCGGTGTACGGACGCTTTACGACAAAGTCAAAGTCGATCTCGTTCTCTTTCGCGAAAACACCGAAGACCTCTACGCAGGCATTGAGTTCGAGAAGGGTCATCCCAAAACGTCCGAATTGATTTCCTACATCAATTCCATTGCCGAAGGACGGAAAATCAACACTCCCGGCGACGAGACCGGCATCACGATCAAGCCGATCAGCGTTTCCGGGACGGAGAAAATCGTCAAGGCGGCATTCGATTATGCCAGAGAAAATAAGCGGAAGAAAGTTACGTCGGTACACAAAGCGAACATCATGAAATATACCGACGGGCTTTTCCTCGAAGTCTCGCGGGAAGTGGCAAAACAGTATCCCGACATCGAGTTTGAAGACCGAATCGTGGACAATATGTCGATGCAATTGGTGCAAAAGCCGGAGTTGTACGATGTGCTCGTGATGGAAAATCTTTACGGCGACATTTTGAGCGACCTCTGTGCCGGCTTGGTCGGCGGCTTGGGAATGGCACCTGGTGCCAACATCGGACCAGAGGGGGCGGTCTTTGAAGCAACACACGGCTCGGCACCGAAATATAAGGGACTCAACATGGTGAATCCCGTAGCCGTCATTCTGTCGGGAATGTTGATGCTCCGCTACTTGAAGGAGTTCGATGCGGCAGACCGTTTGGAAAATGCAGTGGCGGCGGTCATTGCGGAGGGCAAAAATGTTACGTATGACATGAAAGCTGACCGGAATGACCCTACTGCGGTAGGCACCCGCGAAATGACTGAAGCGATTTGCGAAAAAATCAGAGCCTCGTAACGCATTGATGTTATAAACGGCATGAAACTGTACTTTGCGTCCTTTGTGAGAACTTTGCGTACTTTGCGGTTAAAAAAAGAACGTCACCGTTTACATCCTCTATTTTGCACTTGCCACACTTGCCGAAAATCGTTACGATTCCCTCAACGACACGTCAATCAGTGCGATGAGAGGACTTTCGATTCTTTCCTTGTTGATACTGCTCACTCTGGGCTGCGCTTCGCAGAACCAGACCGCCGAGGGGATGCGCTCCTACGGACAAGCCCGGTACGATGCCGCATTGACTGCTTTTCAAGCCGCACACAATGCGAATCCGAATAATCCTGATACCCTCTACAACATCGCGGCAACGTATCATCAATCGGCAAGGGCTTCACTTCGGCTGGGGAATGCAGCAGCGGCGTTGCAACAATATGAGCAAGCTGTTCAGTATTATCAACTTTGCCTTGCCAGAGATCCCAACCACGCTGATGCCCATCGCGGATTGTCTGCTCTGCACATGGATCGCCAGAACGGAGAAGCCGCTTACCAACTCCTTGTGGATTGGTATCACAGAAATCCTGTTGCGGTCGAACCGAAACTCGAACTGGCGCGGCATTATCACGAGTTCATGCAGATTTGCCTGGCACAAGGACGCATCGAAGAGGCACAAACCTGCCGCGATGCCGCCGAAATTTATTTACAGCGGGTGTTACAGACGGAGACGGACAATCTCCGTGCTCTACGTGCCTTGGGGTTTCTCAAAGAGCAGAGCGGCGATATTGCCGGTGCGGTCTCTGAATATCAACGCGCCCTGCACGCCCATCCGCACCAGAAAGACCTCGAAGAACGCATTGCGGCTCTGACAAGACCGGTGCAGTGAATAGACCGTAAACGGTATCGGCATGGAAATGATACTTTGCGGACTCCGCGCTTCTTTGCGGTTAAATATTCTTTCTTTAACCGCAAAGGTCGCGAAGTGCCGTTTCAAGCCGCCGTTTCAAATATCCTCGCCAACATTTACGCATTATCCAGCACATCCACTGCGGCAAACTTTTTGCCTTCGAGCATTTCGAGACTCGCTCCGCCGCCGGTGCTGACGTGGGAGACCTTGTCCGCAAAGCCGAGTTGTTGAATTGCCGCCGCACTGTCGCCGCCGCCGATGATGCTCACCGAGCCGCTCGCCGCAACCGCTTCGGCAACCGCCTTTGTGCCGGCATCGAATGGAGGCATTTCGCTCACCCCCATCGGTCCATTCCATACGACGGTCTTCGCCTCCTTCACGATGTCCGCGTAGAGTTTCGATGTTTCCGGTCCGATGTCCAGTCCTTCGTAACCGTCCGGCACTTCTCCCGCTTTGACGACCTTTTTGTCGCCGTCCGCCGCAAATTTGTCGCTGCAATGGGTGTCCACCGGCAACACCAACTTGCTGCCGCCGCGAGCAAGCAGTTCTTTTGCTAAGTCCACCTTGTCTGTTTCGACAAGACTGTTGCCCACCTTTTCCCCCTTTGCAAGGCTGAAAGTGTATGCCATCGCCCCGCCGATGAGCACCTTGTCGCAGATATCCAGCAGGTTTTCGATAACCATGATTTTGTCGGAAACCTTTTTGCCGCCGATGATGGCAACGAACGGACGCTGCGGATCGGCAATCGCACTGCTTAAATACTTGATTTCCTTTTCGACGAGGAAACCGCACACCTTCGGCTTCGTTCCCATCGCTTTGGGCAGAGCATACATCGAAGCGTCGGTGCGGTGGCAGGTGCCGAACGCATCATTGACATAAATGTCGGCAAAAGAGGCAAGTTCCTGAGCGAACGCATCATCCCCTTTCTTTTCACCCGGTTGGAAACGCAGATTTTCGAGGACGAGAACTCCGGCAACACCGCCGCCGGCTCGTAACGCGGCAACCTTTGCTTTGGCATCGGCACCGACAGTATCGGTCGCAAATTCCACAGGTTTGCCGAGCAGTTCGGCGAGCCGTACTGCGGTCGGTTTCATGGTGGACTTCGGCTCCGGTGCATCTTTGGGACGACCGAGGTGGCTGGCAAGGATGACTTTTCCGCCGCGATCCAGCACCGATTTGATGGTCGGCAGTGCCATCTGGATTCGCCGGTCATCGGTAATGTTTCCGGTATCGTCGAGGGGAACGTTGAAATCAACGCGGATGAAAACGGTCTTGTTGGCGACATCAATGTCAGCAATCGACTTTTTGGACATGGTTAATAGGAACCTTTCTGTTTGAATGTTAGGGAGTGAAACTATGCCTGGATTCTATCACGTTGTGCCGGGTATTACAAGCCGGGCATCTGTCCTTTGCCGTTCTTTTTTTAACCGCAAAGGGCGCGAAGAAGCGCAAAGGACGCAAAGAGAAAATAGCGGTTCTGCTAAAAAGAAAACTTCACAACGCCGCTGCTTCGCCTCTTTTTTGCCGGAGTAATTTCGTGGCGGCATCAAAAATCTGACCGAACAATTCATCCGAATGGAGAACGTGATACAAGGGAATTTCGCTCAAATAATCCTGTGCTTTTTGAACATCGCGGCTGTCGGACGAATCCGCCAGTAAGCACCACGCCAAGCCGGCGTAACCCAGCATTTTATCCTCCATATCCAGAAAACTCAAATCAGCAAACTCCTGAAACAAGGGCAAACTGTTGTCCGTGTCTTCGTCCAAATAATAGTACCGAATTAACTGCCGCTTCACTTTGTTTCCCCAGTAATACTCCTCTTGGGGAAAATAACCAATGACAGCGTGCCACGCGTCCGGCGTTCTTGAAAAACAGGCATAAACCCATTGCTCCTCGACCGTGGATTTCTTCGGTACGTCCAACGTAACCCCCTCCAAAGAGGGGGGATTGATCCACGTCCGGTACACGAGTCCCGACGACCAGCCTAACAGGGAAAGGAGCACCGCGACCAGGAATACAAAAACGATGCTGCCCCATCGTGTCCGCCGCCTTTCCAACGCGCGTTGCAGTGCGCGCCGGGCGGAAAGATGCAACGGTCGCGCCCGAGGCACCAATGCTGCACTTTCAGGAACCAATCCTTTGTTTTGCATTTCCAGCAAAATGCAGTGAAATGTTTGAAACCGGTTGTCCGGTCTTTTTTCAATCATTTGCTCCACAACGGCAACAAGTGCCGGCGGAATATCCGCCCGTTGTTTGACAAGTGAGGGCGGCATGTTGTTGACATGTTGCAACGCGACCGAAAGGGCGGTTCCCCCCATAAAGGGGGGCTTGCCCGTGAGGATGTGCCAGCAAGTGATTCCCAGCGAATAGACATCGCTGCGGTGGTCGAGTTTGTGCCCTTGCGCTTGTTCGGGACTCATGTAAAGCGGCGTGCCGAGTGTCATTCCTGCTTCAGTCAGAGCAAGTTGCGAATTTTCTGCCGCTATTTTGACGTGGGCTAAACCGAAGTCGGTCACTTTGACGGCACCATTTTTGCCGAGCAGGATATTGTCCGGTTTAATATCGCGGTGAACGATACCCGCTCCGGCAGCGGTTTCAAAAGCCGCCGCAATTTGCCAAAGAATATCGATCACCTGCGGGATGGGCAGCGCACCGGTACGTTGAATCACCTGTTGTAAGGTTTCTCCTTGAATATATTCTTGAGCAATAAACCAATAGCCGTCGAAGCAATCGGTTTGAAAGATTTGAACAAGACCGGGATGATTGAGGGCGGCAATCGCTTTCGCTTCTCTGACGAATCGGCGCAGACAGGTTGCATCATTTGCCAAATCCTTTTTCAGGATTTTGAGCGCAACTTGCCGTCCTAGCGAACGTTGTTCGGCGAGAAAAACATCTGCCGTTGCTCCGCTGCCGATCCGCCGGATGATATGATAATCGCCGAATTCACGATCCAATAGGTCGTCCATGGGGGCATTATATCATAAACGGCATGAAAATTGTGCCTTTGCGTCCTTTGCGGCTAAATCCTCATTTTTTAACCGCAAAGGACGCAAAGCACCATTCCAAGCCGTTTCAAGGCTGCTTCAAGTATCATTCGTGTAGGCGATTATTTTACCGACGAGCCGGGCGGCGAGGAACTCGGTGAGAACATTTCCGCCGCCAAGCGGTGCGACTTCGACGATGTCCGCTCCGATGACATTTTTCGTTTTACAGACCTGCCGCAGGATGTCGGTAACTTGAAACCAATCAAGCCCGCCCGGTTCCGGCGTTCCCGTTCCCGGTGCGAAGGCAGGATCGAATACGTCAATGTCCACTGTGATATAAACCTTTTCTGTTAAAGCAGTAAGGATTTTTTCTAGGCTGTGTTTTCTTTCCTGTGTGAGCATCTTTGGAGTGAGGAGCGACGCAATTTGCTGCGGACATTCTTGAGCCTCCTCTTCACTGAAACTGCGGATACCGACTTGAACGAGATGCGGTGTTATCTCCAAAACCCGGCGCATTGCCGAGGCGTGGGAGAATTTTCCGCCGGTGTAAGAATCCCGAAGGTCGGCGTGGGCATCGAATTGCAAGACGCTGATGGTCCCGTAATACTCGGCAGCGGCGCGGACGAGCGGCGGTGTGATGCTGTGTTCCCCGCCGATGAAAACCGGAATCTTGCCGGACTCAAAATAGTTTTCCCACTTGACGGTTTGGTAAATCCGGTCGAACATTTTTTCCGGCGTGCCGGCGGACAAAATCGGCGGAAAGGTCGCAATGCCCTGCCGGGTGAAGTCGCAGAGTAACTCCTCGTCAAAGTGTTCCATCTGATTGGAAACCGCAAGAACGGCTTCGGGACCCTTCGCCGTGCCGCCGAGAAAGCAAACCGTTCCTTCGTAAGGAACCGGTACAATCCGATACCGTGCGGACTGCAAGTTACATCGGTCAGCCGGTAGGGTAAGAAATAATTGAGTCATAATTGCTTGAGACTGTGTATAGGGATAAATTGTCCTTAGGCTTTGCCAGAAAGTTTCGTCCCCACCCTAACCCTCCCCCAAAGGGGCAATAGTATCTAGTCGAGTCAGAAAAAGCCATTCTATCATGGAGTCACAATTTTTCTCCGCCATCCGTCGCCCCATTTTTGAATAAAATAATCCAAAAACCGCCGAACAGAGCAACAACAATGCAAAAATTCCCACAGCGCACGGGAAAATATCCCCTTGCCCAACAAACTCAATAACTTGCGAATATTAAAACCCGCAGCACTCCCAATCAAATTCAACCTGTCTCCCTCGGAAGTCGTACGTGTTGGCGATTGACGCAGGCAAACCGAATCGCTGTCATTGCTGCCGCACTCTACTCAAAACAATGGAAATACGCTTGGAAAATCCCCAAAAAGATTTAACACACCCCCAGATACGAGTGTGTTAAAACTTTTTGGGAATCGGCAAATGCCCCCCGGTTGACATCGGAATCGTGTCCCGATTGAACTCGCAAAAGACAAGTCTCCAAGCATTGTAAACGTTGGATTCCACAAAAAATTGCCCATTTTAACAAAAAACTCCCAAAAAGTTTTGACACACCCCCCAGATACTGCCGGTGCGTAACCCCCGCTTGCGGTGTCGGCAAAATTGTGTAGCATGGCGTGTGGTTCCGGGTGCATAGCTCAGTTGGTTAGAGCGCAGCCCTGATAAGGCTGAGGTCGGAAGTTCGACTCTTCCTGCACCCAATGTTTAAGTCCTTACACTAAAAAAGGTTACGACAAACGAAAAAGCGAGAAAATGGCGGTCATGACCGTCCAAAACCTATACAATTATAGGTTTTGTATAGGTTTTTGGCGTACATCGTCTATTTCTAGCCGATTTCAGCCGGTTTTTCCGCCTTTTCACAGTATTTTTAAGCAGAGCTCGCTGGTTCGCGAAACTCTCAGGTTTATCGGCGATGATGCCTACAATAAAGCGTAGGTGCACCGTCGAAAAAACCATGCCCAAAAATATCCACAAACCGCCAAAGTACTGCAAACTCAAAGCAGGAAAAAAACTGTACGCCGTCGTCTACCATCACGGAAAAACCATTTATCTGGGGTCGTACGGCTCACCAGAATCCAAAATCGCCTACGCTCGGTTTATCGCCGAACTCAAACAACAGCCGGAAATTACCGTCCCGACCATCCAACAGTGCGAGACCATCGGAGAACCAAGTGCTACCGTTAAAGAACTCGGTATTGCATTCCTCGACCACATTCTGAAAATGCGAGGTTCGGCAAAATACGGCAAGGAAGATTACTCTCATTATCGAACCGCTTTCTGCGTGCTATTCAAACTTTACGGAGACGATATCCTCGCCGATAGTTTCAAACCAAAAAATCTCAAACTCTACCGACAAGAGCTCATTGACACCAAGCGATTCTGCCGCGGTACTGTCAACGATTATGTTCGGCGAGTCGTCCGCATGTTCATGTGGGGTGCTGAAGAGGAAATTCTTGAGTACAGTACCGCAGCCGCTTTGAAAGCCGTCAAATCGTTGCAGGAAGGGCACCCAGGGACTTTTGACCACCCCGAGCGGGAAAATGTGCCAGACGACGTGATCAAGCGTACGTTGCCGTTTTTACCGCCCATACTCACCGCTATGGTTATGGTACAACGTTTGACAGGGATGAGACCGAGTGAAGTTTTTAATATGCGGGTGGGCGACGTAGACCGTGAAACAGAATCTGACCTCTGGCTCTACCGGCTGCCATCTCACAAAACTCAGAAAAAAACCAACCGCAAAAAAATTATTCCATTGGGGGAGCATGAGCAAAAATACCTCGCCCCTTATTTGAAGGGCAAAAAACCAGAGCAGGCAGTCTTTTCACCAGGAGAAGCGATGGCGGAACGCCGCGCCATAAGCAGCGCGAATCGCAAGACAAAGCGGAGTCCCTCACAAATCGCAAGGGATGCAACACGCGAGGGAAACCCAAGAACGTACAACGAATTTTACGACAGGAATTCTTACAAAAACGCTATCGCTTACGCCATCCAAAAAGGAAACAAAGTTTTGTCGGATGACGAAAAGATTCCGCACTGGACACCGTATCAGCTGCGCCACGCAGCGGGGACGGCGATGGAAGATGAGGCAGGACTTGATGAAGCACAGGCGTTACTCGATCATTCTTCTGCGCAGACGACCAAACGGTATGCTCACGCAAGACTCAAAAAACTCAAAGAGCTTGCGAGAAATAGGCGGAATCCGTTTGAATGACGTTGGGCTAGGCAAAATAATGAAATCTGATATACTTTACTCGGATGTCAACTCCTTAACAATATTCAATTCATCCATGAACGAACAAAAACAACAAGGTCTTGATACAGTACAAGAAACCAACACACTGTCCTTGAAAATCGCCGAAACTCTCGCCCAAAATACAGAGTTCACTAAATTCTCGGATAAGCAAATGAATGACCACATTGTCAAATTTCTCGATGCATATCTGATGGCAAAAACAATAATCGACGAACAATACCGTAAAAAACTAGACGCGGCTAGAAGCCGCGTCCGTGAAATCTATCCGTTAGAGTAAGAAACCAAGGCAACCGCTTTGCAAAGATTACGTCTATCCACGCCGAACCGGATGAACGACGGGCATAAACACCAATAAATCATTGGCGTAGCCGAGTATGACACGAGCATCGCTCATATTTGCACCTCGTTCGGCAAGCATTGCAATAATATCATCTGCCACCTTGTTGTAATCGATTCTTCGATCCTCTTTCGGGGTTTCGAGTGGTTTTACATCGTCTGACATTTTAATTCTCCTTCTACTAATGGGTTATAACTGTTACATCATAGAAAAACGATTATCAAAAACAATATCGCGTAGCGGGGACGGCGATGCCATTTATGTGCGACTGGGAGTTGTGTTTGATGCAAAATATTGAGCAAAAAGAATTTCTCTCTTAATCAAAACCAGGCGATGTAAAAACAGCCCATCGCCGCTCTTCATCCAAGCTCTCTGGAGCAAGCATCATGGTGGTATGCCTCATTGTGTATATCGGTCGATTCACCTCCTGACATGCCGCGTTTAGAATTCGATCCGCATCGCACACGTTCAAGTTCTCACTTTCAAGCAATTGCAAAATCTTGAAAACTATTGCATCTGCTTTTCGCTTTCCTTTTTCAGAGCACTCTTCTCTCATGATAACAAAAATGGTTAAATGTGTCTTACCATGGATTATAGAAAAACAATTTCAAAATTACAAATAAATCAGGGGAACTCGATGAAGCACAGGCGTTGCTTGATCATTCTTCTGCACAGACGACCAAAACACAAAACATCATAGAGAACGATTACAAATCTATTCGATAATGCGCCAAATCATCTGCCAACATTATCCAATCCTCTTTCGGCGTTCTTCTTCTGCCAGCATACACTTCAAAGTTGTGCCCCGGTAAATATTCCGGCTTTTCCAAAACAGTTCCATTCAGTGCATCCCGATGCAAAAACAACAAAACAGGACTTGCCATGACCGAACTACAAACATAATCCATGTGCCATAGATTGATACCTGATTGTTCGTGTGCCATTCCAGTCAGTATTGCATTTTTCATCGCCGCCAGCTGCAACATATTACTTTTCAATGGAAACTCTAATGTCGACTCTATCTCACAAGTCGCACCTCCGGATCTTTCAGCGCCATGTGGGCTGTCGTCAATGACGGGTTCACAAAATTCCGCATCTTTGCCAAAACATGTTCCAAGAAGTGCATCACGTCGAAAAACCAAAACTTTTTATAGCACGAAGCGAAAAGCCACTCACGGGCATTCTCTATCAATGCAAGCGCAGCAGGATTTTTCTCTTCGTAGAGTTTCTTCAGATGATCCTCGTCATCGTATACTGTCCAAAATCTCCCATCTATCATCCGCCTTTAGTTTCCCCTCCAACAACACACAATGAGGCATGATAGGATTATTATCTGCCATCACATCAAAGCTAGAACCAGAACCAGAACCAGAGGAAAAAGAACATACAGTTAAAAAACTATCCGCATCCACCAATGTAAAGTTACTATCAGCCATAAACGGGAACTTCGTCAGACGTTCTTTTGATAATGTATCACCGTCCATAACAGCATCCATAGCAGGTATAACCTCCACATGAGTCGGTGTTTCATTGCGTAAAAACTCACATTCAAAACGCAAGAGAGGAAAATGCGAAGACTTCCCCTCGTACGAAATCAATGTTTTCTTATCATCATTAACATAGGGATACGTTATCAAAAAGTCCGAAGGTTTATCCGATGATTTATAATCTTTGAATACATCCCACACCAAACGAAGCGGTACAAGCATAGATGTTGACGGGTGTCCGCTATAAGAAAAAGGTACAGCACAACCAGCCCCAGGCTCCACACGCAATAATTTACCTTTTGTAGGGTAAACCCCATCCTTTGCGTCCGTAAACACCACATCACGCGTCATTACTAACGGCGCAGCACAATACCACTGAAACCACACAGGCGCATAACGGTAAACAACTTCCGGGTCTTTTCTTTTATCGGCATCGGGCACAAAAGACAAATTTGCCGCAATAGCTGTTGTTTTTACAGGTTGATGTGTATATGAATACATCATCGGCATCCTGCCGATCGGTACGGTACAACCCATTGTCGAACTATCAAACAAATCATCATACACAAGAGTAGGTCTGTACAAAACAATCGTATCAGGATTGCTTCGAGGGAATGGTTTATACACATACCCCTCCAAATAAAAAAACTGGGGCGCAGCATTCCCTATAAAATCATACGTAGAATTTAAACGAGAATCACCAAAAGCAGGCATGTGTGCAACACCCCAATTATTCGATACAGGAATTAGATGCGGTCTAAATGGCGGATAAACTTCCCTATGAAATACAAAATTCAACTCCCGCAATAATGATACATGATAAAAAGAGGGGTGCTCATATTCATTATCTATCACTGTCAAATCGTAAACATTAAAACCTTCAGAAGGAAGTCTCCATAACAATGCATCAATATCCTCAAAATTATAATACTCTGTTATTGTCCCATTAGGCGGATAATGATAAAAACGCTGACCGCTGCCAGAACCACCGGCATAAAAGTTACCTCTATTCGTGAACGATACAAGCTTATGCCGATTCACTATATTTTTACTTTCACCAAAATATGCAAATGCACCACGAGTTTCAACATACCCATGCACTGAATGTACATATCGATGTCCATGTATTGGCGCGGTCACCTCACCACTCATTCCAACAGGAGCATTTGTAGTTTCATCGGACACTATCAAACGTAATCCATCGAATTCAATATCATTTATAACAGGCAAAACCATTTTTGACACTTGGTCATAATAATGCTGACGCACATACCTATCACCACCAACTCTCGTGTAATTAGACACCGAGCCTATTTCATGAAGCACACCTTCATTTTTAGACAAAACGTGCCTGGTTCGCGTATTCGATATTGAAACAATATTACCCATTACTGACCGCTCGCTGCAAATAACCTAATATCACTATGGAACGGGTATTCCCATCCTCGACAAGGAAGCCAATTATTATTATACTGCATCTCATTCGCAGTTGTTATGTTATCCGGATAATTGCTAAATGTGTCAGGAAAAGGGATATAAACAACGTACTGCACCATATTCGAAAAGACTTGATTCCTAACGACAAATGCCCTGTTATCATTATTTGTGGTCACACCGCCTGTCAAACCATTAGTCGCTCTAAAATAAATCCCGGCTTTATCTTTTAATGTACTAAAAACTTCATTACTACTCCATGTTTGCGCACCTCCAGTACTCGAATACACAGTAGCCACAGGATACATTGTAGCACGTACATCATTAACTCCATTAGGACAATATCCAGTCCAACCATCCCTGCTATCATAAACATCATCCGTAGTAACCTTGTCTAATGCATCCAGCCAAACAGCATTTACCATATCATCAGGATTTTTATCAACGATACGATATGTATCACCTATCGGTGGTTTTTTATGAAACATTTGAAATTCCCCAAAACTAAACACACTAACAGATCTAGAAAAGGTATTATTCAAAGCACGCCCAGATAACACAAAAAACAATCCTTTCGATTTTGCCGGACTTATTGAAGTATGATAACAATCAAGATAATTCCAATTAAATTCCTTTGTTTCGACAAATGGTTCATTCACAGACAGTTCATTGGGAGTCGAAGTTATTATAAAACGATTCCCATCTGCGGGACTTTCATAACTCTGTTGATACGCCCATAACAATTTATGATCTGCACCGAAAAAACTCGACAACGTATCATTTATAGTTAAAGAATTGATTCGCCATGCATTAATAGCAGCCAACATATCTACATCGCGAATTTCTGAATCCGTAACAGAAAATGCCGCCAAACGCGCGGTTCGCCCATAGTTAGTCCACCTCCATTCGCCATCATCATTCATCACACCCCGTAATAAAAACCGATCCGTAACACCCAACGTCGTAACCTGCCGCATGTATATTGTAACGTGCTGATTATCAACAAGTGTCAAAAAGGGTTTAACATATTCAACATAAGCGTCCAATGCGGGACATGACTCGTCATGCACATCTTCGTGACCAAATAAATCATTAATGCCCAAAAACGGCATAAAAGCCCCGTCATCACAAAACAAAGAAAACTCCCCTATCATATTCCCACAGGTAATACAACTCCATTTATCTGTAGGAATATCATCAGTAAAACCGATAGGATCACTCGACATATCTGACATGCGACGATACCAGCCAGTTGTATTATTATTAGAGCTTAAAGTGAGAGAACGATACGGATTCGCCTTAAAAACATTAAACCAATTTTCACTATTCCCATCCCGACTTTCTGCCACAAAAAAGAAATATCCATTTCTGGTTAAACCATAATCACCAAAAACAACAGGACTACCATTATTATCAACACGATCGTAATGCGGATATGGAGAAAATTTCAAATACGCCAAACTACTACGATGTTTTTGTATCATCGGTAAATACATAACTCCCTTAACATCAATTTGTTCAAATATAGGATAAGGGCTTATTCTCATTCTCATACCGCCATCAACTGCGGGGGTGTTAGGTATTGTTTCTATCGTATTACCAAAAATCCAATTCGATGGATTTCTAAAAGGAATCAATTTCACAACGAAATCATCCCAAAGAGGATCTGCAATATCCACATCACCCAAACATTTCAAATAATCAACAGAATAATCATCAGCAGCCCAATCATCTAAATCAATAAGCGTACCTTTCAATAACGGATAACGAAAGTTTAAATCATGCTCGTCCCATATACTCGCATTATATCCTTTCAAACACGGATCATTGGGATTACTGTCGAGAAAACTATCTACTATATCATACCATCTGTCACGTTCTTGTATAGGAACCGCTTTCGCCGCGATACAAGCCATTTGATGAGGCTGTGTACCGCCACCGCTATGATACCCATCTAAAAGCCCAAACGATGTTATATTTCGCAACGTATCATTATTCAAAACACTGTGACTTGACGGGGCGATACCTCTATGCGCATACAACAAAGGTGAATACTCATACCAATAAATCACAGGCAATAAATCCCTACCGCTTCTATTCACTGTCTGAACTAAATTAGGTATAGCCGCAAAAACACGAATTTCATCCACAACCACTGACGGAAACGTGTGTGGGCGCGTAATAACATATGGCGGAACTACACCGCCAAAATTAACTGCACCTGAACCGCTACCAGAGCCGGTTCCACTAGTGCTGATATCATAAGGTCTATGCGAAAACTGCGTAATTGGGAACCAATCTGTTTCTGGGATATCATCATTTCCCCGAATACGACCTTCTACATACCAAGATGTAAGATACCTGGGATTTTCGTTATTTACTAAAAATGCGTTATCAACATAAAACAAAGATACCAATCCTCGAATAGCCACAGGTCTATCGAATCTGTACATCAAATAACCTATACTATTTCGATTAATGTATGTACCGACATTCAAAAAAGAATTTGCAGTACCACTACCCGTATCCAACAACCAAAGAGGATGTTTCATATCAGGCTTTGTTGTTTCCCATGAACCATTTACCATTACCGAAGGATACGTACACTCCACATCAGAAACAACCAAATTTTCTTCATCATACCCTTTAACATAAACATATTTTGTTAATGTAAGCGTTTTTTCACCAACATAATTTGGGACACCATCTTCATCAAATTCCGGGATGTTTTCCAACACGCTGCTTGTGAGCGTTTGTTTATACACACGAAACATACCCGGAGCAAAATATCCAGTTTCTTTTATGACATTCTCATGTGCGTTATGAGGGTCGAATGCATACCGATAGCTTTCTAGTTCATCTCTAGTAACAACACCTGGATTATTTGCATTATCTGTACTGCGTTCACACCTACGCCCTCGTAAAACGTCATTTATTCTAAATATTTCAATACCTACATGTGAATTGAATGAAAACTCATCATGAGTATGACAACCGCGACAACACGTTTCTGCCAAAAGTATCCAATGATATTTCTGTTTTCTTGAACTGGCCATAGTATCAAAAAGCAAATCAAAGCCAATTCATTATAACAGAAATATCAAGAACGATTTTCAATCTAGTCCAAAACATCCTGCAATATTTGCCGCTTTTGAACTTCTCCGTGCTTACGAACATACATCGTCCAAATATTTTCAGCAGTGAAAATATAAATGTACTCGATCCAAAACAGATTGCCATCCAAAAGAGCCGTTATATCATCGTGTGTTCTAGATTTTACACCATCATCAAACGGATCATTTCTGTCTCGATGGTAGAAAACACACGTTCCACTTTCGGGCGATTCCCAAGAATGCTCTGCTACGGGATCAATACGCGACTCTAATCTCGCCAGACTACCAAACGAAATCAGATATTCTATTTTATCACGATCACTGTAATGCTCGAACAGACACCTGCCGTTGTTTTTGGGTTCACCGCCCCAATGACAGTAGATAGATTCTACAGTTTTGTCCGCATGTTGGATTGCAATCAAACTTCTTATTGCCATAATTTCGTTTCCTTTCAAAAAATTACAATTCGTATTTATGGTGTATTGGCGTATCTCCTAATAAAGTAGCTGCTTTTCGCCTAATTTTCTCGATTCTATTAAGTTCTTTGACAATATCCAGTTTTTCTGTAGGTGTAGCAAGCAACAATCCTCGTTGCCAAAGTGACGCATAATAGCACCATAAACGAATATCTTCAAACGACGCGTCTTCTGTTTTAATTGCTTTAATTCGTTCCAATTCAGTTTGTACTTCTTCTCCTTCAGGTGTATCCAACATGTGACTATGACGATCAACAAAATCAATGCGATCACGAATCGCCCATTCACGAATTTTCTTTACGTACTCCTGTTGACGTATTGTCAAGTTTTTCATAGTATTTTCTAGGAATTGCTATCATCAGATTTCTGTGCAGTTCCAAAAACAGGATCAAAACTCATTCTATGAGCGGAGCTCTCATTCAAAGAACTTTTCAAAACAGCATCGATATGTTGATTCTTTCGAGAATCATAATCTCGTCTAGCATTTTTGCGTACTTCTACAAACAACGGTGAAAGTAACTTCTTGGATTCACAAACGGTGGCTTGAGGTGACGCACTGCTTCTTATCACTAAATCGTAGCCGCAAAATAAACCGAAAGAAAACATGCCGATACACTTGTATTCGATTATTTCAACTATTTGGTTATCTATTTTCGTCGCGTAACTGCGAATATATGCATCAAAACATTTATCAGATCTATTCCACTTGATGTTGTTATACCGAGTGAGCGATAACAATCGAGCAACTAATGCTCTTTCTTTTTCGTTTTCTGTCTTTTTCATAATAAAAATTATCCCTTTGAATGTAATTGTATTAAATCACAGCACCCTATCCCCATTTTGCGTAGAGATTCAAAATGCTCTTGTGCTTCTTCGGCTTCCATTTGCTCCCTTGCTTCCGTGAAACCAATAATATGATGTTCTTTTGCGTATTCCAATACCTTTTTAATGTACGCTTCTCTGTATGTCATTACTTTCTCCTTTTTTGAATGTGAAAATTGGAATCAAATTATGTTATTTTATCATAGATTGGCTGAAGCAGGATTCGAACCTGCATCTCCAGATTGTACAAAGTCTGGCGTGTTACTTTTGGCAGTACCGGCAAATCTTCACACCATTCAGCCACTTTTGAATTTAAGGTATCTTATCTTCTTTTATGTGGTACATGGCATCTTCTTTGACATGTCGCCAAACATCCAGTTCTTCTCGAAGTTGTACTTCAAGTTCAGAAAGATAGCAAGAAACTCTCCCCTTACCAGAATTCGCATTAGTTATACTGGTCATGGCTTCGATATCTTTTTCAAGCCGCTCAATGTTACGGACGGCGCGTGCATGAACTTCTCTAATATGCATAGTAATATAAAAATTAGTTTGTTGCTAATGATTCCCACTCCCCACTGTTATTAACAATATAAAATTCCTGACCTCCTGCTGCATAAACTATCGCAGTCGTCCCAACTGTCGCAGAAGTCGTCTCAACAAGATGTTCGTACGAAGTGAACGCATCACCAGTAGTACCCACAGAAAACCCGAAAGGTATTTCTGTTTTCGACATCGTCAAAGACAAACTTTGCCAAAATAATGTCTCATAAATCTGCCGAAAACTTTCCTTTTGTGCTTCAAAAAGTCCGATAAAAGAAGATCCTGCGGGACTTACGCCAGTACGTATTTTCACATAATCCGCCCAAGCATTACCACGTGTTGTCAAAAAGGCCTGATTCGCAGCCAAACTAGTTGTTATTAACGGCTCGACAAGAGCAGTTATATTCGATGTGTATAATGCGGTTTCATAATAATTAGGTACATAATCAGGAGAAGGGTAGGGCGGAAAAGCCCAACTTTTTATATCTACAGGGCTATCAGTAGCACTATCTTCCATTACAGCGCACACCCAGGATTTCATTTCACCAGACATCCAGCCTACGTATGACTTGAGTGTTTCGGCTATTTCCAAATACTTACCATCGCCACCAACAATATCCTGAACATCCTTTTCATATTCCTCCGTCATCAATTCCAAATACACGCCATTCAAAAAATTACGATAATGTGCAAATACGACATTTTCAAGATACTCCTGTATCATTGAAACATAATCATTAACATGACCATAAATCTGCCAAGCATCATCAATTAAAAATTGCTGTGCCTGCATCCCAAAAATATCCTTATACCACTCTCCTCTATCCGCAATAAAAACAGCAATAATCGTAGTTGGCGTTCCATCAATGCTAATCTCGGTATTTAATCCATTTTCCGGACTGTAATACATTTCAAAATTAGGGAATACCAAATCCGGTATGACCAAATTAGAAAGCGTCTGATCCCAAAGTACATTTATATCAAAGTTCTCAAATACATCAGGAGCCAAACCATTGAGCGAACCTCTCAAAAGAACATCAACATGAGGTCTATAAATCAAATCACAACTTTACCATCCAATACAATATTTCGAACCTCTTCACCAACATACCCTGTTTTGTCTTCACACAAACCAACAATATTAAAAAACCAACGATTGTATTCAGAAATTTCACATTCAGTCTTGTAGCCAGAAATCAACTCATTTTCCAATTCAAGCAACGTACCCTTTTTAGTCTCAAATGTTTTATCAGACAAAAGCGGCTTGCTAAAATAGACAGTATCATCTGTTTTGGCTCTATCAGAGTTTGACAAATTACCACTTAACGAAACAACATCAGAAAACGGCGAAAATAACACGTCATCTAATTTTTTATTTTTTAAATAATACGCGTCTTTGCCGTCATGGGTACAGCAACGGTGTAAAACTAACGGCGAATAGAGGTTCAACCGAATTGACGAAAGAATATAAGGTGCTACCTTATGTAACAAGATAGCACCCAACAAGTACGTCTGAAATACTGGTGTTTGTATTTTACCAGTAACCACATCAGATGCCGTAACATGATATGACACAAATAGATTCGCTTGAAAGTACGAGAGTTGATGAAGAAACAGGTGAAGAAACTAATGTTAGTTATGAGAATTATGGTAGTTATCAGTTTGTTCATGGCAAAAACGGTGTTGGGCAGATGGTGGTTGTTGGTACGGAGCAGGGTAAAACTATGTGTGATGTGGTGTTGGACACTGTATGGTCTGGGGCGAACTCGCCTGTTCCTATCATAAAAGAACAGGAAGATATTTTGCGTGTGGTGTATAGTTTTGAAATAGGTCGTTTGTTGTAGTTGCCTTCATCAGGTTATTTGTTTGGTGTTCTGTTGGTTTTTGCTATGATGTGGCGTTGAGTTGTTTATCATTGGAGATTAAACGTGACTGACGCAAGCGAATACATGGGGCTGTTGCCACCCACAGAGAAAGATAATCAAGAGTTTGATTTGTATTGCTCTTCAAATACGTCGCCTTTTTCAGTGCTTGGTGTAGAGCAATTTGATAGTGGACAAATTGTGGAGTATAGTGATCCTTCGTTTCAAGATTTTTTGGATAAGAGGATAGAGTTTGCAGCAAGTCGGAAATTGAAAATAATTCCAACACCAGCACAGCATATCAATCAGAGTTCGCTTGGAAGCTGTTTTACGAAGGACACTAAAGTTCTTGCGAATAGAGGTCTTATAATGACTATCGGCGCACTTTTAGCCTACGGCGGCAAGTTCACATGTGTTTCGTTTTCAAAGCGGAAAGGTGCTGTTTGTCATAAATCTGCTTATATTTACGACAGTGATGTGAAAGATTGCGCACGGTTACATACGAATAAAGGTGTTTTTACACTATCGATAGATCACCCCATGATGTTAACGTCGGGGGAATTTTGCGAAATGCAAAATCTTAAAAAGGGCGACACGTTATATGCTGATGAGTATATCCGTGGTGATGCAAGACCTTACATGGACGACGTTGGGAGGAATATTCACGTTGTTAATAGTATGGAACCTGTGGGCAAATTTCAAACGTACCACGTTGGCGTGGAAGATGAAGAACCTGATGTGATTCCGCCTAAAGACACTGGCAATGCGTCTCTTGCTGAAAAAGTCGATGGCGCAATTCAGGAAGGTGCGAAGAGAGCACTGGATAAATTGGGCATGCAGGCGAATTCACGCTATAAGAGGGTCAAAAACTACCGTAAGATTCAGAATGGTGACGGTACGTACGATATTCTCATCGAAGCCGAAGAAGTCGAAATTTCGCCGAGCTGTGATGAGAATGGCGAGGAGAGCACTACTGTGGATCCCGGAGCTGTTGTTGTTGAGGTTGTACAAGACGGGCAGCCTGTGTTCGGAGATGTTCCTGTTGGGACGGCATGCTGTGGCGAAGTTGTTAATAAGCAAACGGAAAACACTCGTGAAGTCGCGACAAATAACGCGTCCACCGACACGATGCTGAACGCTATGCTTGCTGTGGCGAATCTTTCGACCATGCCTCTTATTACTTCGGCGATGATGAGTCATCAAGAACCGGTACAGGAAGAATATGACATGATTCCGCCGAAAGTTACTTTTGGCGATGATAAATAGACTCCTTGGATGGAGAGGGTTGGGTGGCGGTGTGCACAGTATTGTTCACACTGCCGCCTTTTATGTTTTTCTGTACATATTTTCACATTTAATCAAAACACCAATGACCGCTTCAAATCAAACAAACAATGTTGTGACAACGAGGGCGAAAAATAACGTCAAATGCGAGTAATTTCTGACGTTGTACAGGCACAATAGTTTTTATAGCATCCACTGGGATTTTAAGTAATTCTTGCTGGCGTATTGTCATTTGCGCCTTAACCAACTCTTCCAACACTTCCTCAATCTGACTAAATCGTTGCAAAAAGCCAATAGACACATCCATAAGTTTTATCACTTTATCAATAGACGGAACGGAACGTGCTCGTCTAATCGATAACGTAGTGTCTTTGTAATTGGTAAAAGCCCTGTATTCTTTTCCAGACAGCAACGTCATGAGTTGCTTGATTTGTCCCATGTCTAACAAAGCCTTGGCTTTCTTACGGCGTTCAGAGTTCTTTTGGAGAGGCAAAAGTGCATGAGGTGCCACAACACCCTGAACCATAGCGTTCGTGAACTCCGGGAGGTTATTCATGACCTTCTCGACGTGTTCCTGCGTCTGACGCGGCACTTGTGCTAACTTAAAACGCTGTTTGATACTTTGAGCTCGCGGATCGTTTTTGAGTTGTGCGACAATAAAGGCACGCTGAACATTTGTCAGATGCCGCCGATGTAAATTTTTAGAAACGACGTAACTGTACGCTTCGTCACTATCACCCGTAAACGGCATGAACGTCGGGGGCGTATTAGTCTCTTTACACGCAAGATACCGTGAACGCCCATCGAGTATTTTTCCTTCGAATAACATGATAGGCTCCAACAAGCCATTGAGCGCAATATCCTCTACAAGCCCATCAAAATCTTCCTTGTCGGCATTGGGGAACATCAAACAGAATTCATGAAATTCGACATCGATTATCATAAAAGATAATAGAATCTACATCCATACAATCCAAAATCTCTAGCCGAATGACCGTACTATTTGAACATGCGCATTATCCGCAATGTCCGCCACCGCCACTATCTCCACAATGCCCGCCATCCATCGATGACAATTTCGACACTCTATAAATCCGCAAGCACATAGCCGTCCACCAATTCGATATTCTTTTCATTCTTTCACCCAACCTTTCCGAATTGAACCGTCCTCATAAACAACACCATAGCGAGTATTATCGATGATTGGCTGTCTCATAAGATATTTACCAATCATTTTAACCCCGTCCATAAACGAAGCTCGAAGTGTCTCCTCGCATATAAAACAGCTTCTCTTCAAAAGCAAAGGGGTTTTAAGTTTAACCCCTAACACTTTCTCTGTATCGATATAATCTTGACACCCGCCAAAATAAGGCGACTGCATTTTTATGCCAAATATCTCCTCAAACGATTTATAATCATTTGTCGAATGCTGTATTTCCGATAACTTAAACGAATTGAACCCCATTATATCATAATGCGTCAAACATTCAATCAAGGATTCCTTCGTATCGAGATGCCCTCTCACAATATTAAGGTTTATCCTGATTTTATGTTTCATCGGTATATTTCGATAAAATGCTTGCCTATCATACTGCGATACGTTTCCTCGTATTTTATCAGCAATTTCCTCGTCATGGTGTTGCACCGACATATTAAAACCGTCCAACAAGCCCAATACTTCCGAAAACACTATCGGATCATCATAACATGTTTTCGGTACAGAAGAAGTGCAAAACACTTTTAACGAGGTGTGCTCCTTAACTGCACGAACAAACTGTAGCATTTCATAAAGGAACAAACACGGCTCGCCGCCTAGAATCAACACGTCGTCAAAACCATCCTGATTGGCTATGATGGCATCTGCCATCACCTTCCAATCCGGCTTGCCGCTATTAACGGTCAATGAACCTCGATCTACACAATGCGCACACTTGTTATCACAAAATTTTGTGAAATGCACATCGTACGAGTTATAAATGCCGTCGCAACAATTCTTTCTAAACATAGTCATATCACCACTTTTCAAAATCGCACCAAACAGCAAAAATTACCGATTGGCCACATCGTAGTTTACTGGTTCAAAATTACAAATGTTAATATCGATGTTTAGCAAAGGCCATGAAATAACATCCAAACAATACGTAACGTGCCGGATTACTTCTTCTGGCTGACCAAAAAAACATGGGTACTCGTCAAACGAAATAAAATGATACCGCAATTTCTTTTCCCATTTCATTTTAGAAAAATGCTCTTTGGAATAGAAACGAATCATAAAACCATCATCAAAAATACTCATAACACCAGCCCACTCATCCATCATATCATTCAAAATTCGCCAATACGGAAAACCAAGCAGATGAGGGTTTTCATACGGCTTCTCACCTTTAGCTATCTGTGAATCATTATACGCTTTCAACCGTTCAAGTTGTTTTGGCGTAAAACCAAGAGACACCTCGCCTGCTTCGGGATGGTCGGGTACTCCGGGATATTCCAAGTTAAATATCCCTATATCTACATCCAATGAACGCCATCGCATGACATCCCAACCGCCAGTGACATCTCGAATCACTTCTTCAGAGACACCAAAAAAGTACGGATACTCATCAAAGGAAATAAAATAATCCTTCGGCTTAGATCCTAACTTCTTCCGACGAAAATAATCTTTTGAAAAAAAGCGCACCCAAAAACCGTCTTCGGCAATTAATGTAACCTCTACCAGTTCATCAGCTGTCCGGCTGGATTTCGTCTGGCTGTTGGTACGCTCTGCCTCTTTTTTGTTTCCTGCGGCTTTCTTGACCGCTTTTTGGGATTGTTTTACCATTGTAATCCTCCACTTGTCCTTGTTTCATCTTTTCTTTTACTTCATCAAACTGTTTGACAAACGTTTTCTGATTCGGCTCAATCAATTTCATCACCGCCTTTTGTTCGTCAGGACGCATATCACCAGGATCTTTCACAGCTATTTGCGGCGAAAGCCAAAATTCCGCTTTTTTATTTCCTGGCGCTTTAACATGAACATGCGGGCGATCTCCCTCATTTCCATACATAGAAAAATCATAACCTTCAATCGGTATAACCGGAATCAAAGGAGGAGATTCATTACATATCCTTGGATCAACAGAACCGTGCGAAGGTGCAGCCGCAAGCTCAGCGTACGAATTAAAAGTCCTCATATTAGTTTAACAGATAAAATTTAAAAAATCAACATCTATCGAACAAATGTAAATTTACAAAACAAGTCTCACCACTTTTTCAAAACTTCGAGTGCCGCTTCCATTTCAAATGGCGTGTTCACTCGAAGTCCTTGTTTATGTTCATTATAGCCGTGGCTGACAATGATCAATTTATTCGATTCGGGAAATTTCGGATGGTCGTCAAAAATCCGATCATTCTCGTTTAACAGCGAATCTTTGGTATGACAACTGCCCTCTGTCACGTAAACACCGCTCGCTGCACCAAAATGCTTCTTGAGCCATAAATTTGTAAATTTCTGTGCTTCCGGTTCTTGCTGGGAGGACATTATGAACGGCGTAGGTGCAAAATCTTTCACCACGTCGATATAGTCCATAGGCGGCATGTCCGCCAAAACAGAAAAGTCTTCGGTGATTTTTTCGTAAATGGTTTTGCCATCGACTTTTACATCCCAGTTATCATCGGGTGTACCAAAATATCCAACAATGTCGCGCAAAACGCCATCGACATCAAAAAACACTTTACGTTCAGAATTTTGTAGAATTTTAATGATTTTATCCGCTAACTCATTAATGTACTTTATCTGTTTTGCGGACATTATCCAGCGTGAACCGGTTCGTGTCGAAATGTTATCGTCAAACCACTTGTGGACGGCTTTCGGGTCATTATCGAGTTGAATCGACATGGACATGCAATCACATGTATATTCGTCAAGCGCACTTTCGCTCATTTGCGTTGCGTCTATATCACATTTTGGGTTATCTCTGTCAAAAGGCGTATTCAAAGACAGTTTATTGTCCCAAAACTCGGGATGGTGCGAATCTGACAAGATATGCTTCCACGTTGCTTTTCCTAAAAGCTCATTGACTTCATCCATACTGTCCGGTTTGATAATATCCTCAAGTTTCTTTTCACCATGACGATACGGCAAGATATAATAAAAAGGCGAATCAAACTTACTCAAGTCATGGTACGGATAATACTGACCAATAAATGACGCAATGGTGTTAACGCGAATTATATGCTGTCGCGTAGATTTCACAAACTGATCCATCAACTCTTGACAGAATTCTACAGAGTCATCCTTCAAAAAAGGACTCATCAACTTATGAAATTTTTCTAGTTTTATCATTTTTCTTTACTGTTTTATTACCAGTAGGTTCTTTTGTAACAATTTTATTAACAGCTCTGGTTCTTTTACGAGTAGGCGATTTCAGCAACCAATACCCTTCACCATTGTAAAATCCCAGTGATGACGACGGGCTGTGTACATACGTGTTAATGTCATACAACGGTAAAGTCCGCGAATCTATCAAAATCAACGCCATATTTGCCGTCGAATTCTTCATGACCGCGTAATGTGTTTTCACGTCAGTGATCGATCGCATCCACATATACGATACTAAACGAAAATTACATACAAGTGGAAACACACTATCTGCGGCCATTTCCTCAAATAACACGTTCGCTTCAAAAACAATATTTATCAGAACAGACAACCGCATCTGTATCGGTGCTATTATGTTCGACGTATTCCAATCTTGTGCAAAAAAGCAATCACACAAAATCAATTCGGTTTGTTTGCGCCTGGGATTAGGACACAAATACCCTTCCAGCACTACGTTTGTGTTATTTACAACATGTAACAATGGTGCAAACAGTCCTGTTATATTATGAGGGTATGATTCTCCTTTTTCGTCATAAATACTGTCTTTTATTAGAAAAACACGCTCGCCTTTCGGCACATCGTATGTATAAAAAGGATAACCATCTGCTTCAAGTGCGAATTCTTCTAATGACACGCATTTAAGTTTCCGAGGTGATACAAATCTTGGGATTACCCGTTGATCTACCATTAACGAAACTCCATTGGCGGTTTCATTAATGGTTATCGGGGTATCAAATATTATATCTTTCTTTTTTCGAGGCATGACAAAGATATTATAATCTACCAATCCGTTGATGTGACAGGACTAGGTGCAGATGTGTTAGTTATCATTGCCCAAAGTTCATTAAACTCACTGTATTCTTCCTGTAGTCGCTCACGTGCAGCATCTGCCGCTTCTTGAAGTTCCGTCAGTTTCTGAGGTACATCGTTAATAGACACGCCAAATTCGTCAAATATCTGCTTTTCGATTTCAGCGACTTTAGACGCAGCTATCGCAGCCTGAGTTCGACGTGTCTCAAATTCAGAACGTAGTTTTTCTATTTGCTGGGCGGTGACAACTGATGTTTTATTTTCCATGTTGTATCATGAGCTACCCCATCCTAAAGGATGGAGCTTCCTGCTTCATCGAGGAATCTTGCTCATCAGCCATTTCTGACTCATAAGTAGAGGATTCACTCTCCACAGGCATTACATTTCTATACTCCGTAGAAATTTCCTTTGCTTTCTTTAATACCAGGCGAGCAGAATGAATATCCCGGTCTTCCGTGTATCCACAATGCGGGCACACAAACACCCGTTCATTCAATCCATGCTTAGTTTTCTTACCACATATAAGGCATTCTTGAGTTGTACGCTCCCATTTATCCACTACATGCGTTTGCGAGAGTTTTTTAAGCTCGCGAATTATTCCACCCATAATCGAATAATGAACAATACGTCCCCAACCTTTCATGCGACTCGATTTCCAAGCAGCAATGTTTTCATCCTGAACTCCTATAAAATCATAGTTTTTCTTGATATTTAATACAAACTTTTTAATAGTATCTTTCTTACGATTCGATAACTTTTCATGTTCTAGCCGACATAAATGTTTTCGGTATTCTCTATTTTTACTAGATTTCTTTCCAGACTTATACGTCTTATTTACCTTACGCTGTAGTCTCTTATGACGTGTAGTCTCCTGAAACTTCCAGTTGTTTTTCTTTCCTTCAGTATCTGTAATATGTGTACCAATACCAAAATCAAAACCAATTTCTTTTCCTGCCTTGATTCGTTCTACTTTAGGTACAAAACATGTGATCGCAATGTAGTAGCCGCTAGGCTTGCGAAGCAACTTAGCATTCGCTATCTCTGCGCCAACAGGAATCTGCTTCAAACCACGCACCCTAAATCTCTTCTTGAAACATTGTAGCATTATGTGATTTTTGCCAACAATCCTATACGTTTGTTTAAACTGTTGCAGGTTAATACTGTTGACTCTACTTTTGAACTTTAATTTACCTACATTACGTCCTTTTTTCTTGCTCGCAGATAATCCAAATATGTCATCCTTGATCTGATTTAAAATACCCTGTTTCATCTGCGAAGAAAGGCACATCAAGTCTCTTTTCTCTTCTTCACCATCTTTATTGAAAACAATGACAAAATCATGTTTGTCTGTTTCATTGAAAATATCATTTCTGGCTATGATATAGTTCCGAAGCCATTTCGCCTCTAAAAACAAACGAGTAAGATACTCTTTCTTCTCCTTTGACAAGTGCGAATAATCTATCTTACACGTAAACACTTTGTAATCCTGTGTCTTACGGCGTTCCATTGTCGCTTCTAACGTAGATTTTCTTTTTTCTGACTTACCCACTTAAAGTTCTGACATTTTAAATAGTACAAAATAAATATTGATAATTGTCCTTATCATAGAAAAACTAATAACCGTAATACCGAGCTACTATACCATCCATTTCCGCATTTGTGCGATTTGCTCGCTCCTCGATAAGCTCAATACATTTTTGTTTGCAACTACGAATTGCAGCATCAAGAAGTTCTGCTTGCAAAACGTGATTAATCCTGTATGAAACAGCTTTCGCATTCACGTACAAGCGAGGCGCTATCAAAGAAACCGGATCATTCAAAGCGAACATCAATTGTTTTATGGGATGTTTCGCAAATATCAAAAAGTCAACACCGTTAACAACTGCATCAATCCGTTCAATATATGGTATTTCGATAAGGCCAAAACCACAGGAATTAACGACTTCTTGTGATTCATACCGCAAAGTCGGTTCCCATTGGACTTCACCATTTTGCGTCTTTTTCGTCAAATCACGGACAACATCTTCTAGCGTATTTTTCATTGTTTTATCAAAAAGTTTGGGTTATTACATAATAGAAAAGCATAGAAATAAACGTCACATGACCAAAAGTATAATTATACAATATTTTATAATTAAACTTTTTAGCCATAAACGATACCAGGAACCGGGTCAAACACCGTTCCAGCCCGTTTCGGCGACAACGCTGCATTTTCAGAAAACAGAAAATCATTTTTTGTCTTTCCTGCGGCTTTCCCTGCGAATGTGTGAATGTCAAACGTGTATTCGGGCAGCGTCAGCGGTTTGCCAATAGTGTTATTCCTCCAATGTACATGGACTTCACTATCTGGAATACCCACCCCACTGACATACTCCTCATCCTGCCCACAAATTATAAACGCAGATTTAAGCAACTGTAGGCAACATGAGCATTCAGAACGGGCTTTTTTTGCATTGAGAAAACCGGCTGACTGATAATTGGCTACGACCTCTTCATGCAATAATGACGGTAAATCCAGCACGAATTCGTAAATGACATCCCATGCCGCTCCAA
>Ga0099364_10002804_pt1 | contig 27561 bp, 24 predicted proteins | sample TergutTh196P3_FD_73070 | JGI IMG/M metagenome (GOLD analysis project Ga0099364, IMG submission 73070) | Microcerotermes parvus P3 segment gut microbial communities from Pointe-Noire, Republic of the Congo - Th196 P3 | ecosystem: Host-associated > Arthropoda: Insects > Digestive system > Gut ... | reverse complement strand
TACGGCGTTGCATTATGGTAAGTTGTATCCGTGTCAAAAGGCGGCATACTTCAAACATTTTAACCGGTATTTTGGATGCGGTATTGTGCAAAGCGAAAATGATTGTTTGGATATTTTTACGGTAGCGAACAAACAGCAGGTATTTGACTTCTTGTCGAAGCCCATAGATTTTTGTCGTTTTTGCGATTACAGGCGACGGCAAACAGGGTTGCAATGGGACGTAACGAAGCGGGATATTTGCGAATGGACGTAATGGACAATACGGATTTTAGTGTTTCGGGTCAATTGGAAAATGATTGGCAAATTATAGGAGCAACGTCACCAGTAGCATCAAGCATCCGACACCGCATCCAGTAGCCAGCAAACCGAGAAAACCAAGCATGACAAGGCAACCGGGTTTTTGACCGTCAGTACCCGGCGAGTTGGCAATCGCTGTTTGTCCCGGTGATGTGTGTTCCATTAAACATTGTACCGGTGTCATAAGCAGTACGGTTACGGTATCAAGGGAATAAAATTTAACATCATATCGGGCGGCAATCTTTTTTGCACGATTTACAGATTCTTTGACTCTTTCTTCGACTTCCCTTCTGACGGAATCAAGTTTGTAGAGTTCATTCTGATAACTTGCGTCAAGTGCTTCCTTCGCTTGATTGTGTTTGATGGCACCCGATATCAGATTTGTTACCAGAGAGATGCCTGCATCTGCAGCCCCGCCTTTCAAATCAAACATCCACCGTCTTCCGCCTACAGCATCAGCGATACCGTCGACGACACCATCACCAGTACCGGAATTGATATTATCAAGTGCCACTGCATATTGCTGGTTCAATGCAACTATCTCGTTAACAACTTTAAGGAAATCGATAATATGTTCAAGACACGCTTCAAATGCCTTCCTGAATTCCTTCGGGCATTTTGAAGATTCGATATTGTCAAAGGCACCATAATCAAATGAAGTGATAGCATGATTGCATTGCAGACCAATGAAAGCCGGGAGGCCGGGAGGGGTGTGTAAAATTTCATGTGGACTCGGCCAGTGTCCCCCAGTTGACTCTGGAAATTCTGGGCATTGCGCCGCCGTATGGGGCTGAGAAACACTTTGGATTTTCGGGGGACTCCGACTGGAAAATTGCCTACTTTACGAAATTACCTATTTTGACATTTTGGGAGTCCACATGAAATTTTACACACCCACGGAAGCACGTATTCAACGGTAACATCTAACATTTGGTCGTCGTTTATGGTACAATGTTGTCCGCTAGATTATTCCCTCAACAAAGGAGTTTCCTTAATGAAACGTCGTGAATTTTTCGTTGCCGGCGGTGTCGGTCTCGCCGCATTGACCACAGCAACCGCTTTTGCCGCCGATGAACCCGCTAAACAGGAGTTTATCGAAGTCCGAAAATATACCGTCAAAGACACAGACAAACGAGCACCGCTCGTTGACGTTCTCGACAAAGCCTTGATACCGGCACTGAACCGGCAAGGTATCAGACCTGTCGGCGTGTTTGTCCCGCTCCCAAGAGAAACCGCATACGCCAACAATGTGTTCGTTGTTGTACCGCACAAAACGACGGCGACCTTCGTGAACGCCACCGCGAAACTTCTTGCGGATGCCGAATACATGCGGGAAGCCGCTCCCATTTTTGAGACCACATCCCGGGATCCTATCTATACGGATTGCGAGACCTTCCTTCTTCAGGGGTTTCCGACAGCACCTGCCGTAGAAGTTCCGGCATTAGGTCCCAATAGGATTTTCGAATGGCGGCTCTATCGGAGTTTCAACATCGAACGCAACGCAGCGAAGATTCACATGTTCGACGAAGGAGGGGAATTGCCGTTATTCCGCGAAATCGGGCTGAATCCGATATTCTTCGGCGATGTCCTTGCCGGCACCAAGATGCCTGCATTGATGTACATCGTCGGTTGTCCTTCGCCGGAAGCACACGCCGAAGCGTGGCGAACATTCGTGGCACATCCGAAATGGCTGGCAATGAAAGACCTCCCGGAATACGCCGACACCGCAACGGAAATCGACCGTGTAGTGATGACACCATCCCCCCGCTCGCAGATATAAAAGAATCGCACAGAGCCGTAATGCACCGATTGCGGCTCCGTTCGCTTATTTGTATTGTTTCAGCACTCCCGGTATCATTTGTGTCGTCAGGTTGGCATGAAAATTGCCGTCGACGCTAATGACCGGGGCGAGTCCGCAGGCACCAATACAGGCGACCACCTCGAGACTGAACAATCCGTCTCGGGTCGTTTCGCCTGCCTCTACTTTCAATTCCCGTTTCAGGGCATCCAGCACCGCCAGCGACCCTTTGACGTGACAGGCTGTCCCCCGGCAAACCTGAATGTGATACCGACCCAATGCCGTAAAGCGGAACTGATTATAGAACGTGGCTACTCCGTAAATTTTGCTCACGGGCATATTCAATGCTTTACCGACCGCTTCGACAGACTCACGAGAGAGATAACCTTGTTTCTCTTGGATATCTTGAAGGATTGGAATGAGCGCATCCTGCTGAGCGTTCGGATAATTTGAGAGAATCTCTTGAATCTTCGACGAGGGAACAGTTGCTGTCATAGGCGTTAAACGGAAAACAAAAAAGACCAACCAATGTGATTATACCAAATCGGTCAGCAAAAACACCCTGCGGACCCACAACACTGAAAACGGGCTTGGGAGTTTTATCATCCCACTGGCACCGGAATCGTTTCGAGAATCCGCTCGATGATCGACTCCTCCATTTGCCGAAGATTGCTGTGCAGTACCGACTTCGTAACAATACGATGTGCCAGCACCGGAACCGCAAGCGATTTCACATCATCCGGCACCACAAAACTGCGACCCTCCAAGAGCGCCTGCGATTGCGCCGCACGACTCAATGCAATCGCTCCACGCGTACTCACTCCGACCAACAAATCAGTGTGATTGCGAGTCGCATCCGCAATGTCAAGAATGTACTGATTGATCGAATCGTCCACACGGATTGCCGAAACCGCCTGTTGAATCTCGACAATCTGCTCGCTGGTCAACACAGGCAACAACGCATCTATCGGTCGAGACGTTTGGTGTGTCCGCAAAACATTAATCTCGTTTTGCCGATCAGGATACCCGACCGAAACACGGAGCAAAAAACGGTCAAGTTGACTCTCCGGCAACGGATACGTGCCTTCAAATTCCATAGGGTTTTCCGTAGCAATCACCATGAAGGGATTCGGCAACGGATACGTTGAGCCGTCCACCGAAACTTGCCGTTCATTCATTGCTTCCAACATAGCACTTTGCGTTCGAGGCGTAGTGCGGTTGATTTCGTCGGCAAGCACGATGTTCGCAAAAATAGCACCGCGAACAAAGTGAAATGTCTTGGAGCCGGTGTCATAGATACTACTGCCGGTAATGTCGGCGGGAAGCAAGTCGGGAGTGAATTGAATTCGCCGGAAATCTCCTGCGATGCTCTTCGCAATGGCTTGAGCGATGAGTGTTTTTCCCACGCCCGGCACATCTTCGAGCAGAACGTGTTCCGCCGCAAAGAGCGCAACGAGACAACGCCGAACAAGTGCCTGTTTGCCGAAAACCGCCAATGCGATATTCTTTTCTAATTTCGTGATAAGGTCTGAATGTGTCATTTATATTGTACTGGAAAGTTTTTTGATAATGCCGTTGACCTTCAACTTGATGATTTCAATGCTTTCGAGTCCGTCGTTATCAACGGCTTTGACCGCAATCATGTGTTCGCCAGCATTGAATGTGTACGTCTGTTTTCCGTCATAGTCGATGACTGCCGACGCTTTGAAACCGGTCTCTTCGTCAAAATCAAAGTCCCAAGCGTAAAAGTTGATCTCCGAATCGCTTTTGGATTCCGCCGAAAATTCGATTTCGGCACTCCCTTTCATATCCCGAGACAGTTCACGCATTTTGACCGTGATCTCTGCCGGTCCGTATGCCACCGGAACGATTTTATCGACTTCAACGAGTTCAATAATGACGTTGGCTTTGGTTTTCAATCTTGCAACTTCTTCAACCGCTGTTTTGCTGAACGAGAAGGCGATAATGTATCCGACCGGCTTTTTTTCTTTGATGTTCTTTTCGTACAGTTTTTTATCGCTGCGTTGAACGGCGGCAAAGAAATTGTCGATGACATTGCGTCCGATGCCGTCGCTGCGTTTGACTTGTATCGGTACATTCTCTTTTTTGCCGTCGATTCCGAAGTCGCCGCGTTTTTTGATGTTCGGTTCGCCGCCGAATTGTCCGACAATCCAACTTTCAAATGCGAAAGGTTCTTCGTACCGCAACTTGTTGTAATTGTATTTATGAAAATGTACCGAGCAGGATGTGCTGAACATGTCCATCTGTTTTTGCAGCCGCAGTTCTGAGACTTTGACGGCGATTGCCGATTGGTCAATACCGATGAATTGCCGACCGAGCCGTTCTGCCACGGCAAGCGTCGTTCCTCCGCCCATGAAGGGGTCGAGAACGATGTCCCCCTCTTTGCTTGCACATTTGATAATGCGTTCCAGCAAGGCTTCGGGTTTTTGAGTAGGATAGCCGATGCGTTCTTTGCCTTGGGCAATGGTGATGTCGTCCCAAATGTTGGTAAGTTCTTGACCTTCGTACTCATCTAAAAAGTATTTGCGGTAAGGTTTCCCAGTTTCCGACCAATAGATTCGGTTTTCATTGTCAAACATTTCCAATTTTTCTTTGCCCATCATCCAGCCGTACTTTGGGGTATAACCTTTGTACTCATAAATGAGATTTTCCCTTGCCATCGCCTCGATTAACTCGATGTGGTCAACACGAAACCGCCGCCCATCTGTGTCCACTTTGTTATAACGCCTTATTAACTTGTTTGTCTCTGCGTCTTTTTTGATTTTCTCTAACTGAAAATGATATTTTCCCGATTTCGAGTAGAAAAATATCTTGTCGGCGTATTGACCAAAACTTCTTCTTTTGAATTGAGAACCCTTCTTTGCGGTTTGACGTTTCCAGACGATTTCGCTCCGAAAATTTCTTGCCCCAAAAATTCTGTCCAAAATGTCCACTCGGATATGAGCGTCCGCATGCCAATCGCAGTGCAAGAAGATCGCACCGTTCTTTTTGAGCACCCGGTACATTTGTTCGACTCGTTCTTTAAGCCACATAATATAATGTTCAATTCCTCCTGCCCAGCGGTCTTCAAAACTGCGGATTTCTCCCTCATCTCCCCAGATGACCTCGTATTGCCGGTTACTAAAAAACGGCGGATCAAGATAGATCAGATCGACCGACTCGCTTTCCATCTTTGTTAGTATTTCGAGGTTGTCGCCCCACATAATCCGGTTGACTGGTGCTGTTTCGTTTTTCATGCTGATAGGCTATTTTGTTGCGATTCCTGCGGCGGTCGTCTGCGCTCTCGGCTTTCATTGACTGTCCACTATATTAAACGCCGTCGCATACGCAAGAACTTCTACGCCGGAAACGTTGTTTGAAGCCTCTTTCGCAAACATTGTTTGGACGGCACAGGCTTCGTAACGGATATTCCAAACCACATTGGCACCGCACTCTTTTGCTTTGCGCAATACCCGAACGGTTGCTTCCCGCCTTGCTCTGGCAAGAAGCCGAGAGAACGACTTCGACTCACCGCCGATAATTTTACGGAAAACCCAGCGAAATGACTTGAGAAAATCGTTGGCAATCACTACATTTTCTGTGACAAAAACAGTGTTGACCGGCTCCCAGTTCGACGGCAAGGTCCGCATATCGGAAAGAATGATGTCCGACAACTCGATTTCTGCTTGTGCTAACGCTTTGAGATGGTCGCGTTCAATTTTCGTCGCACAAACGACACAGAAAGCCGGAAGACCGAAAGTTACCGTTAAGGAAACGATTGCGATCATGAGTCCAATAGCAGTACCATCGTCGGCATCGAGGGACAACAAGGTTGCTACAAGGACGAGTCCGATGACCAAAAAGGGCATGGATATTGAGAGAAAAATCGTTGCCGCAAAGGCGAAGCGTTCAAAGGGTGTATTCGTGGTAGGCTGCATTGAAACAGAGCAGGTTGGAGATCATTGTCGGGCGGTTCAATCACTCATCTTCCAGCATGACGGCGGTTCCGTAGCAGAGCAACTCTGATGCCCCGGCGGTAACAGTACTGGTTCCGAATCGGACACTGAGGACAGCATTTGCTCCCATTGTTTGGGCTTGGGCAACCATTCGGCGGAGTGCTTCGTTGCGGCTTTCGTTGAGCAGTTCGGTATAACCTTTCAATTCGCCGCCGACGAGGTTTTTGAATCCGGCGGCGATGTCGCGTCCGATGTGTTTTGCCCGCACGGTACTGCCCTGAACGAGTCCGAAAACCCGGACAATTTTTTTGCCCGGCACGAATTCTGTATTAACGATGAACATAAAGAAAAGGGAAATAGGAAGACAGTACCATTGTCCATTACGTTTTCTCTTTTGTCAAGCCCAAAACCCGGAAAGATCATCCCCTTTCAGAAGTTTAAATGACTACGGTACTGTTATCCCTCACTGAATACGCTAAAATAGCGATATGCGTTTTTGTGCCCTCTTTGCGATAGTGCTTGCCCTCGCCGCATTTGCCGGTTGCAGGGATCGCTCCGTTCCGACCGCCCCGCCAGACACGGAAACGCTCACCCCAGAAATTTCGTCTGATGTCCCCATTGATCCTCACGCCGTCCTCGACCGAATGATCGTTGCCTATAAATCGGCAGTCTCCTATTCGGATCGTGCAACCGTCCAAATCATAGGCAGGATGATACAATCCGATACCGAACCCGTTCCCTGGGACTGCGTCGTCGCCTTTATGCGACCCAATTTGCTGCGTCTCGAAATCAATGAAGGCATCTTTGTTTCCGATGGCGAAGACTGTTTCGCACAAATCCGACCGTTACAGGATCAGGTACTGCACTTTCCTGCTCCGTCCCATTGGACGCTCGAAGCACTCTTTCAGGATGTTCACCTTGACGCTGCAATGGCTTTGGGTTTGCCGCGTTCGGTGCTTCGTTTTCCGCCGCAACTGGTTTTGCTTTTTGCAAACAATCCGCTCAATACCTTAGTTCCCCGAAGCGCACGAGTCGAATGGATAGCGCAACAACCCATCGGTCAGGTTCAGTGCGATGTCATCCAGATCATTCACTCCGACGGCAACCGACTCCTTTGGATCAGCCGGGACAACGCGGCTTTGCTTCGCCTGGACTACCAGCCGATTGGTTTGCCCGTCCCCGATGGTTTCGACAGTGTTGAAGCGATCCGCATCGAAATGACCGATGCCCGATTCGATTGGAACTTTGTACCCGAAACCTTTCAAATGCTTCAACCCCACGATGCAGTGCGGGTTGCCGAATTTCACGCCGACGTATCGGGATTGCCCACACAGGAAGAGCATTGCCGTCGATTACGGTCAATGACAGATAACGATTCCTATCGGTTTGTCGATCAACATATTGAATCGTTCGTCTCGCCGGGACTGGCATCCCCTTCCAAAACAGCACCGCGAACTTTTACGCTGTCGCCGGTTTGGTCGCAACCTTTGATTGGAGTCGATACAATGACATCTTTCTTGAACGAACCCCAGCGTCTGCTTGTCCCATACGAAGGCAATGTAGTGGCAGTGCTGAATTTGCAAGGAAACATTCTGCAAAGAACTGCACCGGAAGGATTGGATGACGGCATCGTCATAAACATCCAAGGCAATACCCTTCCCGGTGACCCAAAGGTGGGAACCATAACGTTAGACAGCACGTTTTACCTCTTTGATAAATCGTTCGAGCCGCTTGCTGTTCACGAGGATATCCGCTGTTTTCGATTTGTTCCGTATCGTGAAGAAGAATTACTTGTACTAGCGGCAAGCAGTGTTGTTTGGTCTGTTGATTCGCAGGGGACGGTACGTTGGGAACATCCCGTTGAAGGAGTGCCGAATCAAATTTCAGCAACCGTAATAGACGGACAACCCCGTGTGCTGGTTTCCTGCTCTGCGGCGGAAGATTCGATTCTGTCCTTCTCTCCTGCTGGGACGGTTTTTGAACCGATTGAGATTCCTTTTGCCAGACACGTCATCTGGTTTCAAGTAGCGGGTTCGACAATTTATACATTGCTGGAAAACACGGACACCGGAGATGTCCGATTCGTCGGTTTTGACCTGACCGGAAAAAGTCTATGGAGTCGCCTACTCCCCTCCGGTGAATATGAGGCGAACCCTGTGTATGTATCCCGTGAAAGAAAATGGCTTGTCCCTTCACCGAGTGGCGACATTTTGGTTTTTGACATGATCGGCAATATGGTTGACACGTTTTCACTGGACGTTGTGCCGACGGGCTTACTCTGTCTGGAAGTTGACGGAGAAACGTTACTGATTGTTGCCGACAGCAAAACGGTGTCCGCTTGGACACTGGGAAAATAGAACCAATCACGGCATCTCCAATTGACCGATTATAATAGCGTTCGTTCCGATTATGCCGACCTTTATCGGTACACGGTATAATCTTCGGAAAAGAACCTTATCAGACTTACTCAATGTCCCGCCTGACTTCCGCCGAAGCCCTTGAACTTTTGCAATCCGACGATTTGCCTTCGCTCGGTGCCGATGCCGATGCGGCTGCAGAGCGGCTCCATCCCGGAAATGTACGGACTTATAACGTCGAACGGAACATCAATTACACCAATATTTGCATAAGCCGATGCAAGTTTTGTGCCTTCTGTCGAAACGAAAACGATTCCGACGCTTACGTCCTCGACGAAGCAACACTGCTTGCCAAAATCGACGAAACCGTTCAATTAGGCGGTCGGCAAATCTTACTGCAAGGAGGCTTGCATCCGTCGCTCCCCTTTGAGTGGTACGAAAATCTGTTGCGGACAATCAAACGGCACTATCCCGATGTGAACATTCATGGTTTCAGTCCGACGGAAATTGTCTATTTTGCCGATCACTTCGGCTTATCGGAGCAGAACGTTTTGGAGCGGTTGCGGAGTGCCGGCTTGGGTTCGTTGCCGGGAGGCGGAGCGGAAATTTTGGTCGATCACGTTCGGCAGGTTGTCAGTCCGAACAAGGCATCAGCGGAGCGTTGGCTCAATGTTTGCCGAATCTGGCATCGGTTGGGCGGACGCGGTTCGGCAACGATGATGTTCGGTCATATTGAGTCGGTCGAAGATCGGATTGCCCACCTTTGCCGTATTCGGGAGTTGCAGGACGAGACCGGCGGATTTACTGCATTTATTCCGTGGACGTTTCAGTCCGGCAACACGGAATTGGCGGATCGACCGCAGATTGGCAGTTGGGAGTATCTTCGTTTTTTGGCGGTTTCACGGTTGTTTTTGGACAATGTATCGACGATTCAATCGAGTTGGGTCACGCAGGGTTTGCGGATCGGTACATTGGGTTTGTCCTTTGGTGCGAACGACTTGGGCAGCATTATGATTGAGGAAAATGTCGTTGCGGCGGCGGGAACGATTTACCGCTCGACGGAAACCGCCTTTTGCGAAGCGATTCGTTCCGCCGGGTACGAGCCTCGGCGGCGCACAACTACTGTAACCTAAAGAGCCGGAGGGGCGGACGGTACTCCGCCGTAATCACCGGGTGAACCGTAAGCCTTGCAGTAAAAGGGACAGCAGTCCGAAAGTCATATAATGCCGCCGTCAGCCTAGCACATAACCTCCGCTTACGTTTTTTATTTTGGCTCGTATTCCTATCGTTTATGGTTTTGGCAATGGCAACGGGACATTATACTGCAAACGGCATGAAAATGGACTTTGCGTTCCTTGCGAACTTTGGGGTTAACTCCTCTTTTTTCTACCGCAAAGCACGCAAAGGGCGCAAGGAAAACGTCCAATTTGTTCCCGTGTGCGGTATAGTAGAATTTTATACGTTGGTACACTACAATGAGTGCGTCTTTCCGATAACGCTTGCTCCATCCCTCATGCCGATTCGTTTCTTTTGCGATCACTGCCGACAGTTGCTGAAGATCGGCACATCCAAGATGGGAAGCGTCGTAAATTGTCCCCGTTGTAATAAATCGGTCATTGTTCCGCCGTCGTCCGTTCCGCAAGCGGAACAACTGTACCAAATGATGAAGAAAAAACGTGCCGAAGAACAAGCGGCACCCCCTCCGCCCGCCAACATCATACAAGAACCCAATCAGCCGGAATCCGCCTGGGACGAACTCGGCGGAAACGTGGACGACGATGACCTGAACCGATGGATCGACGAACTTTGGAAAACCGCTCCCGCTCAACAGGAATCTTGTCCGGAACTCTATCCGACTCTGCAAACAAATCCCCTTGCCGACTTGGAAATCGCTCTGGTTACACTCCAAAGACAACACAAATTCACGGTTGCATGTCTCTATGTTGCGCCTGTCATCGCTCTGTTCGTCGGTATCATTTCCGGTGTGATAGTCTATGCGTTCTTTGCGCCGCCGTCGCTCCCCGTTCAATATCAGGCGGATAATGCCGCCGGTGCAAATATGGTTGCAGGCACGTTTTATTACTGCAACGAACATGGAGAACGCCGGGCGGATGTCGATGCCGTGATTATTGGACTGCCGTTGGATCGTCCTATGACGCAGTTGCTCTCCTGTACTGGATTGGCACCCGGAAGTGCGGCGGATAACGATACCGTGCAACTGATTCACGAAATGGGAGGAATGTACGCTCAAGCCGACGCAAGCGGTTCGTTTACATTGCAGTATCAGCAAGGGGTGCGGTATTTCGTTGTGTTGATTTCGGCACATCAACAGCGGTCGGGCGAGATGAAGCCGAGCGTTCTTCAAGAGTTGCGCCGGTACTTCCGCAATCCCGAAATGTTCGGCGAAAACTCTTTGATGATCGACGAATACGAATGGACCGGCGGAAAATATTCCTTTCGGCATACGTTTGAAATGGGAGAGTGAATGGGATCAAATGGGACGTTTTTTGCGGTTCGATCTTTGTTTTACCGCAAGGGGCGCAAAGGAATCGAAAAGTGCGCGAAGAATTTTGTATTTTTAGAGGTTTCCTGCAATTACTACAATCCGCACAGGCGGGGTTATTTTGTTTTTTATGAACAACTGACACTCTAAATGCCGATGGAACACAGGGTATAGTCGTATCGACTTGCGGATTTCAAGGAAGATCGTATGTGTTTCAAGGAGGACAGTTCCGGTTACAGCCGACGGCTTTTTGTCTTTTTTGTCCTATTGACAACAAATGTTTGTCTGGCAAATGATACTCTCATTCCGCCCCCACGATCAGACGCACAACAACCCGTTCGCCGAGTGCATTATGTTGATTCCGCTTATACCAATCCGCCGATTCCTGTCCGCATCGCGGCAATTCAAACCAACGCTATTCCGAACGTAGAGCAACCGCAGGAAATCAGAATCGATACCGGCACCGATTCGCCGACAGCTTGGACGCTTGACCAAGCAATCGCCGCCACGCTCACCGCCGATCCGGTACTCCGTATCGGACAAACAGAAATCAATCAGGCAAGAGCCGAACTGCTCGCCAGTTCGCTGCTCCCCAATCCGACGCTCGGAGTTATAGGCGATACGATACCGTTCCATCGACGAGACACAAGCATGGAACCCGAATTGACGGTTCAAATGGAGATGCCCCTCGATTGGTTTCTCTTCGCTAAACGGGCAGCAGAAATGAACAGCGCACGCTGGGAAGTTCAACAAACTCAATCGGAGTATGCCGATCTCGTCCGGCAACGTATTACGGAAACGGCAATCGCATTTTACGATGTCTTGGAAGCCAAAGCATCCCTCTCTATTGCCCGACAGGACTTGGAAATTTTGACGGGAGTCGAAGAAGTAACGCAAAGAGCCGTCGAAGCAGGCGGAGTCTCCAGCGTGGAACTCGACCGAATCCGTTTGGAACTTTTCAGACACCGGCAGGAACTGCTCGAAATGGAAGCAGACCTAAACATTGCCAAGGCAGTGCTTTGGGCACAGTTGGGACGTACCGACCGTGATCCGAACTTTGACATTCGAGGCAGTTTGGATGCTCCGCTGACGGCGAGACCGTTGCCGATTGAGGAGGCGTTTGAGTTGGCGAAACGTAATCGTCCTGACATTCGGGCATTGCGAATTCAAGTCAATAAGGCACAGGCGTACAGAGAAGTCGAGAAACGAAATGCGTATCCCGAAGTTTCTCTGTCCGGCGGTTACGTCAGAGAATACACGGAGGATGGTCGTGAACCCGGCTGGGGAATTGGGGTCTCTGTAACAGTGCCGATTTTTGACCGCAATCAGGGCGGTCGGGCGCGAGCGCAAGCCGCTTTGCGGCGGAGCAATTATGAACTTCAGTCGGGCATTATTGGATTGCGTGCCGAAGTCGAAGAGGCGGATCAACTTTTCCGTGCAGCGTATTTGAAGGCAACGACTTTTGCCGAGGAAGAGGTTCGTCTTGCTGTCCGAGTGCGCAACAGTATTATGCGGTCTTACGAAGTCGGCGGCAGTCCGCTCATTGATGTTCTTGATGCCGAACGTACTTATCGGGAGACGTACCAGATGTATATTGCCAGTCGTGCCGACTACTGGCGGGCAATGTATCTCTATAACAGTGTAATCGGGCAGTAGGGCTTTCGCCGGAAAGTAATATACCTCAAACAGGTGCCGATATTATTTTTCTTTGTGTTCCTTGTGTCCTTTGTGGTTAAAAAAGAAGAGGATTTAACCACAAAGAACACAAAGGACCTGGCGATGAAAGGGGTATATTAGTTCCGAAAGCCTGGGGGTAAAATTTACCAAGGCAGTGTTGTTCCTAACTCTGCACCCGCATACGGACAACGTTGCCGATGACGGCAGACGATTCCTCCAACTGACGGATTGCCGACAGCAAATCGCCTTCCCGCGACTCATGAGTCGTCAGAAACAAAACCGTGTGTTTGCCGTTGCCCTTTTGCTCCGGTTCGTGCTGAATCATCGACGCAATCGAAATGCTTTGCTTGCCGAGAATACCGGATATTTCGTGCATCACGCCGGACTTGTCCACCACGTTCAACCGCAAATACGCTTTACCAAAAAACTCCTGCGGACTCTTAATCGGAATGACCGGCTTGCCGATACCCCAAAGGTTCAATGCACGAAAAGTAATCGCTGTCCGTTCCAGAACGGTGTCGATCAAATCGCCGACCACTGCCGATGCCGTCGGAAGTTGTCCCGCACCGAGTCCCTGAAAAAAGACCGGTCCGACGGAGTCGCCGACAATCCGAACGGCATTGAACGCATCCGTCACTCGGGACAGCGGATTGTCAATCTTGACCAACGTCGGTGAAACATGGAGTTCCAATCCCTCTTCACTTTGGACGGCAACGGCAAGCAATTTGATTCGATAGCCGAGTTCCTTTGCATACCGGAAGTCCAGTGCATCGACCGATTCGATGCCGATTCGGGGAACGGTGTGCCAATCGAGGACGGCTCCGAAACAAAGTTTCGCCAAGAGGGTCAACTTTTGCACAGCGTCGGTTCCATCGACATCCATTGCCGGATTCGCTTCGGCGTAACCGAGTTTTTGCGCTTGTTCGACGGCATCTTGATAGGACACTTTGCCGCTTTCCATCTGCGACAGAATGTAATTGCTTGTCCCGTTGACGATGGCGTTGATCGACAGCAACGTGTTGGCTTGCAGGGCGGTGGACAACGCATTGATGATCGGAATTCCGCCGCAGACTGCCGCCTCAAAAGCGATGGTGCGTCCATGGTTTCGGGCGGCTTCGAATAACTCTGCTCCGTGATGGGCGAGGAGTGCTTTGTTTGCCGTGATTACATCTTTGCCGTTTTCCAAGAGCCGCAAGACAATCGTTCGTGCCGGTTCGAGTCCGCCGATCAGTTCGATGGCGACGGCAATGTCAGGGTCGGCAATAACGGCTTCTGCGTCATCGGTCATTGTGCCGGGAGGCAGTTCAACGTCTCGGCGAGTTGTGAGGTCAAGATCGCAGACCTTGGTGAGTTCGATGTTTTTTCCTGTTGCACGGGAAATTCGGTCATGGTGTTGCAGCAAAATCTTTGCTACGCCTGTGCCGATAGTTCCCAGTCCGAATAACGCTGCTTTGACGGTCTCCATACCTCGTATTGTATTTTATTTTTCGATGTTTTCAAGAGTTGGACTATGCTAGACTTGTTGTATGGGTTTGCGTAAGTGTGCAAGAGCGGCGTCAGCGGTTTTCCTGACGAATGATGACGAAGCAGGAGATAAAATACTGCTTCCTACCTCCTATCTCCTTGCCATGCACATTCGTGATCGTATTCAAGAACTTCGCCGTGTACCGGCGCAATCGCTTCGTCCTCATCCGAAAAACTGGCGTACACACAATAACCGACAACGTGACGTTCTCAAAGGCATTCTCGCCGAAGTCGGTTACGCCGATGCACTGCTCGTTCGTGAACTGCCCGATGGGACGCTTCAACTTCTCGACGGACATCTGCGAGCGGAAACAACCCCCCACCAGAAAGTTCCCGTGCTGATTCTCGACCTCAACGATGCGGAAGCGGACAAACTTCTGGCAACGCTCGATCCGCTTGCCGCTCTTGCCGGTACGGACCAAACGATGCTCGACGACCTTCTCGCTCAAATCGACACGGAGAACATTGCTCTTCAGGAATTTTTGCGTAGTTTGGTTGATTCTCCGTCCGATGCTTGCGGCTCTGAAGCGTCGGAGGCAAAAGAGGTTGCGATTCCCGAAGTGTTTCAGATTCTCGTTACATGCCGTGATGAGGCGGAACAGCGGGATGTGTTCGCAGAACTGACTGCCGATGGGCGCAACTGCCGGGTGGTAAATCTGTGAGTGTTGGAGAGCGGCGACATCGGCGGCGGCGGCTCTCGTTTACTCTGTCTCATTTCCATAGACTTCGGCGCAGTAACGCAATAGAGCCAGCGCACTCCAGAGCAAGTTTGCCACGATGAACGCTATCAGGAAAAACGTTGCGTTGCTCTGCGCTCCGCCGCCGTAAGCATGAACACTGCTTGTGAACACAAAGTTAATGCCGTACCAGGTAACAATCACCGCAATCGAAGCCAACAACGCCCCCATCGTTACGCCAATCGTTCCGTAATATCGGGCAATTCTTCCATGAAAAACTATCACAAGAAACAAGATCGTAATGAGTGCCCAAACTTCTTTGGGGTCCCAACTCCAGAATCGTCCCCAGGAATAGTCTGCCCATCTTCCGCCGAGCACCGTTCCGACAATGATCGTCAGCAATGCTATTCGGAGGAGTCTTTCAATCGTCGGCGTGAATAGTTGGCACGCATCCGGCAGGACAATCCGTGTTCCTTGCCCTTTCTCCATCGGTTCGGCACGTCGGAAACGTCCAAAGATGATATGACCGAGTGAGACCACTGCCATTCCCCAAGCGATAAACGCTGCTGCATAACCTACGATGAATGCGGCGACATGAACTGTCAGCCAGAAATTGCTTCGCAACACCGCCGCAATCGGTCTGATGTCGGGATTGAACTCCACCCGATTGGCGCTTGCCGCCACCCCTGCGATGAACACAACTGCCGCCGCAATCGCGATGAACAATTTTCGATCCAATGCGGCGTTCCGTGCCTGTTTTAACCAGGCGATGCCGCTGGTATCTTGCGAGAGGGAGGCTTTCTCTTCTCCGTGAAAGACTTTGCTCATTTCGGATCGGTGGCTCATTTCGGATCGGGAATGTGCCGCCTCGTTCAATGTTTGCACCTGTTCGACCACGATCTTTGATTCAAACGAACTTATTCTTTGTTCGGCAGCAATCCATGTGGGACGAAACGTCACAATCGGCGTCAGAAGGAACGTCAACAAGAGATGCGGTGTGATCCACACGAGCAGAACCGTGCAGACGAAAACCGTCAACCCATCAACGGTATCGCTTGTTACGAACATTTCGGCTGCCGCCCCCCAAAAACCGAGGTCGGGATCAATGCTCCCTTCGTTCGCTAATAGGACTACCGCATAAAAAACGGCGAATGTCAAAAACAAACGCGGCACAGCCAAGGCGGACTGCCACACGATTGTCCGTTGAGCGGTTTTAATTCGCCGCAGTGCTTCGAGGTCCTCTTGTGCCGGGTACTGTGCGAAAGCGCGACGCTCTCCCAATGTAATACCACTGGGAGGAACGCCGAACTCCATTGCTGCCTCACGTATTGCCGCCTCACCGGCGGTTTCCCGCGGCTGTAGAGCCTTTCGTGCTTTAAGGGCAGCGGACAACTCCAAAAGCAGACCGATTCTTGGAAATCGGGAATAGACCCAAGCCAGTTTCAACGCAGGATGCAGCAACGGATACAGGGCGTACCAGACTCCGATCATCGCCGCCGCCAACGCCATCATCACTATTGTTTCGTACATGTTCGTCACGGGAGCCCAACCGGTAATCGAAGCCCGCATCACCGCACCGATGATCGCGATGAGCATTGACAACGTCAGCATCGCTACGCTGCTGATGAACAACCATTCTTCAAACGTGTTGGTATAGTCCTGCAATGCCGTTTGTTCGTCTTTTCCCTCTTGTGTCGTCGAATGGATAGCAACCGTTCGGGCAACAACCGATGTCCGTTCTCTTTGAATGACGGAAACAATGTATGCACCGCCATTGAGAATGACAGCAAACATTGCGAGTATCCACATCCAATAGAACGGATGCAGGCGGTCGTATCGGTATTCCGCCAACAGTTTCAACAGACCCGATTGAGGGGTGGGATACGCCGTTTTAGCAAATTGTTCGACCATCCGCTTATTCTCTTCGTCCACCAGCAATGCCCGATGGACTTCCACATGCGCAGCAGCCGGACGAACCGCATCTCGGAATTCATCAGCCCGAATGGCAAAGTCAGGATTTCTGTACCCGCTCCCCGGTGCGATGTACGAAGCGAACATCATTCGGAAACGGATACGTACATCTCTCAAAATACTCTGCTCATCCAAACGAACATGCATCATCCACTCTCGCATTGGGGACTGTTGAAATAATTGGTCTGTCAATGAGAGTTCTTCTGCCGTTGGTTCTGTCAAAACAACCGGTGCTTCTGCTTCTGTCGCTGTTTCTATCTCTTCGGCAACGTCAGTCTGCTCTTCCCGGTTCTCATCTGTGAGGAAATCCAAGAAAACCTCTGTGACAATTCCGTCTATTCCGTTGAGGTCAGACTCTTCGGTGTTCTCACTGGTTTCCTCTGCTTCTCTTGTCGGCGTTGGAGGTTGTTCTCCATTGAATGTTGGTGCTTGTCCCTCAAAGAAACGTTGGACAAATGCTTCTCCGCTTCCGAGTATCATTGGGGATGTTGCCCAGGGCTGAACGCCGAAGTTGTTTTGCGAACTCCCCAACTCCAATGCCAACGGCGACAGTACCGGCAAAAACCGAAAGGAACGTCCGTTGTCATAGAGCGCAAGATAGGCGGCTTCGATTTCCCTGCGTAACTTTTTAACTGTGTAATAGTAACTGAGCACGACTTGCCGAATCGTTGTCTGGTGTTGCTGATTGTTTGGCGAGCCAAGCATCGGCAGCAACTGTGCGACAGTAACTGTGCGGCGATGTTCCGCTGAACGAAAAGGGACACCGGGATAGACCGACTCCATCAGAAGGGCAGCCTCAGCAAGATTAGCGTCAATCAGGTCAATCAGAAGTTCATATTGCTGTTCGACGGCAATCGCATTGGGAAACACAGGATTGCCGTTTGAATCGAGCCGGTCGTAAATCCGCATCAAGAGATGCAGTTTGTCTTCGATGCTGTGCCAACGTTGCGTAGTGGGATGGAAGACCGTCAGACTATCCGAATGTTGCACCCGTGTAGTTGTCTGGCGACCGGGAATGTCTCCCAATGTCAGAAGATACTCCCACGCATCGAAGGCATGCACATAAGAGGATTGGTCGCCGACAAATCCGGCGGCTTGATAAAGCAAGGAGAGCATCCGGGCGGGACGATGCCGCTGCGGATGAAACGTCAACTCCTGAAACAGTTGCGATTGACTTTCCAGACGTTCCGTAATTTGGTCGAAGGGAATCGGAGTTCTCGTTGTCTGACCGAGTTCATGCCGTCTCAAAATCTCCGCCAGACGTTGTTGATACCGTTGGGACGTTTCCAACTGGTGCAGCGAAACACGGTACTGCGAAGTCCGCACGTCATGCCTGAACGAAACGCCGAGCATCTCGTCCAAATAGTCTGTTTCCGGGACAAGGAAGATAGGGATGTATTGCCAAACTTCCGGTTCGCAAATCCAAGAAAAGAGGATTTCGCTCGCCGTGAAAAATCTCCCTTCCACAGGGATTAACTGTCGAATACGTTCGCTAACTCGTTCGATGTGAAAGCGGTCAACTTCTCGCGTGGACAACTCTGTTCCGAGCAGCGGCAACGAATCGTCTGAAAGATCAAAAATGCTCCATTCCCGATTGAATCCGCCGTCAAGAAAATCCGGGGGAGGTGTCAAAAACCGGAATCGCATCGAAGTGCCTTCCTGTTCGAACGTATTCTGTTCCGGCAAGGTCTCAAGGATTTGATTGAACTCTGCCATAACGGTACTGTCTCGAACAATGAAGGGGCGGTTCGTGCCGCAAATGTCCCGAACGACTTGCTGGGCAAATGTGTGCAAGGGCATCACTCTGCCTGCGTGAAAGACAGGCAACGTCTCCCAAGCGTGCTGCGCAAAAAGACTGCCTCCGGGTAAAGCCCAGAAAAGCCCGATGACCGTGAGAATGAAGGTGCGTGTAAAGGACATAAATTACCAATACTGTTTCAGTTACCAGTGCTTTCTCCCAACGAACATAGTTGCTCCCAAAACGATCAGGAGCGAGCCGAAGTATTTCCATCCGCGTCCCGGGTCGGCATTCACCGACAAGGTACTCATCGCAATCGTTTCCCGCGGTCGGGTTTCCCAGGGGAAAATTGAGCCATCGTACAGTTCATGGAACTGCGGCTGGTCGGGATAAAAGGGTCCGATGTACGACGATTGATAAATGCGAAAACCGTGTCCCGACGCATCGCCGAAAAAGCCGGGACGATTCATCGAAATCAAAATATCCGCCCCTCCCGGCAATGCCCGATAGCCGCGCAAATTACGCGAAAATGTACGTCCGGCTTCCGCCGGATCAACCGGCTCTACGTAATCGACCAAACTCGAAAAATGCGAAGGCATCCGTGTTCCCGGCTCGGTACGTTTCTCAAAGTTTTTCAGAAGGATACCGAAACCGAGATCAATGTTTTCAAAGTTTAATTGCACACTGAGCGTTTGGTTGTTTCCGTAAACATATCGGATTTGATCCGGTTCTGGCGGCAACGGAATGACTGTCGGTGTCACGGCACGCAGCCAAAACGTATTTTCTTTGCCGTCGAACACTACACGGAGACGAAGCCGCTGTTCATTGTGTCTTCCGCTGCCGAGAGGAGCCGAGACAATCCGATAGCCCGGAATATCCTGCGGAACAAACCGATCTATGACAATTTCGACTTCATCCGATGTTTGTTTGGCGAGTGTGAACTGCGGTCTGCGTTGTCCTTCCCGATCCGGGACTACTCCATCGGCAATGATGTTTTGTCCTGACCAAAGCCGATAGTACAGTCTTTTGTCAGGACCTTGCATGAAGTCTAACCGTTGCAATGCAAGCCGTTCCAGCATCGGACTCTCCGCGTGATCACGGCTCTGCTGCATAATGCGTCGCGGATCAACCCAATAGGAACCGAAAACACCAAGCCGTCGGGCGTGAACGTTCAGTTCGGGATTGTCGGGAAACAACGTCATCGCTTCCCGTTCGCCGCTCTCCGTGAAAACGGAGAAGTTGATAATCGGTCCTCGGTCTCTGAACATTACATCGCCGATTCGCAAACCGGAGCCCGGTACGGCGAAACGCCGATCCTCTGCGAGTTCAAGAATCTGCTCGACATTCACCGAATAGTGATTGCCGCCGTAGTACAAAATGATTTCTCCCCAGAGTCCCACGTTGTCTCCGCCTTGGGGTCGGCTCTTCTGAAAGGCAGTCAACTCTTCTTGGGCAATCGCCAAACTGTACGTAACCCGCTCTCCTTGAGACATCGTTGTACTGGCACCGCGAACATCGGACAGTCCCATCGGTGCCCGTCGTTGCCGCGTGTCCAACAGAACCTGCTCCCAGTTGCGAGGAACCGCCCTGATTTCTCCCATATCTGTTTCGGTTGCAACCGTTTTGTTTTTCCATAGGATGTTCACATCGAGCGGCGGAACCGGCTCGAGTACCGAATTGGCGTAGTAGTCGAGCACTTCAATGGTGACGTTGGGATCATCGGTCGGTAATTCGCCGATGTCTCGGTATCCCAACCGCATCGCATACCAAAGGACGGTCTTGTATCGCCGTTCGTCTTTGATCCAGTTGTCGTATTCATAATCCTGCCAACTGAATGGACCGGGTCGAAAACGTATTTGGGTCGGTTCCGGTGTGTTTTCAAGGACGTGAGTGATGTATTGAAGTTCAAACTGCTGTCGGTCTAATTTGACAGCGACGCGTCCGATGGTTCCTTCTGCCAGTGTGATTTGGGCTTCCTCGCCGTATTGCCAGGTCAAATAACAACCGAACAAAAGGAGAAGGATGCCGAGATGGCACACTAAAAAAGGTATGTCGTGCCGTCTCCAGGGAAAGCGCAGGAGCATACTGCAAAAGATATTGAGTGCAAGCAGGGCAATGAGGAGATAGAACCAGACATTTGCGTAGAGAACGAATTGAGCGACGGCGGCACTGTACTCGGACTCGACGAAGGTTCCCCAAGCCAGCAGGAAGAGCAGCACTGACAGCAGAACAATCCCGAGAGTGAGAGAGCCTGCGAATTGAAATGGCACCCTCCACGGAAAGGCAGATTTCTTTTTCCCGCCTGTGTGTTGTGCGCTAGGGGGTTCTATGTTCGACATACTTGAATGGGACGGAAGTCATCGCTCTCCAACTCGCGCCGAAATTGAGTCTATGTTATGAGAAGCCGAAAATCAAGTTAATCCAGCAGTTGCGGAGCGGCATTTGCCGAAATCTGACCGTTTTTCGTCCGGTTTTTCGGATTCTACGCATTTTGACACGTTGACGAGCGAATGCAAACGAATGGGTCTGAACTCGATCCGTCATTGCGCTGTGCAATGATGGAATAACTTTTACATGCCCCTCAAGGTCAGTTCTATTTTATCGAGTCTCTTTTGACATTGTTCCCAGTATTCCGAAGAAAGTTCAAAGCCGAGGTACTGCCGATTTAACTTTTTGGCGGCGGCGACCGTCGTGCCGCTGCCGAGAAAAGGATCAAACACTTTCTCCCCCTCATTCGAGGAGACCAAAATGATACGTTCGAGAATCGCTTCCGGCATTTGACAGCCGTGCCAACCTTCACGTTCTTTATAGGTGCCGCAAACACGGGAAACGTGCCAGGTATCCTTGTCGAAACCGAATTCCTGTTTGAGTTCCTGCGGTCGTAAAATCCAAGTATCATCAGGCAACCGACCCTTCGGATGGGCACGTTTATCATTATATATCAGTTGCCTTGCACTCGGCACCCGCACGGCTTTGTCATTAAACGTAAACTTATTAGGGTTTTTGACAAAGTGAAACAAATGTGCATGAGACCGGGTAAACTTTTTGGTGCAGTGTACGCCGAAGGTGTAGTACCAAACGACCCAACTTCGGCATGTCAATCCAAGTTCCCGAGTGGCACAAACTTTCAGTTCGGCAGCAAACTCATCACCGATGGCAAGCCAAAATGTACCGTCCGGTTTCAAGAGGCGGCAAACTTCGCTCATCCACGTTTTCGACCATTGGAGATACTCATTGTCTTCCAGTTTATCATGATAAACATCGTAAGAATATCCGATATTGAAGGGCGGGTCAGTGAACACGAGATCGACCGAGCCGGTTTCCATCTGATTCATTCCGGCGATGCAGTCCATGTTGTAAATGCTGTTCCAATCCATGTGTATTTTATGCGTTCCTCGCTTCCTTGATTTTTTCAACGAATTGCTTTGCCGTCTTGGTAACGGCAACGTAATCACCTGTTTTGGCACCGGCTGTGAGGGTGCTTCCTACTCCTACCGCTACGCTGCCGGCTTTGATCCACTCTGCCGCATTATCCAGACTGACACCGCCGGTCGGCATCAGCGGCGCATGAGGCAACGGACCTCGGAACGCCTTGATAATGGCAGGACCAAACAATTCGCCCGGAAAAATTTTTATCACATCGCCCCCCGCCTCCATTGCTTCAATCGTCTCTTTGAGAGTCATGGCACCGGGCATACAAACAACTCTGTATCTGTTACAGAGTTTGACCGTTTCTACGTTCAGACAAGGAGTAACAATGTACTGTGCGCCTGCTAAAATCGCTGTTCGGGCAGTTTCGGGGTCGAGCACAGTTCCTGCTCCGATGATGATCTCACCCGACTTGTACTTTGCAGACAGTGCTTTGATAACATCGGCGGCTCCCGGCACCGTGAATGTAATTTCGATAGCCGCCACGCCCCCCGCTGCGAGGGCATCGGCTATGTTTTCGGCTTGTTCCGCAGAGTCGGCACGTACAATGGCGACCAATCCGCTTTCCTGAATTCGGGATAAGATATTTTCTTTGCTTAACATAGATGGTTCAACGCACAAGAACGGGAGCATACACCCCTCGGCTACGTCCCCGATGAATGCGGGAAAGAGGACTCGAACCTCCACTGAGTTGCCCCAACCAGGCCCTCAACCTGGCGCGTCTGCCAATTCCGCCATTCCCGCAGAACCGCCTCAATTCTACCCTATCTTTGCGGTGCGTCAAGTCAGGGCATACAAGAAGAACCGAAAGTCAAAGACTGTATCTCCGCTCCTTCACACTTCTGTCCGATAAAAAGATAGTACGGCATCTTAAAAAAGGGATTCGGAAACCACGGCAACCGCGTAAGCCGTTCCTCAAACAGAATCGGCTTGAACTTGCGGTGCAAATATGGCACATGATCCGGCGAAGGAAAAACATTGTCGTAAGCGAACCACGGCAGCCAAAAATTCCGTTTTGTCCAACTGTGCTTGACGTGTCCCGGTGCCGGATGTTTTCGGGAAAGATAGAAATCAACGACACCGATTCGACCGCCCGGCTTCAATACGTTCCACGCATGATCAATGGCGGCGAACCAATCGGGAATCATCGTCAGCGAATACGAAAAGGTAACGGCATCGACCGAACCTTCTTTCGGTGTGAACGTCGTCGCATCGGCGATTGCCGTTTCGATGTTTTTCCAACCGCTGTCGTGGATTCGCTTGTCGGCAACTTCGATCAGCGAACCTGCCAGATCGACGACGTACACTTTTTGCAGTTTGTCAATCGTTTCGCCGAAGAAGTGCAAGTTTGAGCCGGTTCCGCCTCCCATGTCCATCCAAACGGTGTCGTCATAAGGTGCCGTTTGGAGCATTTGTTGCCAAAGTTCTTCCCGACCGCGCAGGAGCCGTTTCCGAAAATCATCGTAGTCGGCAGCCTGTCCGCTGTAAAAGTTATCCATTCTTTCCGCATGACTGTTCCCGCGAACCGGTCGCAGGATCATGTGATAGAGAATCCGCAAATCGCTAATCATACCCATAGAAGTATTATAGCAGGAAATAAGAGGCAGGAGGACTCACGGCGCAGCGCAAGAGCCCTGGGCGTTAGCCCTCCGGTGAGTTCACTCCCGAAAGATGTGCGTCGATCTTGTTCACCTTTTTCGTAATGTCTGACAACTTGTCCTGTACTTCGGCATCATGAGTGTTCAGACGTGCCAAGAGCGGCGGACCGAAAACGTCGATAATTTTGATGATGATCTTGTATCCTAAGATTGCCATCACCACGCCCAAGCCGAGACGCTCGGCAAGTCCGAACGCATTGACATCAACCTGTGCAAAGAGCGCAGGCATCCCGAACACGCCTGTTGTGAGCGTTGCAAACATTCCTGATATTCCAAGTGCAAAAGTTTTTTCCATGATTGTTTTACGATAACCCCAGCGTCGCTGGAGCAAAATTCTTTCTCGCTTCATCCGCCGGGGCTTCCGCCCGATAAATGCAAAACGCATCGGTATAGCGACCGCCGCAAAATTGTTGCAACGTCTTAACCGTCATCCAACAACCGCTCTCCGGTGAATCAAAACGATCCGCTCCCCTGTATCGGTTGCCATGAGAATTCGTCCAATGCAAATACACCGTGCCATTCACCACGATATAACCGTCAAGCAACGTCGCATGCGCCCAAGTACCGCCAAGAACGGCAACACGCATACCGTTGCCGTCAATCTGACAATCCGACACCCGAACACTGTTCCCAATGCAAACGACCAGCCCCGCTCGAAGACAAAGAACGATTCTCGAAACCAACTCTGCTGCGGTCTGCGCTCTGCCGTCTGCTGTCTGCGATAGCCCGCACGCTCCGAATTGATGCAACGCCGCATCGTCCGTTGCCGATTCGATTCGGCTTATCGTTTCTCTGGTCAATCGAGTGCTGTACTCACCGACAAGACCGACAGGATAGTTGCCGTATTGATTTCCGCCGACCATCACTTTGCTCATGCTTTGTCCGCCGGACATCGACCAGTTTTTCGTCCGCACCCACATCGCCAACGGATTGATACGGACAAATCGAAATGCGCCGAGCATCATCTGATACAGCACAGTAATCATGTGTCCGTTCGCCGCCGACCAACCGGCACAAGAACCGAGTTGTCCTTGATTCGATTCCCAAATCGGAATCTTGTTGTGGCGTGCGATGTCCCACCAAAGCACGCTCCAACCCGCCGAACGGATTGCGTCTATCGTACATGCTTGTTCCTTGACATGCGATTCAAGCGAATCCCAGGTAACAATCGCAGGTTGACCGGCTTGATCATTGCCGCACATTGCATTGAACTCCGCAACGTCTTCGGGAACGAATTCGTCCGGTACATATCCGTAGTTCTCTTCAGGAAGGTTTCCGTAGGAGATGGCAGCATTCCGCTCCCAACTCTGTCCATTGCTCTTACTCTGGTGTGTCTTATCGTTGCTCATGTCAATAGTCCTTTCTTCTGCTGTCTGCCGTCTCTCTTCAGTCCTTTTACAATTTGCCGAAGGTTGTTTGCATAGACTACCGTGTTCGGCGAAGCGGCAGTCTGTAAAATCTTGTCGATGGTGTGTCCCCACTGTCCGCTTGTCGGTTGGACGGCAATGCTGGTGCGGATATACTCATCGACGAGGAACCGATCATCCCCCCGTTCGAGTCGTTCGGCAGCAATGGCGAAGGACTCGGCAAGGGAGAGCCGCTCGGAAAAGGGATCACGGCACCTCCCGCTGCCGCTTGATGTTCGAGAGGTGTACGTGATTGAGTTTGTTGCATCAACAGCCCGCCGACGAGCATGCCGAGAACAAAGGGGATAATGTGCCAAGGATTGATGTGTATGGTCATAGGAAAGGAAATAGGAGGTAGGGGGTGGAATATAGTGAGTAGGCAGAAGAGTACCATCATTACACTTCGTTTCATTCTGGCTTTTGTTCATGTTTGCAAAAGCCAGAATGGAGCGTAGCGCAATGACGGAACGCACTTAATTTTTCACATCTGTTTCCTCTTTCTTTTCTCCCAATCGCCGCAGTATTCGACGTGCCAGCCGTTCTCGTTCCGGTTCGGTCTGACAGGAGCCGACCATCGGAGATTCGATGTTCATTGCATCTCGAATCGCTTCGAGAACTTTTTGCACCTGTTTCGAGCCGATCACATCGATGATCGCCTTGATGATTCCAATAATCTGCGGTGCTTTCGTCAAAATCTGCCAAATGTTAATGAGTAAGGTCATGGTAGGATATAGAAGGTAGAAGGTAGGAGGTAGGAAATAGAGGCAGGAGGTAGAGAACGTGTTTTGTCATTCGCGTACTCTATCTCCTACTTCTTTTGTTCTCTCACGAAATGCCGTGTGCCATCCTGTGGGGACTTCCGTAAAATAGGGATCACGCTGCGCTTCCCGCCATGCTTTGACACGTTCGTACCGTTCTCGATGTTCGTCGAGCAAATGTAGGTCTAATGGATCGGAAACTTGGGAGAGCAGAGCAGCGAGCGGCGACATGGCAATTTCACGAGCGGGGATTGAAATCTCCGGCTAAAAGGGTAAAAATGATTGCCCGACACTGTACCACACCCTCCGTCAAGAACTGTCAGATCTTTGTCTGACAAATGTCAGGATCGTCGGGGGGCATATGCCCCCCGCTCTTGCAAAATGCTACACTTTTTGCAAAACAATGCACCTGTTGTATCATTTTGCAACACTCCATCTGTCTGGAGACCATCACAAGGCATACCGTCATTAGGGAACCTCTAATAATACAAATTCCTTGCGTTCTTTGCGGATTCTTTGCGTACTTCGCGGTTCAAAAAAGGAGTTAACCGCAAAGTTCGCAAGGAACGCAAAGCCCACTTTCATGCCGTTTGCAGTAGTACGTCCCACACCGGCTTCAGACTCATTCGGGATTTTTGTGTTTGGCACTGAATTTGCCCTTGTTGTATCGTAACTTTAACGAATTTCCGGTATTGACGGAAGAAAGGAGAGAGACAATGAAAAATGTAAAGATGTTGATGGTACCAACTTTGATGCTGACTGTTCTGTTTGCGGCATCTGTTGTCAAAGCAGATGTGCAGGTTTCACTTCGGTTGGACACCAACTATGCCTGGACGAACGTGATGGAAAACACATTCACTGATGTTAGCCGCTACGTGGGCGGACTGGCGTTCAACGACAATGCGACAAGCGAACCGATCCACCTGATGTATGCGATTGGCGGGATGCCTTGGGCAACTGCTTTCCACACCCAATGGAATGGAACCCAGACATCACTCGACTCGACTTCCCTGACTGCTATGCAGCAGGCACAGATCCAGTCCTTGTTCGACCATGCCTATTACAACGTACACCAGTCGTATCAGGCTGGTATCAATGACTATGAGACCATTATGTTCTCACTTGCCCTACGTGCTATTTTGAGTTCGTCTGATGACGACGGCGTATTTCAGTATCGGACGCGAAATGTTGGTGGTCAGACGCAATACCAGTTCGCCGAGGGTCCCACGAGTGATCGGTGGTATGCGGAGACTCATTATTTGACTCTCCAATCATGGTTGGATGCGACGTTGACCGGCGACTGGGATGCCTTGGGCTACGATTACCGCGCAACGGAAGTATCGATGTACAACCTTAGCAGTTATATCCTCTTTATTGGAGGAACTACGCAGTTTTTCGGAGCGACGTTTTTGTCTGGAGACAACCATGTCATTCCCGAACCCGCGACGCTTGCGGTATTGGGACTCGGATTGGCAGGTTTGGGACTGGCAAGGGCAAGGCGCAAGAAATAACCAAAACGTTAAAATCGTTGCCGCCGCACTTGTGCGGCGCACAAAACCGCAATTTTACGATGGCGGTTTTTTGTATCAAAACGCTACGCTTTTTGCAAAATGATACACTTTTGACTCGCTGTTCTCAGTTTATCGGAGTTCACAACCGTTGAATGATAGTGAAATTCCCGTATTTTTTGTAAAACAAATTTTTATTTTTTGGCACGGCATTTGCCGATACATTGAGTAGAGAATAGTTAGCAAAAACGATTTTTGATCTAACTTTTAGAGAAAGGAGAGTTAAAATGAAAATTACCTATCT
>Ga0099364_10002803_pt1 | contig 27561 bp, 13 predicted proteins | sample TergutTh196P3_FD_73070 | JGI IMG/M metagenome (GOLD analysis project Ga0099364, IMG submission 73070) | Microcerotermes parvus P3 segment gut microbial communities from Pointe-Noire, Republic of the Congo - Th196 P3 | ecosystem: Host-associated > Arthropoda: Insects > Digestive system > Gut ... | reverse complement strand
AGAAGCCGGCGGGGTACTCAATGCCAGGGGAATCGTGTATATGCGCGGGGGAGGTATAATACGTAACCGGGGCCCCTGGAGCGCCGGAGGTGTCAGGAATACCGGATTTTTTTACATGTACAACGGGGAAATTTCGAGTAATTCCGGCGGCTTGGGCGGCGGCGTAGTTAACTTTGTTGATTTTGGCAGTTCCGGAATCTTTATTATGTATAACGGGAAAATTAACAATAATGCAGGCAGCGGCACCGGCGGCGGCGTAGTTAATAATTCAGAGTTTTATATGCACGGCGGAGAGATTGCAGGTAACAGGGCGGATTTAGGCAGCGGCGGCGGCGTGTATAACGGAAACTCGGTTTATGATGAAGACGGATTATTTGTTATAACCGGCGGGACTATATATGGTACAAATGAGGGCGAAAATTCAAACATAGATAATTTTACCGGAGGGTCAATATACAGGGAAGGCGGTGTAGTGGCATACGGCAAGTTAGGGTATTACACAATTAACGCAGCCGGGGATGGTTTTGATTTTTTCTCTGATAACAGGATTATATCTATTGGAATACCGGTCTTTACAAAAAATGAAGACGGGACAGAGATGGAACCAAAGCAGGCAGACATGGTTATAGACGAAAGGGTATTATTGGTAAGAGCCAACCCCATAGAAAACCCCAATGCCAATTATCACACCACCGATGACACTTTCAGGGTAATAAATGGCGTATTATACAGATACAGAGACGGCGTAGAAATAGGGCATCCGCCGCCGCTATAAGGAGAAATAATTTATGAACAAAATAAGTTTGTTATGCGCAGTCTTTGCACTGGTTTTTATCACTTGCGAACATTCAATTGCAGATAACCAACTTGACGGGAAATGGATTGCTGTAAGCGGTGCGCGTCTGGAATTTTCCCATGGGAGTTTTACCAGAATGCCGGTAGCAGGCAGCGCTGAGATCGGAACCTTTACTACCGGCAATGGAAGTATAACGTTTAACCGTTACGGTTATACGCCTGAAACGCTGCTGTATAATCTGGAGTTTCCACGCCTTAGAATAGGCACGGTATATTATTACCATGACTCGCCGGGCATACCGGAATCTGTTGAAGGATTATGGGCGTTATATCCTGATGCCTGGGGAGGGACTGTTATATTCGGCAAAGGGGAACCTAAAAGAGGAAACCCCGAAACAGTGGAAGGCGATTATATTCAGCCGATGAATGCAAAAGGTATTTATACTATCAGCAAACGCAATCTTCCCGATACCAATATATTAACGACAACTCCTACACACGTTCACGGTTCTAACCTTGCTACTTTTGTACAGGAACAATTGTATATTCATCTGGTAGAGTTATTCGACATGACTTTTCTGCAGCCTCCGGCATTTGATGCTGCAGACTGGTGGTTTACTCTGGATGAAGCAAGAAAATTTTTCGAAGAAGCCGCAGGAAGGGCCAGAACCCTGGAAGAAGAAGCGCAGATAGTATCGGCTCTGAGTTATTATTTTTCAATAAACATACAATCGGTTTATGACTACACTTTGGAGGAAGACAAAGACCTTTTGTATGATTATGTATATGCTTCTGCCGGAATTAACAAACTTACTTTAAGGGATGACTCCGAGTGGGGGGCAATGATCTTTACCTACCTTAAATTAAAAGATGACTTTGGGGAAGAAGAAAACGGCGATGATAGCTGGTGGGTAGAACCTGGCTCGCTGCCTCCTGACACAACCCCCGGCAACCCCGGCGCTGTCCCTGAATGGGACCCGGAATGGGATACTTGGCGCCCAATCAAGCACCCGTAGGGTGTGGATGAGTAAATCTAAAACGGCGTGACGCGCAGTAAACGCTGACAAGACGAGTGAATGTGCGAATGCTTTAGCCTGAGCAGCGCGTCCGGAGCCCAGTAAAGCACCCGTAGGGTGTGGATGAGATTGCCGCTCTTGAGGGCGGGTATTTATATTTGTGATTACCATTGGTATCACGAAGGGAGTTTTCTTATGAAGAAAATTTTTAAGGCACAATTTGTGCAGGCACAGTTTGTGTCACTGTTAGGGATTATCGCTCTTGTCGCGGCAATCGGACTTTTAATGACAGGTTGTCCTGAAGTTACAACTGATGATGATCATATTACCTGGAGCGCCGCTGCTGATGGTACGGCAGACAGTGTTACATCAACGAAGATTACTTTTACTTTTAGCGAGGATGTTACTGGCTTGCTGGCTTCCGATATTACCATAACTGCCGGTACAGGCTCGGCGACTGCGGGAGCTTTAAGCGGCAGCGGGAAAACATGGGAGCTTGCAATTACTGATGTAGGGCAGGGGAGTGTATCTGTTGCCATAAACAAAAGCGGTATAGATAGTGCGGCGAAAACTATTGAAGTGTTTAAAGAGGCCGATGAAAACGGCAATGGTGGAAATGGCAATGGTTTTCCTACCGTTGGTGTAACAATTACTCCCTCAGGGGGCTCCATTGATATGGATATATGGGAAGGGGAAATTGATGTTATAGCAGGTGGGGAAGGAAATTTTTCAGTAATTGTTGATGGTGACGACTTCTTTGATCCTACCCCTGTTACATGGTCAGTCGAGGGAGCGGTTCAGGGAACCACCATTACAGGTGAAATTAACATGATTGGCCAGCAGTCAGGAGTACTCAATGTGGCGGCAGCCCAGACAGGTTCGCTCACAGTACGGGCGATAACAGAGGATAAAAGTAAGGGCGGGGCGGTAATTGTTAATATTCGCACCCCTACAGTTACCCGCATACAGTTGCCTGTCCAGGAATTTACAATTGCCCCTGGCCGTAATCAGATGATTGCTCCGCAGGTTTTTGGAACAGGAAAAGTTTCTCAGGATGTTACTTGGTCTACAGCAGACGGAATCAATGTTACCAAGGCGGGAGAAGAAGGCTGGAGTTATTATTTAATTGAGGTAGATGCGAATGCAACTCTTGGAGAAACAATTACACTAACTGTAACCTCTGTGGAAAATTCAGCCGTATCTGCAACACTGGATATTATTATTGAGGAAGCTGCTGCCTCCACTATTACAGGTGTACAGATAAATCCTGAAGGACTATACGAATATATTTTGATTTGGGAAAATGAAATTGATGTAAAAGCAGGCGGGGAACATGTATTTATGTCTTTCGTTGAAACAAGTGACTGGTCTCCGGGCGGGACAGTTACATGGTCAATCGACGAAGGGGAAGGGCAGGGAACCATTTTTGAAGAGTATATCGAAGAGTGGAGTCTGCCAGGAATTATTCTCAAAGTAGGAGCAAGCGAGACACGTACAATGCTTACATTACGGGCAACTTCAGATGTGGATCCGGAAGTTTCCGCAACGGTAACTGTTAATGTTCGTAATCCTACAGTTACCGATGTAACTATATGGGAGACAGAGATTACTGTTGCCCCTGGGGACGTATCTTTAATTGTCCCGCAGATTACTGCTACAGGAAAAGTTTCTCTGGATCTTACATGGGATATTGTAAGAACAGGTGGGGGCGCAGTCGGAATCTCTATTGTCGAATCTGAATGGGGGGTAGGATATGATATAAATGCTGGTGAAAACGAACTTGATGGTACAGTTTATGAAGTAACTTTTACCTCTGTAGAAGATCCGTCCAAGTCCATAACTGTAACAGTTACCATTGGCGAGGCAGACGATCCATGGGGTCCATGGCCGCCATTTTTTTAGGGTAATGTTTGAAAAGCTGCGTCAACACCTTGGCGCGGCTTTGTAATGCAAAGGAGTTCCTATGAAGGATATGTTAAAGATTATCGCCCTTTCAATATTAACAGGGTTTTTAATAATAGGTTGCGATATCAATCCTGACAACAAAAATGATACGCCAATTGATGAAGACGGAATAAGGGTAGTAATTCTTCCCAGTTCATTCACCGCAGCCAGAGGAAGCACAGTCAGCTTTTTGGTAGAAGTGAAAGGAAGCGATAACCAAAAAGTTGATTGGTCAATCGAAAGCAAAAGGGCGGAAGGAACCGGTTTTGCCGATGGCGAAGCGGGTATAATGCTCAATGTGGATAAAGACGAGACAAATTCACTGCTTATACGGGCAACCCCACAGGCGGATCCTGAAAAATACGGAGAAGTACTCCTTAACATTCTTGCCCCCAATATTGGTGATGTAAAGGTACTCCTTGCAAGCGGCGCTGTTGAACCCTGGCTGGGGACAGTCCATGTTAAGCCGGGCGGGCAGGAAGAATTTTTTGCCGATACAGGCGATATATTTTATTACGAGGTTATATGGTCAATTGTAGAGACAGGGCTGGATGCCGCAATTGATGCAGAGGGAAAACTTTCCTTGGGAAATACGCCGCCCGAAACATCATTCACAGTGCGGGCGGTTTCCACGGTAGATGAATCCAAAAGCGGTACAGCGACTGTTCTTGTCCGCGAGCCTACAGTTACAAGCCTAAGATTGGAGCCTTCTTCCGCCACAATTCAGCTTGGCGGCGGCATTCCCCTTAAAGTAACGGCTATGGGAACCGGAACCAGTGATACGAGTGTGGATTGGAAAATAAAAAGAATTAGAACTGAACCATTTACATATTGGGAAGAAAGCGATCTTATAACTATTCCGCCGGATGAGATTTGGGATGATGAAGATGAAATCTGGATTACAGTTCCATCGGAAGAGGATGGCAGGCCCCCTGTAAATGAAAATACAAGAATCGATGACGGTATGTTCAATGTGGCTATAAACGAGGCAACAGGAACAATCAGGGTAACTGCGGTTTCAAAAGTGAACCCGGAAGCGGCTGCATCAATAATCGTTACAATTATCTATCCGGGCATTGCGCCTCCGGAACCGCCGTCAATCAATTAATATGGAGAAATAATGTTTATAAAAAGAATCATAACTTTTGCAATCATGCTCGGGTTATTTGCAGCAAATGCATTTGCACAATTTTCTGTTGGCGGCGGCGTTGATATGATTGTTGTACCTTTGCAGGTTGTTACGCAGGATCAATATGAAGATAATACTTGGTTTGGCGCAGGTATGGGCAGCAATGGCGCATTGATGGGAATAAGGACACGGCTTAATTTGTCCGGCAAGTATGAAGAAAAAATAGGATTTAGGACTGATATATGGTTTCTTTATACCAACAATGGAGCAAACCTTTGGAGCCAGAGTGCAGGAAGTAACCCAAGCAGCCCGGATACCCGTAACCCTAACGCATTGGATATAAGGCTGGGCGATCATGGAAGCCTCTGGTGGAGGCCGACAGACTGGCTAAAGTTTGATATAGGCAGAGTTTTTAACAGCTCCCAGGCCGGTAATATTCAAGATCATTGGCTTTCGCCCTGGTCTATAGGAATGTTTGATGGCGGCAATATTTTCAGCAGCCACTACAGCGGAAACATCGGCGCTCTTGCGCAATATACTCCGCCTCAGATTGAAGGGCTTTCTGTTTTTGTTTTTGTCCCGCAGTTTGGAATGCCGTTTACAGATGCACAATATGAAGATGCCTGGCTGGGCGGCCCTCTTTTGACAAACGGCGCTGATAAATTAAATGACACGGGTGATATAATAAACCGTAACAGCAACAGGGCGTTTCGTGTGTATCAAAGAACATGGGTTACTGTGGGTTACTCTGTACCTGAAACACTCCAGGCCCGCATACAATTTATTGGAGCGAATCCCGGCGGGAGCGTCAACTGGACAACAGGCGCGGAGGACTCCTCGGAGTCATCCGATGTAGAACCTCACAGTTATCGCGTAACTGTCAGCGCTCCCCGTATTGAAGCTGCCTTTGCATTTGCTGTAAAGGGATTGGTGATGGACATTGGCATGAAATCCTGGCTTCCGGTTTCTAACTGGATAACTGATACCTGGGATAATGATCTGGATACCAACAGTTATATAAAACTTGAAAATACAGGTACTTATTGGGGCGGGATTGGTTTTGGTTTTGGCATTTTTTATAACGGGTTGATGGACGGAAACCTTGTTATTAACTTCCGTGCAGACGGGGATATGCTCAGGAGCTGGACAGGTACTCATAAAGGTGTTGATACAAAAATTGTTAATCCCATGCGGTTGTCTTTTCATCTGTGGCCTTCGTATACCATTCCCGGTTTTGCAACAATTACTGCCAGCGCCGGTGTGAACTATATTGGCAGGAACACAGTTGACATTGGAGGCGCAAACCCGAATGACGGCTCCCTTTACTGGGAGAATGCAGACCGGTTTAGATTTGGCGGCGGACTTGCCCTTGATATGCCTCTTTTCGGGACAAGTGTAATCAGCCTTGGCCTTGCATACAGGCATGGCACCAGCGAAGGAAAAGGGGGAGAGCCGCGCGGGATTACTGTGCCAATCTCTTTTTACTATTCCTGGTAGGCTTGCGCTAAAAAAGGATCAACTAATAGCGAAACGCACCCTTAAAGTCTTAATCTCAAAAGCCCTGAATTCCAAAGCAATGTTATGATCCTGCACCGGTAAATCCCGGGGGTTATCTTCCAGCATATCGGTTTCTGCAGCAGAGCAGAGCCTTCGGCAGAAATGCAGAACAGTCCGGCATCTGCCGCCGAGACTTTCATACAACCGCAGAATCAATTCATTCGCAGTATTGTCTTCCGGCGCTTTGATACATTCAATAATGACCGCTTTTCCATCGACAGTACAGAAAGAGTCTGTTTCAGGGCCGTCTGCCGCGCCGGGCAATACCGCCGCCGGAGAATTAAGTTCGTAAGCCGAAAGGATTACACCCGAATTGCCGAAATTACCGGCAAAAGGCAAAAGGGAATAGGTAAACCTGTGTTCGCCGCGATCCGCTTCCGGATCCGGCGCAATAGGCGAGCGCAATAGAGTAAGCCTCATTTTGCCGCCCTCAACATCATGGCCGTATTTGCAATCATTTAACAGGGCAATGCCGCCGCCTTCTTCTTCCAGAGCTATCCATTTATGGGCGCAAATTTCAAACTTGGCGCGATCCTGCATAAGATTGCGGTGAGTATTTCGATGAATGTGACCGTATTGCACTTCACAGCGTACCTGTGATGCATCAACAGCAGAGGCAAACTCAACTTTCAAAAGCTGCCATTTTTCATGCCATGAAACTTTTGTTTCAAAATCGATGCGGGGATCTTGCGCATAACATACCATGTCCTGAACCAAACTGGAAGCTGAGCCAATCCCGTATGTACGGCGCAGCCGGAAACAGACAGGCCCGTCGGCGGCAACTTCTGTCGAAACAAGCCGTGTTTCCTGCCGGATGTGCCTGACCCAATCGGCATCAATATCCCATGCATCCCAATATACCGGTACATCCTGTGCAGTTATGAAAGCATTAAAAGCCCCGCCCGATGCAACCATTTCACGATCCTGCCTGCGGTCGAACAAACCCGTGATTCGCCCTGCAGCATCAAACTTTATTGTATAAAAAGGAGTTTTTAAAATGTTATCCTGCCAGACAAACGGGGATATATCATGACCTTTTTCACAAACTGTCGTGTACCGCGCCCAGCCCAATGACGGTACAGTGGGAAAAAACACCGCCTGTTTGTTTCCGTCAAGGTCGCTGTAAAACTGTACCGGACATACCCCATTGGCATTTTTTAATGCCGAAAAATCCTGTAATCCCAGAGATTCAGGTACAGGAATGTATACCGGGCTTTCACGTTTCCATGACAGATCATTAAAAACACATACCGCTTTGCCATCGCCATTATTGCCTGCAAGACGCCGCTGTGCGCCGCCGCATATACCGGCGAGTATGGACAACATTTGCGAATAATCTGCTTCGGCTTCGTCATAGACCCGCTTTATGGACGAGCCGGGAATAATATCGTGGAACTGGTTTGTCAAAGTACGTTTCCAGCAGTCCAAAAGTTCTGTATAAGGATAACCGCCCTTATCTGCAAGGTTGGCAAGGGCGCTGAATAATTCCGCATTACGCAGGGCAAATTCCAAAAGGCGGTTATACCGCTTGGTCCGGGACTGGGTAGTGTAGGTGCCCCGGTGCAGTTCCAGATATAATTCACCCCGCCATTCAGGAAGTTCCGCTCCTGCAAAAATTTCATCTAACGCAGCGCTTACAGTTTTCCATGCAGCACGAGGGGAGCCTTCCAAATCGCCCAGACGGCGTGCCATTTCCAGATCGGCGCGGAGAGTCCCGCCGCCGCCGTCTCCTTCGCCGATAGATTTAACGCAGGCGGACTGGACTTCCTTATGCTGTACGGCATTCCAGATGGCGGCCAAGTCCTGCGGAGTTACTCTGCCATTGTATCCGCCGACAGACCCAAATGTCGAAAGAAAATGTGTTTTAATACCGGTACCGTCAATACCCCGCCAGATAAATGTTTCATAGGGAAAGCGGGTAGTATCGTTCCAGTTGATCTTGCTTGTAACAAAATACTTAATACGGCAGCCTGCCATGATCTGCGGCAGGGCGGCGGCATAACCGAATACATCCGGCAGCCAAAGCGTATCCGCTTCATAAGAGAGTAGTTCTTTGTTGACTTTTTTCCCCACAAGAAATTGCCTTACAAGACTTTCACCGCCGGGAATATTGCAGTCCGCCTCGACCCACATCCCGCCGTTTGGTTCCCAGTTTCCGCTTTGAAAGCTCTCTTTTATCCCGGCAAAAATGTCGGGGTATTCATTTTTAATGATCTCAAGCTGACATGGCTGAGACTGAATAAAAATAAATTCAGGATATTCCTTTATAAAACGGGTCATGTTGACAAAGGTACGGGCAAGCTTGCGTTCAGTTTCGCCAACATGCCACAGCCATGCGTGATCAATATGGGCATGACCGATAAGATGTATCGCAGGAGTAGAAAGGCTGTTTTTAAAAGCAAGCAGAGGAGCAAGCTTTTGTGCAGCAGCGGCGGCCTGTTGTTCAAGTTCTTCGCCTTCCACATTCAGGCTGATACTTGCCAGCACATCGGAAAGATTTTTTAGAATTTTAGCTTTACGAAGCGAATTGGCATCGACAATTTTTGCCGTTTCATACAGGGCGCGAACATCGTAAAACAGGGAATGTACTGCCTGACAGCGTTCCATAAGGCAGCCGCCTTCAAAAGTGTTGGGAAAATTGGCCAGTGGTTTTAAGCTGTTAACCATTACCGAGATACCTGCGAAAGGGCCGCATCCGTTGTGAAGATGCCCTGAGTATGCTTCCACATGCAGAGTGTGTTTCCTGCCGTCAGCGTCAATACGGATTTTATTGTGGTATCTGTTAAAAGCCCCGGCAGGTTTACCGTCGATAAAGGCAAGGGAGTCGGCATTTGGCGTAACGCTTAAAAAAACATCAGCGTTACTTGACGGCGCATCATATACGGCGCGAAACCAAAAGCAAGCCCACTCCCGTCCCCAGGGGGAAGGGGTAGTAATTTTTTTCCAGTCTGCATTGACGGGAGGGGAGCGGAAAGTTTCAGTTGTTTCAAATACCTCAAATTCCAGATCGGCTATTTTTTTATAGGCTCTTTCTTCCAGATATTTAATGTATTGATCTATTCGCTGTTCAATTTTAGGTATCAACATCAGGCCATCCCTTCCTTTTTATCAGATCCGTAAAATTGCCTGTCTGCTGCGTTATGTATAATAAGTGCGGCGCTGTAATAGTTATTGGAAAATTCTATAGAAGCGCTTTTATCATGCAGTCTGGCATAGGTGTTATTTGCCTGTTTGCCTGACAGGTGCGTAGCAAAATAGGAACTGTATACATGGGCGTTTCCGCTGCGAACATCTATGCCGGGCTCGCCGGTTCTTGAAAAGTTAGCCTGATGAAAACGTACAACGCCGTTATTTATGACAGCCCCTGTGGTGGGGCTTCCCCAGAATGCGCTATTGTAAAGGACAAGACGCGCATCGGGATGAACTTTTTCTGTGTTAACTTCATCGCCCATTTTAATATATGCCCTTACGGCCTGAGTTTTTATCAGAGTGTTCACCAATTCGGAGTTTATCGCAATGATTTTTGTATCAGGGCCGGCCTCTTCTACATACAAAGCAAAAGTACACCCGTCGGAGCCGTGGCCGACAACTATTATTTCCATTGGATAATTGCCGGTTAAAGTATCTTTGATAAAATGTATACCGTAAACTGAGCCATAAACAAAATTGTTAAAAATCGTCTGGTTATTTACATCGGCAAATCTAAGCGCGCTGCAATTGCCTTGTATGAAATGAAAAAAATCCCTGCCTTTGTTGTTTGGAAGCGGATACCCTTGCCCGCCATAAGGGAGTCTTGTTGCATAGTGGGGGTTGAACTGCATATTTCTAATATATCCGCCTTGTGCACCCCCGCCAACCCAAATGCCCGCTCTCATGGGAGAGCCGGCAAAATAATCAACATAGTGCCCGCTTGTGTCGTATGAATAGAGGTCTATACATTTATCTGCCATAGGTACAGTAACGTTAATAATGTATACATTCCGGCCTTGCCCCTGTATCAGAAAGGGAGTCCGTCTGGGATTGACAGTGCTGTAACCATCGCTTTCTTCTGTTAAGTTTACCTGTACTACGCTAATCCCTCTGATGCCGGCATTTGATTTAAGCTGTATCAGTGAAGGCCCATTTTCGCCTTCCTCGCCCCCTGTATAGTTTGTAAATATAACACAGCCGCCCCCTTGAGTATGATGTTGTACATCCCAGGTTCCTCTCAATTCAACTCCCGAAGGAACAACAATTGGATTATTGACCAAATACCTTCCGCCCGGAAGATACACTGTGCCGCCGCCCGCCGCGTAAGCAGCATCAAGCGCCGCTTGCAATTCTGTGGATACATCTGTTGACGGGCTGTTGTTGTTGCGGCCTGTTGCTTTGGGAAAATCAACTTTTAACACATTGTTTGACTGCGGTTTTGGGTGAACTGCAATATCCGTTTTTATATTTTGGGGAATCGGTTCGATTTTATATTCATCGCCGCTGCAAATTTCCACAAATGCCTGTGTACTGTTATTTTTAAAATCCAGTTTGCGATTATTCAATGATTTAAATGTATTAACATTTTCACCCAGATAAACACTATCGCCGGATTTTTTAAATTCATTTTGAGTAAGCAATACATTACCGCTGTTTATCTGCAATGCGTAAGAGTTGTATTTGTCAAAGCTGCAGTTTTCAAAAGAAATAACTCCGTCTTTACCGTTACTCATGACAGGCCCGGTAAAAACAACACCGTTAAATTGTACAGATGTATTAAAGTCCTTGTGGAAGTATACTGCTGTATCTCCTCCTATTGCAGAATTGGAAAAAAGCAAGCCGTAAGGGTTGACATCGTCGATATATATACCAGTTGTGCAGCTACTTATATCTAACTCGAAGAACTGTGCGTTTGGAGCGTCAGAAAAGCCGGGTTCTTTGCCAACCCACATACCGGTATGATAATCCCTGATATGCAGATAAGACACATATTCCCAATCGGACCGGTGCATTTGGAAGGCCGTGCCGTTTGCTTTGGTGTAATTTGATACAGCTTCCAAAGACGGCGCACCGGGAAGTCTGGAATTCGCCCAATACTTTGGATCTATTCTGACATTCTCTATACGCCCTATATCTGTACATACATGAAGTTCAATTCCCTTGTTAAGCGCTGTTATAAAACTATTTAAAACATAGTGCAGTTCGCTTGGCGCGGAGTAAAAGCCGTTATAAGCATTTACAAGCGTAACATTTTCAACCGTAGCGCTGTCGCCGGATGTTTGGAATAATGTCCACGGATATTTCCGTACATTATTTATATCCTGATCGGGATACCATATAGTCAGATTAGTAACGCCGGTTCCCCTGTTCATTTCGATGAATCTGTCGGCAACACTGGTGTAAGCGGTATACAGTGCATTGTTTGCCTGAGAATCATTCCACCAGCTTTCAATTTTTCTGTCATAATTGGGCGAGTCTGCTCCGGCAAGCACTTCAAGAACTGTACCTCCGGCATTTTCAGGGCCGGCCCAGTCTCCGCGAAGCTGCACGCCCGGAGGCAAAGTCAGAACATATTCGTAGACGAATTTTTTTAATGTTTCACTGCCATCCCGCCCGCGTACACGAACGCTGGCAATATTGGATTTTGTACTGTGGAACTCATAATTGCCTGCCGGGATATATACTACACCGCCGCCCTGTTCATACGCAGTGTCAATTGCCGATTGAAAAGCGCCCCTGTTGTCAAAACCGGGTTTGGCTTGCGCGCCAAAACCGGTAACCGGAAAATCTGAGATAACCCAATCCTTTGTAGGATAAACTGTAGCGATAGCTGATACTGTATTAAAACTCATTTTAAGCTCACCTGTCGATTATTATGTCGTCAATTAACGCTGCGAAACTACCTGTCTGTGTACCATTGTCCCTATAGGCTATTATTACGGCAGTAATGTAGCGGTCTTGTTGGGAGGCAGGTATCGAAACAGTTTTTCTCTGCCAGCCACCTTGCGGCGCTCCATCATTTTGTAAACTATACCCCGGGACAGAGCTTAAATAAACGCCGTTGTCCAGCAATAAGTCTACGATTACATTTGCGCCGAGGGAATTTTCGGTTCTTTGCCAGAAATTTAATGACATTCCGTTTTCTGCTTTAATCCTCGTATCGGCAATCCTGTAAAGGTAAGAGGCGCCGCTCCCTGCAGTTCTTGTTCCTGCCAGACGGAATGCAGACTCGCCGCTTCGGGCATTATCGGTATAGATCATTCCAAGAGTTGTCGAAGGGGGTTCCCAGCCGATGGATTCGGCGTTGTTTCTTACAGTTGGCCTATTGACCGTAAACGTCCCTGTTACCGTAACATTTTGTGCAGCGCCTGTTACGCCGCCGTTGGGAATACCTACATCAACTTGCAAATGACTTACCGGAACGGAAATTACACCAGATTGACCTTCTCCTGCGCCGTGTTTTAACCGCCCGTTACGCCGCTCAAAGCTGTTGCGCCAGTAAACCGGTCCCAGAGAATGTTCCACAATAACGGAGTTAGAATCATTGTATGCGTTTAACGTCCCTATATTGCCGCCGCCGGATATTTTCCCTTTAAGTGCTTGAACCGCCGCTCTTGCTATACGCATATAATAGTCGGAAGACAACCATATTCCGTCCGATGCATGAGTCAGGAAATATTGATTAAGAGGTATGTCAAAAAAGTCAGATGCAGCTTTCATCCAGTTTGTAGCTTCATCGTATTCGTCAAACATCGCCAAATAAATACTCTGGATAACATTGTCTACATCGCGGTTTAGATATTCCCTAACTTGAGTCCATATCCACTGGCCTGCGTTTCTTGGCGTTGCATTCGGGGTTCCTGAATTTCCGGGCATATTCGTCCAGGCAAAACCCGGCCATATTGTAGGCATGAAGTCTATAGGCTTGTTGCCTGCCCAGCTTCTAGGGTTATCGCGGCAGAAATTCATTCCGTTGGCCAGCCGTTGCTGACCGCCTAATATTTGACCGTTTACATCTCTGCCGATATACCACGGAGAAATCATATCAAAGAGACTGTACATTTCACGGCCACGGGGATGTCTTCTGTCATCGTCTTCTGTGTCTCTCCAGAATACATCATCAGGTATACCGCCTATTACATAGTAGCCGCGGCTGCGGAACCAAAAAATAAGTTCTATCGCAGCATCTACAGTGATATAACGCCGGTCGTCCGTATCTTCAATAGCATGTACACCCCAGATACAAACAACAGGTTTGCCTTCCGCCTGAGCATAATTAGGTGAACTTACAAGCCCTTTGTTTTCTACATTATAAATCCAGTCGAGTTGTATCCGCTGTATAACAGCGTCCTGATCAGGGTAGCGGCGAGTACCGGCAGCGGACATATCATACATTATATAAAAAAGTCTGCCATATTCCTGTGCCGCATCCCGGATTCTCGTTAAATGGCTGGGTGCATTGCCTGTGTCGATAGGCGACGTTTCTTCAAAAAACCTTTGAACCGCTGCACCGTCTATTCCTGCATCGTTCATCCACTTTAGGTGCGTTCGGATTATGGCTGCATCATGTGAATTAAACAGTCTGGCAGTGCTTCCATTGGGCATTGTAAAACTGGTGTCGTGAAGTACCGCGCCATTGGCAAGATAGTCTTCCCATCCGGCCGGCCACAATTCCACGTTTACATTACCGGGACCCGGTCTGCCGCCCGAACCGCCTCTCCAGTGATGCCAGCCGTCACCGGGCGCTTTGAACCATGCTTGGTAACCGGTGACTCCCTTGCCGATCATATTGTTTAAAATAGTCGAAGGGGCAAAAGGCGGCGGCGGGTCAAACAAAGGGTCGCTTATGCCGCCTGTAACAATAGCTGCCTTTTGAATTATTGCATTGCGATTAAAACGGAACTGCGCACCCTGATTATGGCCTTGTGTGAAATTGCAATTATCCAGTTCAACCTTTACGGTAACAAAAGTTTGCGTATTGCTTTTCGGAAATGATTGCGAGTAAAAGTCATCGCCGTGACGAACATATTGAAGATTAAAATTTCCGGTTGAATTATCAAAAAATGTAACCTCTATAGTTACAATGTCGGCGCTCCGTATTTCTTCATTGTCAATGAAGAAATACAAAAAGTCATCGCTATTAGCGGCCATCTCACCGCCGTGTTGCCTTATCTCAACATCCGCGCCGTCACCCCGGTGGCTGATCCTAAGGCCGTTTCCGGTTATACCATTTTCTAAAGTAAACTGCCCGGTATACCCTGAGCCTTCCGGCGGCTGATGGGTTGTAAGGATAGGCGGGCCGGTATATCCGCTAAAGTCTATGAAGGCGCGGACACTGATTTCCACTACATTGCTGTTTACACTGCCTACACGGTCGGTACGGGTAACTGTTACCCTGAGATAACTGCCTACTTTAACGCCATCGCCTTGCACAACAAAGCTGCTTCCTGTAGCGCCTTCAATGTCGGTGAATTCAGTTACAGAATCTCTTATTTGCCATTGATAGCTAATTGTACCGGTTCCGTAAAGGTTGCTGGTATCGGCCTCTACAGTATCGCCAAGCAGGATTGGCGATGGAATAGAGACGCTGCCGCCAAGCGCACGAACTGGTTCGTCTGCCGAGTCATTAACACATGCGGCTGTTCCAAAGATGATGAGTGCAGCTAGGGTGATAATTGCTATATTTCGCAAACCTGATAAGCTAAACTTACCTATAAAATGTTTTTTCTTTTTCATACAATACCTTTCTAATTACTGTGGATTATTATGTCGTCAATTAATGCTGCGAAATTGCCTGCCTGTGTACCATTGTCCCTATAGGCTATTATTACGGCAGTAATATATCGGCCTTGCTGGGAGGCAGGTATGGAAACGGTTTTTCTCTGCCAGCCGTTTTGCGGCGATCCATCATTTCGTAAACTGTACCCGGGGACAGAACTCAAATAAACGCCGTTGTCCAGCAATAAGTCTACAGTTACATTTGCTCCAAGGGAATTTTCAACTCTTTGCCAGAAACTTAATGACATAATAGGGCTTACCCTAATCCTTGTTTCGGCAATCCTGTAAAGGTAAGAAGCGTTACTCCCGGCAGTTCTCTGTCCTGCCAGACGGAATGCAGAACTGCCGCTTTTTGCATTGTTGGTATAAATCATTCCAAGGGTTTCTGAAGGGAGGGTATAACGGTCGGCTCTGACATTGCTTCTTAAAGCCGTCCTATTAACCGTAAATTCTTCTATTACTGTGATGTTTAACGGGGTGCCGATTATACTGCCATCTGGAATACCCACATCAATTTGCAGATGATTTACCGGAACAGCTTGACCTGTTTCTCGTTTTAACCGCCCGTTGCGCCGCTCAAAACTGTTACGCCAAAAAACCGGTCCATTTGAATGTTCCACAATGACAGAGTGTTGATCGCCGTATGCGTTTAACGGACCGATATAACCGGCTGTGCCCGGAGTATTACTCCCGCCGCCTGCAGTTATTTTTCCCTGAAGAGCCTGAACAGCCGCTTTTGCCATACGCATATAATAGTCGGAAGAAAGCCATAGTCCGTCCGCCGCATGAGTCTGGAAATATTGGTCAAGGGGTATTTCAAAATAATCTGTTGCAGCTTTCATCCAGTTTGTAGCTTCATCGTACTCGTCAAACATTGCAAAATAAAAACTCTGAATTACATTGTCCCCGTCACGGTTAAGATAACCCCGTACTTGAGTCCAAACCCATTGGCCTGCATTTCTTGGCCTTTGGTTCGGGTTTCCAGCGGTTCCGCTCATATTTGTCCATGCAAAACCCGGCCATATTGTGGGCATGAAGTCTATGGGTTTATTGTCCGCCCACCTTCTTGGGTTATCACGACAGAACTCCAGCGCCCTTGCCAGCCCTTGCCCTCCGCTTAATATTTGGCCCTCTACATCTCTGCCGACATACCACGGAGAAATCATGTCAAAGAGGCTGTACATTTCACGGCCCCGGCGATGTCTGTCGCCGCCTTCCTGCCAGAATATATTGTCGGGTATGCCGCCTATTACATAGTATCCACGGTTACGGAACCATCCGATAAGCTCTATCGCAGCATCAACGGAAATAAAACGGAAGTTGTCTGCGCTTTCAATTGCATATACGCCCCAGATACAAACGACAGGTTTGCCTTCTGCTTGTGCATAACTTGGCGAGCTTACAAGCCCCTTACGTTCAACATTATATATCCAGTCAAGTTGTATCCGCCGTATAACAGCGTTCTGATCTGGGTTTTCACGAAGACCCGCTGCTGACATATCATACATAACGTAGAAAAGCCGGCCGTATTCTTCCGCCGCATCCCGGATTCTTGTCAGATGGTTGGGCGCAGAGCCGGTGTCAACAGGCGATGTTTCCGCGAAGAATCTCTGGACTGCAGCGCCGTCTATTCCCGCATCGCGCATCCACATTAACTGCGTCCTTATTACGGCTGCATCGTGGGAATTGAACAGCCGGGCAACGTTTCCATCCGGCATTGTAAAATCGGTTTCGTGAAGTACCGCGCCATTGGCAAGATAGTCCTCCCATCCGGCCGGCCATAATTCTACGTTTACATTTCCGGGACCGGGTCTGCTGTTTACACTGCCTCTCCAGTGGTGCCAGTTGTTGCCGGGCGCATGGAACCATGCCTGATAACCAGTAACTCCCTTGCCAATCATATTGTTTAAGTTCGTTGCGGGAGCGAAAGGCGGCGGCGGGTCGGCTATGGGATCGCTCATGCCTCCTGTGATAACTTCTACTCTTTGAATTATTGCCTCGCGTTCAAAGCGAAATTGCGCGTTCTGGTTATGGCCAGAGGTGAAATTGCAATTGTCCAGTTCAATCTTTACAGTAACCAACGTTTGAGTGCCGCTTTTTATTATTGATACCGGAAAAAAGTTGTTGCCGTGGCGGACATATTGGAGCCTGAAAGTTCCGGCTGAATCATCAAAAAATGTAATTTCAAGAGTAACGATAGGGGAGTTCCTTACGATGTTATTGTCAATGAAGAAATACAAATAGTCGCCGCTTTGAAAGGCTGTCTCTCCGCCAAACTGTACTACATTAATCTCATCGCTGTCGCCCCTGTGGCTGACCCGTAAACCGTTTCCTGTGATTCCATTTTCTAAAGTAAACTGCCCCTGAGTATATTCCGAGTCTGCCAGCGGTTGATGGGACGTAAGGCGGGCAGGGCCGGTATATCCGCTAAAGTCTATGTAGGCGCTGGCATACTCTATTTGCGGGGCGGCTCTTCCCGGCGTGGTAGTACTGCAAACGGTGAGCAGTACGATAATAAACAACGATGTAAACAATGATAAAACGGCTATTTGTTTTTTCGTCATGTATATTCCCCTTTATGAAAACTCGATGGTTAAAATCTTCTTTCCGGTAATCTCGAAATCCACAAAGCCGTCTTGTTTTATTTCAAGAGGGCTTATTTCTTTTTCTTCCAGCGAAACAAGTTTAGCCGCATTCCAGGGCTTTCCCGAATATGCGGGTAATTCAAACTCGGCCTTTTGGCGTTCCAGAGGAGATTGGGTTTTTTGTATGGGAGCTATACCTTTATTTAAGCGAATAGAATTTTTAACGGTTTTATCTGACGGATTAAAAAGCCGGATAATATAACCATTTCCAAGTTCGCTGCGCTTTACGGCGCTAAGGTGAAGGTTTTCATCAGCCAATTCCAGAAAAGAGCCGGTAATATCATTTTTACCGTGCGCGGTCGGGGCAAGCTGGGCAACACAGAGGCTCAGATTAAAGCGTTCGGATTCCTGCCATACACCGGCGGCTTCCCAGTCGCCTTTATGAGGCATAAAAGCGTAATGGAAAGTATTAATGCCAAGACACTGAGAGCCTTTTTCCCATTTACTGTAATCCTGCATATCGGAAGTAACGCAAATACGCAGAGGGAAACAGCGCAGCAATGTAAGATACAGAGTGCGGTTTTCATCGTCAGAGGCTTCGTATGCTTTAAGCCCGGTATTAAGAAGCGCCGCGCCATAATTGCCGTCTGTAACATCCACAAAGGAATTCATGGGATGTTCGGTCATTGGAATTTCATCGTAAAGGGAATAATCCAGCTTGGCGGTCTGACGTTTAACAACATCGAACTGACCCTGGGCGTAAGAAAACTCAGCGTTTATACCTGTAGGGAAGCCCACTTGCAGATAATGATCCTCCGATCTGTTATCTACCGTGGTTTGAATTTCCACCCAGCGGCTGTCCTTCTTTAGGGAAACAATATTTTCTATATAAAAGGGTTTAAAATGTTTGGAACGGGTTTTTTCATCGAAGGAACGTGATTCCGGCAAAGCCCAGCGGATTACTACTTTAAAGGCTGTTTCCAATTCTCCCTGATGGAGTAGGGTGATATCCGCTTTTTCGTTAAGGGTAGTAAATATTTCGTTGCAGTCCGGTACATGGTGTTCCCAGGGGTTGCCGATTTCGCCGCCGTCTTTGAAATAACCCAACTGACTGTATGTGCGCCCTGTTTCTTTTTCAAACACATCGAAAGTCCCGTTGGAGTTAAAAGATATACGAAGATATTTATTTTCCATAACTTGTGCAGCTTTTAACATGGTAACGGGCGTTTTGGGGCGGACATTGTACAGGCTCTGGAGTTTCAAAGCCTTGTACCCCATGCCGGGAATATTTTTTACCTCTAATTGAATATTGTATTGATGGGTGTGCAATACATTGGCCGTATCGTTGGGGTTTTGAATAATTTGAGCATTGCCCTTATCTGTCCCAAGAATCTGGAAATTTAAGGGGCTGCCGTCTGTATCAAGTATTGTAAATGAGTCTGCTTTCCATTCCCTTGGCAATTCTACCCTGATGTTCACAACTTCGCTGCGTATAAAGGGAGCCGGGTTGTAAACCACAATGGCGGCATCGTCTCGGCTCCATGCGCGCAGGTCAATATCACCGGCGATATCCATAAATGCGCGTTCATAGACACAAAGAGACAGTTCGCGGGACTGACGGTAACGCGCAACAACATCTTCATATACGATATCCCGCCCGCAGGTACCGATACTGTCGTGCCCCTGGTTCTGCAACAGGTAATTGTAAGACAGGTCGATAAAAGCCTGAGCGGAGGGCGCGCCCAGCAAGGAAGCGAACACATCCATGGGTTCGGCAAGGTTTATCAGATAACGCTCGGTGTTAAAGTTGTCCTGTTTGATATACGTGCGGGCCGACAGAATCCAGCCGAACATGCCGGAAACGCTGCCTTTTGTGAAGGGTGCGCGCATTTCGCCGTACAGAACCGGCGAGTCAGGATTTAATTCTTTGATTGTATTTTGCTCAAAGTCCTGAAGGGTTGAATGGAACACATCCGCATCGGGCAGTGCAGCGTTTAAATCGTTAATCATTTGCACTTCCCGTATATCAGGGCAGGAAGAATCATGCCCGGCAGACCAAAAGCGGTGGGATGTTGTCCAATCGTTGTCTTGTTCCTGCAGGGCTTGTTCGCCTCTTTGTTTTATTTCATCTTTGTTGTAGGAGAAAAACGGATGAGCGTATTGATAATCCAGCTTGTAATGGTCATTATCAATAAATTTAAAAATCCCGTTGTTATCGTTCCATGTCATGTTGCGGTTATTTTCATCGGATTGGTTAAAATAAACAGGCCGTTGAACGATATACCAAATATTATAACGCGGGCGCTTTCCTAAACGTGATCCATAAATCCGGGAACCATCGGGGCTTTCCCAAAAAAACTCTGATTTTGGGGCTACATATTCATTTATACCGCGATAAAAAGAAGCGAACTGTATGCCAAAGCCTTTATAAATTTGCGGGAGTTGGGATATTTGCCCCCAGCCAAAGGGGGAATACCCGGTTTTGCTGATGCCGCCAAATTCGCGGCCAATTTTATGGCCCAACAGCAGATTTCGGATTAAGGCTTCGCCGCTTACAGTAAACTCATCGGGAAGGCAAAACCACGGGCCTATGGCAATACGCCCTTCTGCCACGTATTTTTTGAACTTCTCTTTTTTTTCCGGGTAAACTTCCAAATAGTCCTGAAGGGGCATGGTTTGGGAATCAAAATGAAAATGTTTATACTCAGGGTTATTATCAAGAATGTCGAATAACATATCTACCATATAAGCAAGCATATGTTGAGTACGCCGTGCGGAAAACCTCCATTCTCTGTCCCAGTGGGTGTTGTAGATAAAGTGGCATTGGGTTTTTTTATTTTCACTCATTAATTGTTTCCTCCGTTAATAATTTTCAGAATGTCGTCGAATGTTTCTTCGTAATAACAGCACAAGGATTTTGTCCCGCTTTCAATGATATTGCCGCCTCCAATGCCTACTGTCGTATATCCGGCAAGCCGGACGGCGCATACACCTGCGCCTGAGTCCTCAATGCCCAATACGTGATGACGCTGGGCAAAAGACATGCCCAGACCAACTACGGCTGTTTCAGAATAAAGCCAGGGATGCGGCTTGGGGGATAATTCACCCAAAGTGCCGGCTGCGCCTTTGCGTAAGGGAAAGCCGGCGGATATTATGGCGTCATAAAAATCCTCGGGCGCACCCATTCCTAGTGTTTTAAAGGCCGAAAGAATTTCCGGCCATGCTTTTTCGTATAAGCCGGAAGTTACAAGGCCGATTTTTACGCCCATACCTTTTAGGGCAAGCAAAAAATCCTTTACACCCGCTGTGGGTGTAAAAGCGCCGTCTTTGCCCCTTCCTTCCATGATTTCTTTCATTTCCCTGTGGGTGTGTTCAAAATAAAAGTTCCGCGCCGCCTCTAATGATTTACCGGGACAATACTTGTCAATGCAATATTGCAGATGTTCCGTTACGCTATGGCCGGATACAAAAGGAATATCAGCGTCCTCAAATTCAAACTTGGGATTTCCCATAAGGCTTGAAATGCTTAATTGAATAATCCAGATCCAGAACTCTTCGCTGCGTACGGTAGTCCCGTCTAAATCCATCAATACGGCTTTAACAGGTCTGTCCAGACGGACGGGGTGGACTGGATAATAGGCGGGAAAAGCAACAGCAGATTTTACGCAGGCCAGCGAATGGCTGCCAAAAGAAATAAATTCCACTTTACCGTCACCGGTTTCGACTATGTCAACAACACCGTTTTTTCCGACAAGAAAACGTCTATCCTCTGTCTGGTTAAGGGGACGAAAGGCGCTTTCCGGGCCAAAAGTACCTAAATCAGGTATATGGGCGGTTTTACTAGCTTCCATGCTGCACACCTTCTTATACAAGATAATATGACAATTTGCTGTTTACAACTGCGTAATGTCATATCAATACATATTATACAGTATAAGATTGATATGTCAAGCATACCCTTTTTTAAATAACAAATAATAGGGAGCAAATAGCAAAGTTAAGAACCCTCGCTCTTCCTTTGATATCTGCTCCCTGAATCACTCTCCCCAGCCATCCGCCGTCCTGCTGTCTAGGTTTACCCCGGTTTTAGACCCGCAAAAGGACTTCTCTTTTCGCGTTTTTTTCTTTTGGGAGAGCTGTAATTTCTAAACCCATACCAATGTTTTCAAGATAGTCTACAAGGGTAGAAATTTTTATGTCTTTTCGCCGTTCAAGTTTGGAAACAGCGGTTTGTGAAAAACTGGATAAATTTTCCTGTTTAATGCCATATTTCCCTCGCAACGCTTTAAGCTTCATGTTAAGGCTTTCTTGTTCATAGAGTTTACGAGCTTTGATTAAAACTTCCGGATTCAATTCCTTTTCAAGTTCGCTCAATGGACGGAATTTCATTTTTTCTTCTCCTTAATATTCTTGGCTTTCTTCTCCAAATAAGCAGCGTAGACTTTCACTGGTGATAACATTCCATTCGCCCATATAATATATATTATGAATTACAGTTCATATTGTCAAGAGGAGTGAGTTAATTCACATCTCTCCCCAGCCATCACCCGCAAAAATTAACTCGCCAAAATCACTCGCAAACTCGCCTGTATAATCTGCGGCAAACTCTTTGGGGATCATTGTATTGTAACAGCCCGTGTCTAAAAGCACAGTAACTCTTTCGAGCACCTTATTATGTATGTTATAGATGTTTGCGTAGAATCTATACCTCTGCTTGCTATTTTGCAGCAACTCCAATGTCGTACTGTCCAAAAATTATATCCTCCTTTGCTACATAAGCGTATTTTAGAAGCGCCTGCCCTCTAAATCTGTCTATAACGATTTTGTGCAAGGCCTCGCGATCTTCCGAGGTATCTTCGCCGTAGGCAATAACGCACCCCAAATCCCCCGATGTCGAGTATGGATCCGAATCATAAACAACCCATTTACCGTCATATTCATAATCAACATCCCTGAAAGATATAACTCGTTTTTCATTGACTTCCGTTATCATAACACTGTCTCCTCTCTATAATAATTATAACACCCCTTTTTCAAATAGCAAATCCCAGAAACCCTGCTCCCTGAATCTCTCCCCAGCCATCACCCGCAAAAATTAACTCGCAACACTTGATTCCCAAATACCTCTCCGTATCCCCGTGCCTCCGTGATAGGCTCTTTTCTCTCCTCTCTGCTAATTGCTCCCTGTTCCCTAATCCAACACTGCCCACAGTGGCGGCTCAGTAAGTTCAGTCAATGTCCAATTTCCAGTTCCATCAGTTGTAAAGAAGTTATTATCAGCGTTGTTTGTTGTATTGAACTTTGCAAAGTGATCTCCAGTGTAATAAGCGTGTGCAGTACCAAAGTTTATGCCTGAGTCTCTGATAATACGATTATTCGCTATCGTTGGGCTACCGGATATATATAGTCTTGCAGTCTGAGTAGTATTACCAAGCTGAACAACGTCTCCTGTTCCGGTATTTGTAATTATACCGCCACTGATAATTAAATCTCCGCTATTTATAACAACAGTTGAAGTACCACCACTAGCAGTACTTGATATCGTACCGCTTTTAATAAAGACTCTAGCATTAGAGCCATTGTTTGTTTCTATTGCCTGTTTACTCATATTTCCAACGCCACCTGTTAATTCAATAGTTCCGCCGTCCACTACAACTGTGGATGGGCCGTCAAGTGTTATACCACGTAATACCCCGGTATTGTTCGCTGAAATTTCACCTCCTGTATTCACCATAATTCTACCGGTGAAATGAGGGCCTGCAAACAATGTATACATCTCATTACCTGTTTTAACAATTTTACCGCCATCGGCAATTACAAAATTACCCGCACCGTTTTCCAGCGTTACAGTTTTATCACTGGTATAGTCTGCATTCCATGTTAATGTTTTGCCTGCGGGGATTGTCAATGACAATGGATTTGTTATACCGGACACTGTGCCATTAACTATTATTACTTCATATAATGGGTCAGACAATAAATCGTTTATTGCCGTTTCAATATCATCAACAGCCACCGTGGAAATATCCGCAGTAGTACTTGTGAAAGTCGGCAGATAATCCTCCAGATTTGGCCGCCTGTCTTTGCCCTCGTGATCGGTACCACCCCACCAATCGCCGATAAAGCCGAGGGTCGTCCACAAGGTTGCGTGGTTACCTTCAGTAATGTCCGCACCGTGTTCATTGGCTGTGGTTCCATCGGTAATCAGATCGCCATTCACCATCATCCCGCTCCAAGCGTAGTTGTTATTGGTGTTGATGCCGTTACTGGTTCCCAGCACGCGGCCAAAGGTGGTATTTGTTCCTGAACTCCTCACTATTGACTCGTTTAAAGCCACATTATTCTGCACCCTGCCAGAGATGTTGATACTGCTACTGCCCACAATGCCGCCGACATTATTGCTGCCGCTGACAGTGCCTGTAGCGTAACATCTTTCAACAATACTGTTGTTTTGCATGCTGCCTACAATGCCGCCGACCATATTGTCACCTGTGACATCAGCCGTAACATAGCTGTTTCTCACCGTACCGCGGGCGCTGAAGCCTACAATACCACCCACGCTAGTGCTGTTACTACTGCTGATATTTCCTGTAACATAGCAGTTCTCTATAATCCCGCCGTCATTGTCGCCCGCAATCCCGCCAACAGCGTCACTTGTGCTGGTAATGGTGACATTAACAAGCCCAAGGTTCTTCACTGTGCTGGTTTGCGCTAATGCACCGAACATTCCCTGCGGGCCTGTCAAGTTTTCGATTATATTGCCATTTCCGTCAAAACTGCCGGTGAAGCGGGCGCTAGTTGTGCCTATCGGTGTCCAGTTGGTTGTACCGGCAGTCAGCGTTATACTCTCTGCCAAAATATAATGCCGTCCCAAACCTTGAGACGTTCTCGCGTAGTCGTTAAACGCCGTAACACTGGCCTGCCTTACCGGTATGGGGCGGGTTGTTACCAGCCCGTCTATGACATCAATGCTCGTAGTCTGGTTCCCGCCTGAGTAACTGTAACTGTCGGACATACCAGTTAAACCGGGGATGGTTATTGTTGCTGAACCATCAGTAAAAGCCGTTGTGCTGCCATCGGCAAAAGACACTGTTACATTAAAAGTCTTTGCACCGCTTACCGCATTGCCGAGGACATCATGCCCGCTGAATGTCAGCCCGTCAACGGTTTCAATTTCCAACCCGACATTATTGGCATCCGCATCATTGCTAAAGCCGCTGACGGTAACAGTAATGGTTATAGGATCAACCGGTGTGAGTGTCATCCCGCTCGTGCTGCCAATAGTAAGTACCAGCACTCCCGGCAAATATCTCTCCAAATCAGGCCGCCTGGGTTTGCCCTCGTGGTCGTTTCCTTCCCACCAATCGCCGACAAAGCCGAGTTCTTCCCACAGGTCTGCGTAGTTATCCTCGGTGATGTTTTCGCCGTGCTGGTTGCTTGTCGTGCCGGTTGTAACAATGCTGTTCACCAGCATATACGCACGGGCGTAGTTGTTGGTGAGGGTGCCGTCGCCTGTTCCCCGGACACGTCCGACATTAGAACCTATAGCTGTAACAGAAGTATTCAAGGCAACACAGTTTTGTATTGTGCCACGCTCTCCAGCAATGCCGCCTACAAAGTCGTTGCCTTGTACAGTACCCAGGGCGTAACTGTTCTTAATCGTACCGCCACCACTATCAGGCAACCCGTTTCTTCCCACCAGGCCGCCGATATAGTCATTGCCTTTTACATTGACATCAGCGTAACTGTTGCTCAATTCTCCAGTGCGAATAACCCCAACCAAACCGCCGATACCGTTCCTGCCTGTGATACTGCCGGTAACAAAGCAGTTTTCTATCGTGCCGCCATCGATATATCCCGCTATGGTGCCGGTGCTGCGATCACCATTCAGGTCGGGAACATTGATATTGACATCAACAAGCCCAAGGTCTTTAACCTGTGCGCCAGTGCGCATAACGCCAAACAGACCTTGATCCCCTTCTGTAACGCCGCTGATTGTCATGTTACTTATTGTGTACCCTGCCCCGTCAAAAGTGCCGATGAAGGAATCATTAGTCACGCCTATGGGTGTCCAGTTGCTTTGACCTTCCGGGGGCACAGTCATAGTGATGTTGGCTCCGAGAATGTAATGGGAGTTTAGGGGCAGGCTTGCCATTTGGATAAGATCAGCTTCGTTGCTGATCAGGTAGGGGGCCTCTACCGAGCCGTCGCCTTCAAGGCTATCCCAGCCGCCTGCTTTCCCGACCACTCCGGAATCCATAAGTACTCCGGAGCCTGCTGTGCTGGTTCTTGTCTTAGGCGGATCGCTTTCATGGTACGCCGCAGGGCCGACTCCTCCGGCAGTGTTTGCGCTGGAATCGCCAAGGCCGGTAATGATACTGTTACCGCTTTTGTTGAAACTGCCTTTACTGTCAACAAACACCCCGCCGCCGTTGCCGGGCGTACTGTTGCCTTTGATTTCGCCGCCACTCATGGTGAAGCTTGCACTGGGAGTGTTCGCGTGGCTGTTAAAGCCCACACCGCCGCCACCCAAGGTTGCGGTGTTGCCACTGATTTCACCGCCCGTCATGATGAAGCTGCAGGTAAAAGTATATACAGTACCAGAGGAATTGATCCCCACACCGCCGCCGTACTGGGCAGTGTTGCCACTTATATTGCCGCCTCTCATTTCGAAGTTGCCGGAATGGGCAACAAATACCCCACCGCCGTTGCCAGTACTTTCGTTTCCGCTGATTTCCCCGCCTTCCATTATAAATCTGGCATTGTTCCAGCTAACATTCACACCGCCGCCGCTCTGTGTTGATCCATTTGTTTCATTGTCGCTTATTTTGCCGCCTTTCATGGTGAAAGTCCCACCGTTAACATACACTCCAGCGCCGCTAGCGCCTGTAGCAGATCCAGTGCCTCTTCCTTTATTTCCGCTTATTTCCCCGCCTGTCATGGTGAAAGCGCCGCCGGTAATACGCACTCCAACACCGCCGCCGTTGCTTAAACTATTGCCGCTTATTTTGCCGCCATTCATTTCAAAATAACCGCTTGTTACCATTACTAGTGAACTATTATTATTTTCGTGCCCTACAAGGTTGACATCGTTCTCAAGTCGAAGCGTAACGCTGCTTGCTCCCACGGTAAACATACGTCCATTGGAGGAAAGGATTATCTTTACTTCTCCCCCTGCGGCTTTAAGGCTGATGTCTGTGTTGGCGCGGTTAAAGAAGCCGGGCGATCCGGACGCAGACTCAGAATGCCCGGCGAGTTCCTGGTCTCTTGCAACCAGTACCGTGTAAGTTCCGGCGCTGGTAATTGAATCAAGAGCCTCGGTAAGCACAGTATATCCGCTGTATGTTTCATCTTCCTGCCGGTGTACCAAAACCCAGACTTCATCATCTCCAGAGATGTCGCCAAATGCTATCCATTTGGCGTACAGACTTAGGTCTTCGGTAACAGGAAGGGCAAAGTTCCAGGGTTTGCCGTCTTCATCAAGCCAACCACCAAAGAAATGGCCGTCCCTAGTTGGCTGCGGGTTAAGGGCGCTTACCGCTTCGCCGTGCATGACAGACTGCTTCTCCGTACTATTGTTGCTGCCATCGCCTTTGTCAAACGTTACTGTCCAATGCGTCTGGTGGAAATGCTCGTCTGTAAATTCATGGGTAAACTTGCTCTCCAAGCCTGCATAGATGTGCATAAGCTCGTGCCATACAACAGCTCTTGTATTGGCTAGATCGTTTTCGTCTGTTCCTACATATCCTTCCAGGTCGAACCTTACCGTGTAATAACCGGAAGACAG
>Ga0099364_10002802_pt1 | contig 27564 bp, 12 predicted proteins | sample TergutTh196P3_FD_73070 | JGI IMG/M metagenome (GOLD analysis project Ga0099364, IMG submission 73070) | Microcerotermes parvus P3 segment gut microbial communities from Pointe-Noire, Republic of the Congo - Th196 P3 | ecosystem: Host-associated > Arthropoda: Insects > Digestive system > Gut ... | reverse complement strand
ACCTTGGCTCGCCATATACCGTAACGCAAATATCGTACATGCCGAGGCAGGACGGCAACCAAAACGGAAACGTCAGGGGGGCGCGGATTTATATTAGCTCCGACGGCAGTAATTTTACGGAAATCGCTGCCACAGCCTCGACGACGTCATGGGCAAACAATGCTGAGACAAAAACTCTGGCCTGCACGCCTACGCTTGGGCGGTATGTGCTGTTTCTTGCTACAAACCCAACTGCGTACATAAACGTCGGCGAATTCAACGTTATGGTCGAAGATACTGGCGCAAGCGAAATCTGGGCTTACGCGCAAGCCGCGATAACCAGGGTCAGGGCCGTAACTATTGGCCCAGCTGTGGGGATGTACTCCCAAGCCGATCAGGACGCTTGCATATCCGCCATCGTGGCGCAGTGTTACTCAACCGAGCCGATAGCCGCCGTTAAAGCCGCTATTGACGCCCTTGAGAGCAATTTCCTCGACAACCCGCATCACTATTCGCTGGCAGAGATTGCTTCACTGCTTTCAAGGTGCGACGCGCTGAAGGCCTCGCTGGTAGTCGGCAATCTGGACGACAACGTGTCCCAGGCGTCCTACGACACATTTGTCGCCGCATTAGATGCCGCCCATTTGGTTTTGGACGTGGCAGGGCCCCCATCTACCGCTAAGGACGCCGCTTACGCGGCCCTTGTCATGGCAGAGGAAATAGTTAGAAACTCCCGAATAATCGCTACGCCGATACTTGCTGACGGCATGTTTACCGGGAGCTTTGCATTGGCGCAGAATATCGACCCTGACGCCATTCGTTTCAACAACCTTGAGTGGACTGGCGCAACAAGCGTAGCGGCAGGGCTTCCAAACCAAGGCAGGCAGTCGCAGGTTTATCAAGTGAACCGGGTGAAGCCGCATGTGGAAACCATACCCTACGAGTCGCTGGCGAAAGCGGTTAAAGGCGCGGAGGACTACGAAAGGTCCAAGTCTGCGTATTACATGTCCCTAACCAACGAAAACGATTTAGACCCGCTAACATCCGACTGGAAATTTGCGATGGTCGATTCCCTTACGACAAGCCTTGCTTCCGCAAACGTGAAGAAAGACCCGTACAACCCAGATAGCAATATTGTAGAATTCTATAAGAGCGGTTATGACATTTCAAAATGGTATGGCATCGCGGTGCCGACCAACTGGCAGCTCCAGGGCGTTAAAGACGGCGTGCCGTATACCGGGTATTACGACCCCGACTACGGCTATGACCCGCCCTACTACACGAACATAAGCATGCCGGGCACAATGAGGGTCAACGGCGTGATGCGGAATATATTCAGCGGCATTAGCATACCTGGCGCCCCGAATGATTACAACCCGGTCGGCTTTTACAGGCGCTCATTCGATGTCCCAGATGCGTGGATTGCCAACAAAAACAAAGTGTTTATCACCTTCGACGGGGTTGAGTCGGCATTTTATGTATACCTAAACGGAAAAGAAGTCGGCTATCACTCGGACGGAAAAACCCCGGGCGAGTTCGACCTGACCCCATTCCTGACCGCTGACGGCAAAAACAACCAGCTTGCCCTAAAAGTCTATCGCTGGGCGGACTGTTCGTGGATGGACGACCAGGACTTCATCCGGTTGAGCGGCATTACCCGGAACGTGTACCTACACGCGACGCCAGGGGTCCATATACGCGACTATAAGGTCGAAACCAAATTCGACGCAAACTACAGGAACGCGACGCTCAGCTTTAAGGCGGACGTCGCAAACTACACAAGCAACTTTGACGCTTCAAACTACAGGGTGTTAGTACAGTTGTTCGACGAGAACGGCACCGATATCCTAGAAGGCCGCTCTATCAGGCTTGACCTTGACGGGCTAGGGCCTGACAGCGAAAAAACAGTAAGCGGCTCAACGCTCGTAATCGACCCCAAGCAATGGTTCCCGGACGACCCCAACCTATATACGCTTGTCCTGTCGCTGTACGACAAAACCACAAATGTAGCAATTGAGCGCATAAGCAACCCCCTCGGTTTCCGCGAGGTACTGTTCCGCGACGAAAACCAGGTATACCAGACACTCAGGATAAACGGCAAGAAAATCACTATGCGCGGCGTAAACCGCCACGACACCCACCCAGCCACAGGCCACTACATTTCGCCTGAACAATACCGCGAAGATATTTTCATCATGAAGCGCAATAACATAAACACAGTCAGGACAGCGCATTACCCTAACGACGATTACCTGTTCTACCTGTGCGACAAATACGGGGTCATGGTGATCGCCGAAGCCAACAATGAAAGCCACGCAAACACAAGTTCAAGCATATCGACAAACAACTTCTACGAATTATCCAACAACCGCGTTCAAAACCTGGTTGAGTGGCAGAAAAACCGCACGTCGAATATAATGTGGTCGCTACAAAACGAGTCCGGTTCGCAGGCAGGGTGGCGCACAATAGCCGCCAACCTCAGGGCGGTTGACAGGACCCGGCCAGTTCACTGTGAGCCTTTCAGGGATTTGAATACAACCGTCGGCACGGATACCACGTTTGACGTCCACAGCTCCATGTACCCCACACAGTCCTCCCACGCAAACACAAGTTCGAACTCCAGGGGCGTATCTGTCATGCTTTGCGAGTACTGCCACGCAATGGGCAACTCCGAAGGCTGTCTCAAGGAATACATGGACGTATTCCGCTCCCAGAGCAATTCAATAGGCGGGTGTATTTGGGATTACGTCGACCAGTCAATCTGGACAAAACCAGCGGCAGTAGACGCCGTTAAGGACCTCGGCCCCAACGGGATAACAGGCTACATTACAGGTAGCGTCATAAGCGGAGCCGGAGGCGGCAGCACAGGCGGTGCTTTGGCTTCAGGATCTTACGCCGTATACGAATCTGACGTGTTTAACCGGGATTTGTCTGGAAACAAGCCGTTTGCAATTGAGTTCTGGGCAACGCCAATGTCGTCGCCAGCGAATGCGGCCCTTGTGTCGAAAGGCAACAGCCAGGTTGCAATCAATTACAGCAGTAATTCGACTTCAACCGTGCGTCCCGGCAGAATACCTGGAGACATGATGAAGCTTGTCACCGGGATTACAAACAGCCAAAGCACGAATAGCGCAGGCGAAGCGCCCGCCAACGCGGCTGACAACAACCCCAACTCAAAATGGTGCAATACCCTTGCCTCGTGGCCGTCCAGCGGCGTATACCTCCAGTATGAACTAAGCGAACCCCAGATAGCCAGGGTGTTTATGCTTACCTCTGCCAATGATGATATGTCGTACAGCCGATCGCTACAAAATGTGAGAATACAGGGTTCGAACGACAATTCGACGTGGACGACGCTCACTACCGAGACTGGCATAGTGTTCACGGCGAATTTCCAAGACAGGTCATTTACTTTCGCAAACGAGACTGCGTACAAATACTACAGGCTATGCATCGACAGGACGACAAACGGGACTAGCGGCACGTTCCAGCTTGCGTGCTTCTCGCTCGGCACCGGCTCAGGCCCCCAGATAGAGCGGGGCGACATTGAGCCAAGGGTTAGTATAACAGTTGGCGGCAAATCCGGCTCAGTTACCGCAACAGCCGTACTTGACAATAGTTTCTTAGGCAAACAGCAACGCATAGTCGGAATGTTTGACGGCTCAGACCTCGGGCTTTGGATCGACGGCACCCTCGTAGCGTCGGCAGTTGCCCCCAACGATTTTGAAATAGCTGAAAATTCTTTTGATTTGGCGGTCGGATACGCCCAAGACAGCAGTTATACGTCAAACAGCGAAATATACGGTGCAAGGGTGTTTTCGCGCGTGCTGAACGCCGCCGAATTAGCGGACAACACGCGTAAACCTACAGACGCCCCCAGCGGGAGCGGAATCCTTCTTTGGGCCGATTATTCGGCTCCGGTTGAAAAAGCCTCCCCACCAATGAACGACATATATGGCAATGGCCTGTACTATGGGTATGGCGGAGACTGGGGCGAAGGGAACCATGACAACTACTTCTGCGCGAACGGGCTCCTTGGCCCCTCAAGGGTAGAAGACCCGGAGATGAAAGAAGTCAAGCGGGTTTACCAAAACCTGTTTTTCAGCGCAAGCGAGTCCGGCCTGGCTAATGGGGTTATTGACATCCGAAACGAGTATTACGCGACGGACGCAAACGAGTTTGATTTAGTCTGGACGCTATACGAAGACGACAAGGTTCTGGGCAGCGGCACGCTTTCCGGCGTTCCGTCAATCCCCCCAATGACCAACCAACTCGTGCTGACCTCAATACCGACAGTCTCCGTCAATGTCCCTTATATGTCGAGCCTCCCGAGTGTTGCGGCACCGGGCGCGGAGTATTTCCTGAATATTCAAGCCTGCTTGAAGGAAACAACGGACTGGGCCGACAAAGGCTATCCATTGCACGAGGAACAGTTTAAGCTGGCTTTCAGCTCAAATACCCCGAAAATACTGTATACAGACGGGTTCTCCGCGATCACTGCCACAGAGGACGACAACACTATTACAATAAATGGCGGAGCGTTTGAAATCAACTTCAGCAAAACCTCAGGCGAGATGCTGAGCTATACTGCAAATGGCGTCCAACTTATCTCCTCTGGGCCCCAGCCTACTTTCTGGCGCGCCCTGATGGCAAATGACCGCGCTTCCGGGAATACCTCATGGCTAAACGCAGATGCTTCAAAGACGCTGAGGTCCTTTGCCGTAACGCCGTCTGTTGGCGGAAAATCCATCAAAGTTGCGGTATCCTACAACCTGCCCGCAGTAAACGCTAACGCGGGTGTAGACATGACATACGAAGTTTTCGGGAACGGTGCTGTCCGCGTCACTACCTCTCTGAGAAACGGCGGCAATACGAACCAGCTATATCGGTTCGGGGTCGACCTCGCAATGCCCGCCGGCTTCGAAAACGTTGACTGGTACACAAGGGGGCCGGAAGAAAACCTGAATGACCGCGCAAACGGCTACACGATCGGCAGATATCAAACAACCGTAACAGAAAACTTCCACCCATACATCAAGCCGCAGGATACTGGCACGCACCAGGAAACAAGGTTTATGGCGGTCACAAGCGATAGCGAGGGCACAGGGCTTATGATTGTCGCGACAGGCAACAGGCTGTTTGAAGCAAACGCACTCCATTATACCTGGAGGGATATGAACAACGGCTCCAACTGGTGGTCAACAGGGCATCTTCACCCTTATAACCTCAAGCCACGGGCTGAAACAATAATCAGCGTAAACTATGGCTCCCGGGGGACCGGAAGCGAAAGCTGTATGTCAAACCCGCCGCTTGCCCCGTATTTGCTTCCGGCGTCAAACTACACATACAGCTACACACTGCTGCCATTTAACAAGGCAGATCAGGGCCAGTTAGCAGAAACCGCAAGGTACTACCGGGACGCAGACTCGATCAGGGATTGGTTCAGCGTAGCGGCGGAAGCCACAGGCGGCACGATCACAGCAACAATCGCAAACAACTACCCCGACGCACAAAACACGACGGCATACGCCGCAGTGTTTAACGCCAATGGGGCGCTCGTAGCGGTTGAAGCACAAACCGTTCTTGTAGACCCATACGGAAACGCCGAAGTAGTATTCACAAACATAGACGCCTCCACATACAGCGGCTGCACATTCAAGGTTTTCGCCTGGGACGCGGCCACAATGGCCCCGCTCTGCACCCAATTCGAAGGCGAGCTGTAACATATAATCAGCGGCAAGCTGTAGCACTATCAGCAGCAAGCTGTAACCCCATCAGCAGCAAGCTGTAGCACTATCAGCAGCAAGCTGTAACACCATCAGCAGCAAGCTGTAGCACTATCAGCAGCAAGCTGTAACACCATCAGCGACAAAAATGCGGGCGGATTCAACATCCGCCCGCATTTGCATATCCACCTACATCCCCATTTGTATATCCACCTACATCCGCGTAGGGGCGGATTCAATATCCGCCCGCATTGCGTACGTGAAGATTCAATACCCGCCTACACCCCCACAACGACTGATTCAATACCCTCCCGCATTGCGTACGTGCGGATTCAATATCCGCCCGCACCCGCACAACGACTGATTCGATACCCTCCCGTATTGTGTAGGGGCGGATTCAATATCCGCCCGTTTTGTGTACGGGCAGATTCAATATCCGCCTGCACCCCCACAACGGCTGATTCGATACCCTCCCGCATTGCGTACGGGTGAATTCAATATCCGCCCGCATCGCGTACGGGCAGATTCAATATCCACCCACATTCCGTAGGGGCGGATTCAATATCCGCCCGCATTGCGTACGGGCAAATTCATTACCCGCCCACATCCGCACAACGGCGGATTCAATATCCGCCCGCATCCGTTTCTATTCCGACGCGTTCGCAGAATTCCATCCACTTCTGCATGTTTTCTTCCTCTTGCAGTTTTTGTTTTATTTCCTTTTGCTCCGGCGCGGTTATGTCGTCGAACCCCGCAAGCTTACAGCGAGCCGCGTATTGCAACAATATCTGGTCAAGGGTATTCGAAAACGATTTTACTTGGCTTTCAATGGCTCCGGTATTGTAATGAACGTTTAGCTTCTCTGCTTCAGACCTGAAATTGCCCTCGTTTAGCAAAATTACGCCAAAATACGGGTAATTGACGTTTTCTTTTGAAAACGTGTCGTGGAACCCGTATTCATATTCGTCTAGTGCCATTGCTATTTCTTCGCGGCTGAACATATTGTCGGCGTAATTGTAGCCGCTGACAGGCACAAGGGCTCCGCCCGAAAAGTATTTTCTCACACTTTCCGCACCTCTGCCACATACCTTGTCCAAAAACCTGTCCATGTCGAGCGCCTTTTCTTCCCCGCCATATTGGACAAGCGATTTCAACAAACCGTCGTCTATGCCCGTACCCGACCTCTCTTTTATGATGTCGTTTATTGCCGTTATCATAACCGGAACCTTTGTGCCTAGATAATACTCGTATTGGGCATTAAACATGCCGTCTTCGAACGACGGGTCTATTACAAGAAAGCCCGTCTCCTTTAGCGAAAAATACAGGTACCTCAAGTATTGCATCTCTTTTATGAGCCTGGGGTTCAGCTCTATCGCGTATGCGGCTGCCGCCCGCGCAGGCAACGATTCCGCCGATTTGACCACGTAATAGTCGGAAAGCCCACTATAAACCCAGATGTGGGGGGCGTACCTTAGATTGGGTGCCCTAACCTTGCTGTCGAAAAACGCATGGAATATTGTGGACGACAGGGTTTCAAAATCAATGGAGTCGCGTATGTTTATGGAAACCGCACTGCCTCCCGACCCGACCCCCCCGAGAATTACTGCGCCGTTGCCAGCGGCGTTCCGCAGGAAGACAGGCGGGTTTTCTAGCTGTGACCCGAACAAGTTCCCGTAGTATGCCATTAATGCATGTAGCACGCCCCTAGCATCGTCTGAAATAGCGTCTGCTACGCCTTTGTCAACGTAATATGAAAAGAGTGGCTCGTCGATTTTGTCGAAATTGCCAAAACAAAACGGCGATTTGCTTATTCTGTTAAAAACGCCCCAGCCCGGCTTGCTGATTGAAAACGCAAAGGTGACGCCCTGGGTCGGCTGATCCGACTGATCCGACTGGCCCGCCTGACCCGGCTGATCCGACTGATCCAACTGGCCCGCCTGACCCGGCTGACCCAGCAGATCCGCCCGATCCTGCCGATCCGATTGATACGGCAAAATGGCTTGCCAGTCGGATTCTGTTGATAGGCTAAACGAAACACGGTCAATATATTTTTGCGTAGCCATCATGTCCACGGGGTCGATAAACGGGGCCAGCAATACCTTTTCACCAGTGAATACGAGCAAATCCTCATACAGACAGCCCTCCTTGTATGGCGGCGCGTCACTGTATGGATCCCTTTCGTCGCCAATTTTCACAGGGTATTCAACTTTGATGGTTTTGACGCCGTCGTCAATAGGCCCTATGGCGATAATCGATTCAAACATGTTATAGGGGATTCTGGTGCCATATTCGTCCTCGCACATTATAACGGGTGTATCCACCGTGTTTAGTAAGTATACAATTTTCTCTTTCGACAGCTTTGAGATATTTATTTCAATGTCAACATCCAACACCTCAACGTTGAAGTCCTCAAAAGACACCGAATAGTCAATCGAGAATTTTGACTGGAGTACCTGCCGCCCCTCCCCAAAGGGGCCGACGGCAACAAAAATTATTGCCGCCGTCGCCACGGCCAACAGAAGTAATGCGCTTATGATAATAGCCTTTTTTTTGCCTAACCCCTTGCTCATATCCTTTCCCATATCATTCGCCCATATCCTTTGCTCATATCATTTACTCAAATCCCTTGCCCGTATCCTTTGCCCATATACTTTGCCCTATAAACACGCTTAATACCCGATTAGTTCTTTGCTTGGAACGAGCGGTGCATAATTCTCATCCCATATAAAGCCCATCAGCTTAGCCCCGGCCCTCTTGTCGTCTGGAGGAGCGGGCAACAAAACAGATTCAATCTTTGTCGTGCTTGGCGGAATCGTAACAACTTTAATATCGGCATCAATCATCCTGCCGTCTTTGTCGTACGTCGCCGCAACCAAGCGGTACACCTTTTCGTCACTGCCTTGGTTTGCCAGGTTAAAATAGGTTTGTACCGGAACTCCTTCGTCGACTGCCGGAACAGTTTCAAGGTTAGTGAAAATCATATAGTCTTCATTGGGTTCGATAAGGGTTATCGGCTCAACTACGTTATTGAAGTCCTCGTCCAATACGAACGCCACCATCCTAATCCCGACGTTCTCACTCGCCGCAGGGGTTGGCAGCGCCACGGCTGCGCCCTTTGGCTGCCCCGGAGGCACAACAACGGTTTTGCTTCTGGAGGAGACCAGCTTGTCCTGATTGTTGTAGAACGCCGCATACACATGATAGGTCTTTGGCGCGGCTTCTTGGTTGATCAGGTTGAAATAGGCTGTCACAGGTACGCCTTCGCCAGTGACATACACATTGTCCGGGGAAGCAACTGCCATAATGTTATCGTTGTCCTTGGGGAACCCTAAGGCGCGTACTTGGTAGACCCGAACTGCGTTGTCCATTGCCCCGGGCTGTGTCGCCAGCATTGGGTATAGGCGGAAATAGCGGGCCAGAATTGAATCTTCCAGCGGGTGGTAGGTAATGTCGGCTGAGTTGCCGTAGACATCGACCACCACGTTCGGAGCATTCCGATTTATCGAAGGTACCGTGCCGCTGTATGAATATTCCGGCCAGTGCTCGTTCATTAGCGCGTTAGGAACCGTTGCGTTGTTGGTCGCGTTGGTGTTATGCGTCAGGCTGTATGAAATGCAAAAATCCTGCGTATTGTATATCGGGTTTTCCCCCGTTCCAGCGTGCCAGACCTCAAAGCCCAGGATTTCAACCGGTTCATCGTCCGGGTTGACCATCCATACGGTGGCATGCCCGCGCCCGTTATTGACTGTAGCGGTACACCATTTGCCACCGTCGGTGCATATCCTGTATGCCTGCTCTGAGCTGTTTTGAGCGGTATAGGACGTCCCCACGTAGTCGTAGGATAAGTTGTACAAGCCGTGGTAAACCGCCCCATTGGACGCGGCGGACGCGGCTGATTCGACGCCATATTCATTTACGGCTGAAACCCTGAAATACCTCGGCGCGGAACTCATCCTCAACGGCAACCCGCTAAAGGTTAGTATGCCGCCCCTGGTCTCGCCCCGGTACGAGCTGCTGTTGGCCGCAAAAGTAGCGGTGTCGCCGCTATAAATGCGGTACGAGCGAACATTGTCGGACGGGCTTGGGCTCCAGGTAATGGAAGCTTGCAAAACGCCAGGGATAGTCGTTGCCACAACATTCGAAGGTGGCTCGATTGGAGCCGACCCAGGCGTATAATCCGGCGAACTGCCGAAAACGCTTGCATAGCCTTCCACATCGCTGAAAGCCCCTGTTATCGCCACTATCTTTATGCCTTCCGCATTAGGCAGGGCAATGTTGCTGACCGTCCTGGCAGGGTCAACGTCAATGCTGTAGACAAACAGGTAGTTGTCGCAATCCATCTCGTCGCGGGTAGGCATGTGGAAATGCTTGAATACCCACCCAATGGAGTCATATACATAGGGCTTCAGGTCAAGCCTTGCCACCCTGTCCCATCCGGAAAGGTCAGAGCGCCAGTTTGCGAATTTTATGTTCTTCGTGACGGGGTTGACGCCGTCGGCGTAATTGACAGTGAAATCACCTTTGTCGGATCCAGACCCAGCCGCCGAGCCAAGTAGGAAGATTTTATTATACTTCCCCGCAGGAGCCGGGATTACCTGGCCCCGCGCCTCGACATAGTTGTTTTCGCCATCTGCAATTGTTGTGGCAGGTTTGAAGACAACGCCCTGGTAGTTGACCTCTGACGGCCAGTTGCGATCCGGCACAGTTACACCTGAGCCGTCCAGATTGCCGTTGCTTCGGGCCGCATCGCGGCTCACGCCGTCCAAGTTCAAGAAGGTGCTTAAATCAAACTGTGCGTTGTCGACGACATACGCTGCCGAACCCACGTACGGCGCTACCTCAATTTTAAGGGTGAGTATTTCAAATTTCCCGATAGAAAAGTTTACGGTGTCGCCACTTACTGTTAATGCTTTAGGCGCGGCATAAGTGAAACTGTCGTACTCTATCATGTCCACTTCTTTAGCGGAAACCACGTTTGACGGCAGTTTAAGCGACACACCTGATGTGTCGAGGCCAGAGGACTCGTACATGCGGATGATGAAGGCATTCTTATCCTCAGGGGATTCATAGGGGTTCTTCACTGCAGTTATCTGGACATTGTCCTTGTTTATTGAGATGAACGACCTTTCAAGCGGAAGCTCGCCACTATGCTTTGACGTCTGGAAGCCAACCAGGCCCTGGCCAAGCTGATAGCCTTTTTGAACGGTATTTGCTTCCTGATAGCCGCCAGCATGCGGGTAAACCGCGTAAGTGAACTCCTGGTAGCCCAAGTCGATCGGGTGCGATCCCGGGTTGAACTTTGCCGTCTCGTAATTTGGTCCGGCAGAGTTCGGGGAGCGGACGACCGTAATGCGGGAGCGCACGTATACGTCTCCGTTGGCTGTCCTCCTCCTGAGGGAGTCGTGCCCATATTTGCCGTCGTTCAGCAAGCTGAGTCCGTACAGCCCACTCTTATCGGTGACGTCCATCCACTTATGCGCCGACACCTCGAACCGGGTCTCCCCGTAGAGGTAACTGCCCTGTCCGGGCCATGTGTCAATTTCCTGCGTGCGCATTGTCGGGCGCTCCTGCGTGCCTGCCGCGACCTCGTATGATGCCTGCATTGCGTCTGCCGCGATAGGATAGCTGACTTTCAGGAGCCGCTGATAGTCCCTCCAGTCTACGCCCATCTTGACTTCAAGCTGTTTTGCCCCGGTTGTCAGTATGAAATCCTGCGTCATTGTAGAACTGCTCCAGGCATAAGACGCGCGCGCCACGAGCCTCTCTGGGGTATTCTCCACAATGTTGAACGATACCAGGTCCCTGACGATAAATGAGGGTTCCCTGTTTAGCTCGTTTTTCATTAGATCCCATGCGGCATACGACGGGCCACCGGTATCTATGTAGACATGCAGTTCCGCGCCCTCGGTGCCGGCCCCCTGTTGGATCATTTCGCGCCCTGTGCCCTTGTCGATCAGGCTTTTGATATACCCGGTTTCGGGGTTGAACGCAATCTTCAGGTTCTCGTTCTCGGCAGTATAGGACGCGGCGTCATAGCTCACGCCCCCGGCGTAGGAATAAGCGTCCCTAGCCACTGCGCTAAAGACCTTGTAGCCCAGCGCGGGCACTGTCGCCTTAAATGACACGGTTATTGTTTTTGCGGCCTCGTCCCTGGCGATCACGACAGACGGAACCTCGTTCGTGCCATCGAATATGGCGACGGAGTTGGGCAACACGTCAAAGCTCAGCTTTACATCCGTGTAGTCGGAGCGTTCCCAGCTTAACGGGTTGTACACAAACACGGGCACGCCGTCGACGCCGCTTGTATTAACACGGTGGGCAAGCCCCGCTAGCGCGTTGTCCTGTACGGAGTTCAGGATGTTCTTTGCCTGCTCGTGGTGGTTGAACGCCACATAGAAAACATATGGCGAGCCGGATCCCGGCAGGACGTCATGCATCTGGTTGACAAGTATTTTGTCCCATGCATGGCTAATCTTGTCCATAGAACTACTTGTTGCCGACCCTGTCCAGTAGCTCAATGTCGCGGCCTTTTCCGCAGAGTCCGCAAGTATCTCGTTGGTTCGGTTATAGCGCTTTACCCTGGACCAGGAGGTATATGTGCCGCGGTGAAGCTCAAAGTAGTATTCCCCCTTGTGCACGGGCACATTCGAAAGATTCTCGGTAGCCGAGACATCCGTAAAAAACTTGGAGACGGTCGCGTTTATGCTTGAGGCTCCGCCGATGCCAGTTGACGTTATGTTAAAATTGGAAGGGCCCCCACCGTGGTCGCCGGTGCCGTAAAAGCCCATAGCCTTTTTCACGCCCGTATTGACGGTTTGTGGAAACAAGTCCCAGTTACGGTTAAACGCAGTTTGAATCGACGCCGCATTGTAGGCGCCAGCGCTGTAGTCGATAGACAGGTGGTAGGCAAGGACATTGCTTCCGTCAAGCGCCTCCCACCACTCGATATCTGACACGCGCTTGTTTGTTACGTAGTCAGTGTCGTTCCAGTTCTGTTTGCTGGAAACAAAGTAATTCATTCCGGTCTTTTTGAGTATTTGCGGGAACTGCGCCGCAAAGCCGAACACGTCGGGCACAAAGCCTGTGACCGATATCTTGTCCTTGCCGTAATTATTAGCAAAGAACCGCTGGGCATACAACCCCTGCCTGGCCAACGACTCGCCGCTCGGCATGTTAAGGTCAGTTTCGACGACCTGCCCGCCGGTTATGTCCCACCGTCCTTCCGCGATATAGTTTCTCCAATTCTCATACCATGCCGCATTGTAATAGTATTCCTCTACCCACTCGTAGTGTTTCGAAGCCGACGTGGAGAACACCCCCGCCGCATTGGCGTTCATGCGTGTTATCATATTGCCGTACGTGGCGCTAATGATCGTCTCCGCAGTATGCTGGAATGGCCATGTCCACGCAGTATCAATGTGCGCGTTTGGCACATTGTAGAACGTAAACGTACTGTCCAGTGTTACGGCAGAAGCTGGGGCAACCGAACCAAAAAGCATCATAACACCGATCGCGACAGCAATGAAGCGTTTTAATAAATCTCCTTTATACATTTTGTTTTATTTTTCCTTTCGTGTAGATAATTGATAGAATTTCGCTGGATCAATAAATCGAACGCACTAAGCAATAACCCTGAAATCCCTCCCCCCCCAGAGAAAAGAACAGGTTAACTTATAGCGTCTATAGTGTATCTCATACTCTTTTACAAATCAAGAATCAAAAATATGTAAAGATAGATAAAAATAGATAACCTAAAAATAGATAAAAATACAATTGCAATTGACATTCGAAAATTCGAAAATACAATTGCAATTGACATTCGACATTTGACATTTAGCTAGAAATTGCGTACAATATGGATAAACAATATACAATATCCATCGAACGGAGGTGCTTTCATGTCATCGACAACAAGGACAATGCGGGTCAATAAGTGGGGAAATTCCCTTGGCATACGTTTCCCCAGTGAATTCGTTGATATCATTCAGTTGAAAGAAAAATCGCTTGTAGAAATAAAAGCCGACGGCGATAAACTGATAATCACCAAAATAAAAGAAGAAGCTCCAAGGGTAACCATACAGGAGCTGTTTGAAATGTACCCGGCAGATTACATTGAGGACGAGGAGATTGAATGGGGTGGCCTGGTTGGTGGTGAAGTATGGTAAAACAAGGCAACATTATCATGGTCAGTTTTGACCCAATAGTTGGAAGCGAACAATCAGGATACAGACCAGCCGTAGTGATTTCAAACAATTTTTTAATCAGCAAAACAAACATTGTTTTCATTTGCCCCATTACCAAAGGACAAGGCAAAACAGCCCTGAATGTTTTGCTTGATAACAGGACAAAAACCGAAGGGGCCGTTCTATGTGCCCACTGCCGCTCCATAGACATCAAAAAACGCCCTTATGTCTTCATTGAGCAACTGCCTGAAGATAAGCTGGACGAGGTCATTAACATCGTTATCAGCACGATAGCGAAGTCCGAGTAGGCGTGGATGCGGCTAGAGCATAGCATGTATGCGGCTAACGCAGCCCGTATGCGGCTCGAGCGTAGCACGTATGCGGCTAACGTAACCCGTTTTCGGCTAGCATAGCATGTATGCGGCTAACACAGACCGTTTGCGGCTAGACCATAGCACGAATGCGGCTAACGCAGCCCGTATGCTTCGTTGATATCTACAACGAACATAACCCCATTGCCGGGTTCGTCTATTTTCATATGGGTACGTATTGACTCAACAATACTGTCTTTGGTTTCGGTCTTTGTAATTATGAAGATTTCCTCTTTTTCCGGCTCAATTTCTACGGAAAACAGCTTTTGAACCTCATGGATGCCGGCTCCCCTTGCGTTAATAATTGTGCCGCCCCTTGCGCCCGCTTTATTGGCAGCGTCGACTACGTCTTCGCCCTTCCCTTTGTCTACTATCACAAAAATAACTTTGTACATGTTGTTTTTCACCCCATTGTTCGATAGATTCTCCTGTACGGTTTTCCTGGTAGAGTTTCTGCTGCCAACAAATTCGTACACGGGATAAGAGAACGCAATACCATGGTTCGGTTTGTTAAACTGCATATCTTCGCCGATGCCCTTTATCGCGTCTGATGCAAGATCGCTTTCCACTATCATAGTGACGACTTCTTTTCGCACTTCGTTAATCCACAGAAAGTCCAGTAGGCGGCTATGCACGGTACCCATACCTACTAATACGGTAGCACCCTTGACCCCGTATTTTTTGGCATGTTTCACAACCTTGGAACCATCGCCCATATTCACCACACAGCATATCAAATCATACCCCGCCATCTTCACTCACCCCACTTTTCTTTGATTTAAACATGTAAATCAACCCTAGTAGCTGCAATGCAATAAGAGGCGTCATTGCGACCATTGATATAACCCCGAAAGAGTCTACAAGCAAGTCGGAATACTCTATCGCGTCGGACGCCCCCTGCGCAAATGCCAATACGAATGTCGCAGTCATTGGGCCCGAAGCGACGCCGCCTGAGTCAAAGGCGATCCCAACAAAGAGCTTTGGCACAAAAAACATTAAAACAATGGAAAGCAGAAGGCCGGGAAGCAGATAATGCCATAATTGAATGCCCGGCACCACTATCCTAAGCATAGAGAGCCCTACCGCGACCGCGACCCCGATGGACAATGAAAACAAGACGGTTTTCTTCTTTATGTACCCGCTTGTAACGCTCTCAATTTGCTGAGTAAGAATGTGAACAGCTGGTTCAGTCAGGATGACGAGCATCCCTAAAAAGAACCCGAAGGCCACAATCACCAATTTATTCTCGTATGACGCTAGATTATGGCCGATAAAGCTCCCGACATTCATAAACCCTGCGTGCACACCAGTAAGGAAAATAATCAATCCAATATATGTATACAAAAAACCAACTAGCATTCTTAGAAACGGCCTCTTGTGCAGGTGGAATACCGCCCGTTGGAAAATAAAAAGCAACACGACAATCGGCGCCAGCGCCACCAGCGACTCAAACGCCACCCTGGGCACTGCGGCGGCAAATGGCGCGAATAACGAGCCGTTGCTTGTGGCATGCGCGTCAAGGTGCCCCGTAACATTGTCGGTCTTTACGAACATGTTCAAAGCAAGCACGCCTAGGATAGCCCCAGTTGACATTATGCCAACCAGCCCGAAGCTGTCTTCCTCCGCTGACTTGCTGTCCCTCTTCAGCGAAGCGACGCCCAGCGAAACCGCCAACACAAGCGGCACAGTCAATGCTCCGGTAGTTGCACCGGATGCATCGAAGGAAATCGCCAACATGTCGGAAGAAGAAAAAAGCGCAAGAACGAGTATTACCCCATATATTATTGCCAATAATACATTCAACGGCAAATTCTTTACAATCCTAGCTATCCCCAGAGCAAGCATAAGCCCCGTGCCGGCAGACACGGCGATAAGTATGACAAACATTGGGATGTACCCACCCATGACCGATTCGACTTGCGACGCAAGCACCTGCAAGTCGGGCTCCGCGATGTTAACGAAAAACCCAAGCAAAAACCCTACAATTATGACGAACTTTATGCTGTTGGACTTTAAGAACGCGGATCCCATATGATTGCCAAATGGGAGGACGCCAAGGTCGATGCCAAACAGCAAGACCGACAGCCCGAAGATTATCGCCACCGCGCCAATTATAAACTGAGCTAGCATCGTACCCGGCATTGGCGAAATTGTGAAGTTAAGAATAATCACGAGAACCACCACCGGCGAAACGGCGGATAAAACCTCCTTGAATTTGCCTATTAATACATTCAAACCCGGTTAACCTCCCTCTGTTCACATCTATAAAAAAAAAGTGTGCCGCACTATTTAAAAAAAGTGTTGCATGGTAAATTCTTATCTGTTATTATAAATATCGACGCCGCATGATATGCGTATTTCTTTCAGGCGGGGCGACACCGTTGCCGGATTGTGTAAGGGTAGCACAAATGACTCTGGATCATTTTGTCTGGGTTCAAATCCTAGTCCGGCAGTTTAACAAAGCTCGTGAGCTGTAATGGTTTGCGGGTTTTTGTATTTCCGCAAAAATTGCATTAACTTGAGCTTTTGTATATTACGTGTATACTATCACTGCATTCCAGGTATGTTTTTGTGTTTCCACAAACCCCAACGCATTGTTTCTGTGTTCCACAATCCCCGGCACATAGCCCATGCAGGCCGCGTACAGCTTCCTAGCCGTTCGCGGCCCACAGTAATGTTGTCTATATGCTACATCAGTTTTATCTCAATGTTGCATCAGTGTTGTCTCAATGTTGCATCAGCGTTGTCTCAATGTTGCATCAGTGTTGCATCAGTGTTGCATCAGTGTTGTCTCAATGTTGCTTTACTCGGGTGCAAACTCGCTCTTCCCTATTCCGCACAGGGGGCAGACAAAATCGCCCGGTAGGTCATCCCACTTAGTTCCCGCGTCAATGCCATTATCGGCGTCGCCGACAGTCTCGTCGTACTCATACCCGCATACTCCGCAAACATACTTCATCAAACTACCTCCCGATTCTAAAATATTTATTGAGCTACCTCCCGGCCTTTCAATATCTAATGCGGCGCGCACAAACGCAACTCGCTTAACCGGCTCCAAAACCTGCTCCTTAACCTGCTCCTCAACCTGCTCTTAAACCCACTCCTTAGCCTGCTCCTTAGCCTGCTCCTTAACCTGCTCCTTAACCTGCTCATAAACTCCGCTCTAAAATCTGTTTCTTTTCCTGTACCTATACCCGCTTCAAAACCCACTACTAAACCTACTCATAACTCCGCTCTAAAGCGGTTCGAAATCCTCTACGCCATGCTTGCATAGGGGACAGATGTAACCATCCGGCAATGAATCCCCTTCATAGACATATCCACAAATCTTGCACACAAACCCTTTCTTGTCGTTGGCAAGGGGCTGTGGCTTTGGTTTAATATTGTCAAAATAGTATTGATACGTTACACTCTTCCCGCTAGACAGTACAAAGGCTTCTGTAATATCCGCAACAAACAAAGTGTGGGTCATGTAATCAAACGACTCTGTCACTTTCCCAGAAATCACGCTGTTTGTGTGCTTTGGCACGAACCGCACGCCGTTGGCTGTTCGTACGCTGTCGTCGCACCCTTCGAACTTGTCGACGTCCTTTCCGCTTTGAAACCCAAAATGCTTGAACACACTAAAGGGTACGCTCTGATCCAGGATAGACACATTGAACAAGCCGGTCTTAAGCATCATGTCATGCGTGTAATTGGCCTTGTTGACGGCGATGGTCATATGCAGCGGGCTGTCGGTGATTTGGGTGACTGTGTTGATGATACAGCCATTGTCTTTGTCCCCGTCCCTGGCGGTCAAAACAAAAAGCCCGTAGGACAGCCTGAACAATGTAGACAGGTCAATCCCCCCCACAGCCGCCGGAACAACCCCGCCGCCACTGTTGCCGCCACTTCCGCCGCTACCGACGCCACTACCGCCACTACCGCTGCCACCGTCACTTCCGCTGCCGCCGCCACTTCCACTACCACCACTTCCATCACTACCGCTACCACTACCACCACTTCCACCACTACCGCCACTGCCACCGTCACTACCGCTATCGCCGCTACCGTAAGCCACGCCCACGTATCTCACGGCTAAAGCGGATTCAGGCAAGCTTGCGGCAATCGCGCCAGCCATATCGTCCAGTTGCGATAGCTGGCTCCGTTTTAAGCTAGATTTAAGGCTAAGCGTGCTATTGAGGACGTTGACGTTGCTAAGTTTGTTCATCTGGTCCCTTATCAGCCCGCCGCTAGTTGCCGCCCACGAGCCGTTCTCAATGATTGCAACGGTGCGGTTTTGTATATTATGTGCGCAAAGGTCGCTTATCAAAGCTTCCATTGTCACAAAAATGCCTGCGTTGTACGTAGTTGACGCAAACACCAGGTGGCTCCACTTGAACGCCGCAGATATTATCTCTGAAGCAGGGGTAACCGAGACATCGAACATTGCCGTCTTCGCGCCCTTTTCGCGCAACTTGCAAGCCAGGATTTCCGCCGCATTCTCCGTATTTCCGTAAACGGAAGCGTACGCTATCATTACGCCGTACTCTTCCGGCGTATAGCTGCTCCATAACGCATATTTTGAAACTATGCTGTTGATGCTGTTGCGCCAGACAAACCCGTGAAGCGGGCAAATCATGTCGATGTCAAGAGCTGAGGCCTTTTTTAACAATGCTTGGACCTGCGCCCCGTATTTTCCAACAATGTTGCTATAATAGCGCCTCGTCTCGTCCATGTAGTCTAACTCAAAATCCACTTCATCCGCAAATAGCGCCCCGTTAAGGGCTCCGAAGCTCCCGTATGCGTCAGCCGAAAAAAGCATTCTGCTCGTCGAATCATATGTGACCATGACTTCCGGCCAATGCACCATCGGCGCCATGACGAATTGGAGCAAATGCTTGCCGGTGCTAAGTGTATCGCCCTCGTTGACAATGTGTGCGCGCGAGTCAATGTCAAATTCATAGAATTGTTTAATAAAAGCCAAAATCTTAGTATTGCACACAATCTTTACATCCGGGTACAACGCTGTCAAGTCATCAAGCGCGGCAGAGTGGTCTGGCTCCATATGCTGTACTACAATATAATCCAGCTTGCGACCGCCCAAAGCTTCCTCGACGTTCTCCAAGAACCTGCGGCGCACCGCTTCGTCCACAGTGTCGAATAGCACCGTCTTCTCGTCCCTAAGCAGATACGAATTGTACGACACGCCCCCAGGCACGGAATAAACGCCTTCGAACATTGCCAGCCGCCTATTGTTTGCCCCAACCCAGACTACATCTTCAGTTATGTTTCTAATACAATGCATTTTGACACCTCCATGATAAGTAGGAGCTTGCGTGAATAATTATATTATATGACAATATTATTATCAACAAATAAAATTAATTATGAACAAATATTGGTAATGAAAGGGTACTGTTCTACTGTTCTTCTGTTCTACTGTTCTTCTGTTCTACTATTCTACTATTCTACTATTCTTCACGCCCCGCTTGTATTTTGCACATAAATACCAATATCACTTGTAGGGGCGGATTCAATATCCGCCCGTCTTAACGGATTCCATATCCACCCGTCTGAGCGGATTCCATATACGGGCGATATGGAATCCGCCCCTACACATGAACATCGGTTTTACGTATACGGGCGGATATGGAATCCGCCCCCACATATGAACATCGGTTTTAGACACAGGGGGACGGTTCTCTTGTGTTGTGCTTTTCAACACAAGAGAACCGCCCCCCTGTGTCCCCGGGCGGATATGGAATCCGCCCCTACGGGACACCCTTCAGCATGTTGGGCTTTTCCTGCGCCACCAGTTACAGCGCGGGACACCCCTCAGCATGTTATGTTTTTCCTGCACCACCAGTTACAGCGCGGGACACCCTTCAGCACGTTGGGCTTTTCCTGCGCCACCAGTTACAGGACGCCTTTAAGCACATAGGATTTTTTCTGCGTCATTTCGTCAAGGGTGACGCTTATCCCCTCACGGCCCAGCCCGCTCATTTTATAGCCGCCAAACGGCTGATCTACGTTCCTGAAATTGCCAGACGCATTGATACAAATGGCGCCGCACTGCATCATGGAAGCGGCTTTGAGTGCTTTTTGGTAATCCTGCGTCATTACGCCGCCCTGCAATCCATAGCATGTCGCGTTCGCAATCGATATTGCTTCTTCCATTGTGTCAAACCCTATAACAGGCATTACAGGCCCAAAAACTTCCAAATCCGTCGCTATATCCATATCAAGCGTAACATTGTCCAGCAGTGTAGGCTCGAAATATGATTTGTCATATGCGTATCCACCACAAAGAAGTTTTGCTCCTTGTGAAACTGTGTGTTTCACCTGGGCCTCAACCTCGGCAGCCGCCCTAACATTTATAACGGATCCCAAATCGGTAGACTCATCCAACGGGCTACCGCGCTTAACCGACTTAAAGCGTTCAAGAACTTTTTCAACAAAAGCCGCCCTAATGTTATTTTGGACTATAAACCTTTTAGGGGCGCAACATGTCTGCCCTGCGTTTTGAACCCTGCCCGCAACAGCCGCTTCAACCGCCAAATCCATATCCGCGTCGTCAAATACTACGAACGGGTCGTTGCCGCCTAGCTCCAGAAATACTCGTTTTAGATTGACTGCCGCGTTCTTTGCGATTGAAATGCCAACCTCGGTACTGCCTGTCAGGTTTATCGCATCTATTTGCCTGCTTTTTGAAAGCATGTCCCCGATTATCGCGCCAGACCCCGTGAGAACCTGTAAAACATCGCCAGGAACGCCGCAGGAAAGGCATATTTCAATTATCTTAAGAATGACAAGCGGATTGTCTGTGGCTGGTTTCACAATTGCCGCGTTCCCCACAGCCAAAGCGGACGCCATCTTGTGCGCACACAGCTCTGCCGGGTAGTTAAATGGGGAAATACACACTATGACGCCTAACGGCTCGTGCTTGGTAAATATTATGTCCTTTTCCGAACCGACTTGATATTCAGACATAGTCTCGCCATACATATGGTTGGCCATCTCGGCATAACCTCTGAAAATCTGTGCGGTAACGCGTATTTCTGGCCTTGCCTCCCGTATAATCTTGCCCATATTGGTGGACAAAAGCACAGCAAGCTCCTCCTGATGTTCGTCAATAGCGTCCGCACAGCGTTGGAGAATGCGCGACCTTTCATATTGAGGCGTTGCCGCCCATTTGAGTTTTCCTTTTTGCGCGATATCCAGTGCCTTTTCCACATCCTGCGGAGTTGCCGCTGGAACAGTGTCGATCTGTTCCTGAGTCGCGGAATTCAATACTGCGATCGTTTTCCCGTCTCCGGCATCAACTGCGTTCCCGCCAATAAACATTTTCATATATTACTCACTTCCTCTTCCTCTTCTTATTCTTAGGCCTTAGCCCCTAAGCCTACGCCTTAGTAGGCTTTAGATCCTGGACCCTAGCCCCTAGGCCTAGGCCTTAGTAAGCCTTAGATACTGAACCCTAGCCCCTAAGCCTACGCCTTAGTAGGCCTTAGATCCCGGACCCTAGCCCTAGGACTTAGTAGGCCTTAGTTCCTGAACCCTAGCCCCTAAGCCTACGCCTTAGGCCAAAGGCCTTAGATCCTTAGATCTAAGGCCTATAGCCTTATGAACTGCTAAAATCACATATATTCAAGAACACCTTCAATCTCAACGGATATGTCCCCCGGGAGCACCGCAACCCCGACTGCGGATCGCGTAGGAAGGCCTACTTGCTCGCCAAAAACATTGACCAACAACTCTGTTGCCCCGTCCGCAACTTTGGGTTGTTCTTGAAACGTCGTATCGCTTGCTACGTATACAAGAAGCTTGACAAAAGATTTTATCCTATTCAAATCGCCCAGCTCGTTTTCGACAACGGCAAGAAAATTCAGCATTGTATCTGCGGCAGCTTTTCTAGCCTGCTCCAACGAAACCTCGCTCCCAACCTTACCGCGCATCCCTTCCCCCTCAATGACACAGCCGCACCCTGACACATAGAGCAGCCCCTGGCCAAAGCTCTTACAACCCACAAACAGCCCCGCGTTTTTGGGTACAGGGGGTATGACCAAGCCTAAGCTTTTCATTTTGCTATAAACATCCAAAGCTCCACCTCCACAATACATATGCTATACCGCTAACTAATACAACCACTTCTAACTTTACTGCTACTAACAATATAGCTAACAATACTACCGCCACTAGCATTTCCTCTACCTAATACTACAGCTACTAGTATTACCGCCACTAGCATCCGCCACCTAACATTACCGCGCATAAACATAGTCCTTATTAAACACCTGCCCCGGATAGTCGGGAAGCATGATCCCCTCAATTCTTATCTCGTTATTGCCGGCATTCGTGCTGCTGTAACCGCCGGAGATAATAATTGTGTTCGCGTTGGACGTTGCGCCGCTTGTTGAAGTCCCAACGCTTATTGAGCAAGCCGTGCCGTTTACGTAAGCCACTGCTCCCGCGTCTAGCAAGAGGCTGCCTGCCTGGGTACTGTTCTTCTTGAGGAACCTGACATTTAAGTTGGCCCCGTCTTGGGTTATCATGGTCGACCAGTCAATTTCGCTGTAGCCGTCAACCCTAAAGTACTCGTATCCGAGGGCGTCGCCATTTACAGTCCTAGCCACTATCTTGTAGTAGCCCTCGCTCGGCAGGGTGTTTGCTGGCACCAGCAGCGCATTCGCCCCGACAACCAGATTGTCGAATCTAATATACGAGCTGGCAAGCTCATTATTCCTATCCCAAATCTCAACATAAACAGGGCTGTCTATTGTATCAAGGTCATGCTTTGAGATTTCCAGGCTCAAAGCCATATCAAGATTGAATTTGTATGGCGAATACATATTCTGCGCGTATGTATTTGTTGAACCGATCGAGTTTCCGGGGTTATTCGGGAGCTTGAGGTACAACGGTTTCTTCACGTTAACCGTCAGTTCAGCGTAAGGCTTCGGCCCGATAACATTTGTATCCTTTGCCGTAGCCCTCAACACAACCGAACTCCCAGGCGTGTTCCCGCGAAGGGTTATGTAGTCAAAGGAATGCCACCACGTACTGCCCGTGTTGTTGACAACTCCGTTTGAATTTACCCCGCTTGTAAGAAGAACCTCGTCCACGTCGCCGCTTTCCTTGCTCCACACGGCTGTCATGAACCCGTCCGCCGAGAAAGGCTCGCAATACGCGAATACTTCCCTGACCCTGTACTGGTCGCCTGTGGCGGCGCGTCCCGGGATGTCAATTGAACCTTTATGGGAAATAACAACTTGGGAAACGGCTGATGTCCTATCCGGTTCTGGCCTCTGCCCTCTAATGTCGCCAACCCACTTGCTTGCGCCCGAATCATAGAGGGGCGATATCGCCCAAGCTGTAAAGAAAGGCGTTCCTGTTGCGGCACTGCCCTCATACAGTTCAAGGACCACTTTAACGTTTTGCGGAATCTGAGCCCCGTTAATGACTTCATGCGCCATAATCCTTTGGGTAAAGGTTTGAGTCGCCAATACCGCGCTTGTGTCATCCCTTTTGAAAACTGCCGTCACAGTTTTCTCAAGTTTCGTTGTGTAAATTTCAGCTGTCGGAACAAACGCGCCGCTTGTCTCGTAGAACTTAAGAAGTGCCGCCGCGTCCGGGGTTGCGTTCGTCGCCATGTCAATCCCAAACGTATGGTAGTAGGACTCAACCCAGTTATGGGTTGCGCCAGCGTCTAGCGCCCTATTCTGGAAATACTGGTTGCCTGCGGCAGGCCACGGCTCTAAGTACGGGCGACCGGAGTTGCCGGAATCCCATTCAAATGGTATGTTGTCGAACATTTGCCTGTAATTCCAGATCCAATACTTAATGCCCGGGGTAGCCTTTTTGAGGTCCGGGCCGGTCCGCAACACGCCTTCCAGCCTGCTTAGGTTAACAGCGCCCTCCCAGTCGGCTTGGGGCAGCCTGTTCAAATCGTTTGCAAAGTTGGTCGAGTTGGAGTGGTTCACCATATAACGCATAGTGTCATACTTGTAGAACTCCGCCCTGTTAACAGAACCTGTTGAAGCGCTCCTCGAAGAGCCTAATCCAGCAAACATCCTATCCCTAACGGATTGCGGCAGTACTGCCTCAACTTGCGCATCCGTGTAGTTCTGGTTGCTATAAACCAAAACGTCTGTTGTCGACCTGTCGTTGGAAGGCTCGCCAGTATTAACTGTAACCATCTGGCTATAGCCCTGATGCTGTAGAACCTGAACGGGGTCGATATGCTTCATACTGCCATGGCCCCACTCGCTCACTTCGCCAGGGGCGTACGTATTACAAGTGTAATACTCATATGTTCTGGACACTTGTGCCGGGTTGTATACCGAAACCACCATATCCACTACGGGGCTGTCATTTGCGAGCTTGTACTCAATTGTGTACTCAAGCCCTGTCCCGAAAGGCGTGTAGTTGCTGCCGATATTTATATTGCTTGAATTCGGGACAAACCCGCCACTGCTCAGTTGGGTGTCCTGGTCGTTTTTCAGTTTACATATAACCGACTTTGAACCATCAGGGTACTCTTTAATCTCATAGTCAAACCCAGTAGTCCATATCTGCCCATGTTCACAGCCATCAAAGACCGGGAACGTGCCGCCCCAAACAAAGAGCCACCCCAACACAAACGTACCGCCGCCTAGCGTTGCAGGCGGATAGCTGTGAGTATTGTTCTGGATATTGTAATTGGTAGCCGCAGGGTTTGTGTAGAAGGCGTCATGCCCTGTGGGCTTGAAGATAAAGTACAGGAACCTTGCCGCCTGCGCTGGCACAATAGTCGCTTTGACGTATTTGTTTTCAAGCACGACACTCGGGTACGTTGATTGTACCACATATTTCAGCTCATTGCTTCCGGCGGCTGTGCCGGAGCCTGTAAAGCTCTTGCCGTCAGGTGCGTACTGGGTATGGTTTGATATGCCTGTCGAGAAACGAACCCGTGGGTCAAAACCGCCTACGAGCGGATCCTTTTTGCCGTCATACTGCAGGTAATACACGTCATTGTGTCCGAATTTTACGACACTCTCCGTGACGGTTACACCCTTGTTCCAGCCTTCGTCGTAGTCCGTCGGGAATGGAACAGCCCTGGCGACCTTCGTTATCGTCGTGCCGGCAATCGCCGAGTTGCGCGGGCCGTTTGTTCTTCCGTTAATAACGCCAACAGTACCATTAGTAAGGCCTGGGTTTGTTACGGTCGCAGTGGTCCAGGACCCTCTAGTCCCGTAGCCAACCAGAGCCCCAGCTTTAATAGACACTGTGGCACCAGCGTCGAGGGTGACCGCTAGCCTGTTATTGTTGTTGATAACTATGGTGTGGCTGTCCTTGAACGAACCCAATACCGCGTCGCCGGGGAAGGCGTCGAGGAAATCTACGCCGCCCGCCTTAACTCCGCTGAACGTTAGGATCTCCTTCAAATCGTCAGCCGTAAGCACGGTTCCGCACATTCCAGTTCCGGTTTCAAAAAGCGCCTGGTAATACCTTCTGTTGCCAACAACATCGGGCTGGCCTGCGTCAATTACGTCATAGAGCTTATTCGCCCAGCCGCCAACGTTGTTCGCTTGGTTAACCGTGCGGTACCTGGAATCGTCCGCAATCCTTGTATAGGCAAAAGGCCTGTCAAATGTGAGCTCAATCTCAAATTTGCCACTCTTGAATTCGGTAAGCTCCGCGCTCAACAAGTTGAAATCGCTCACAGACACCGTAGCCGGCGCCGTTACCGAACCTGCAATGGGCGAGCCACTGGACGCGGCGTTTATAAGCCCCTTAATTTCAGCGCTGGTCCAACTATAAGCATATGTGCTGCCTGCCACAAAGTCACCGTTGTAATAGATAATAAACTCGCGGTTATCTCCGACTGTCCCGAGAGGGTGGCCCCTGTCGATACCATAGGAATATGACGCATCCAAGTTAGTGTCGCCTGAAGTAAGCCTATACACCGTGCCAATGGTGCTGCCCCCGGCATATGCGCGGTTGAGCAAGCTGACAGTCCCCGTCATGTTCTGGCCTGCAGCGTTTTCGCTCAGAATTATCCTCTGGTTGAACCTTACGTAAACAGCCCTGCTGTCAAGAACCCGCATCTCCTCCACAGCCAGCCCCGGCGCGGCGCCATATGTCCCCGCTTCGTACGATACGATGCTCTCAGTCATAGCCCTGTCGTTGACGTCCCTGACCCAAACATCGCCGCTCTGCGCCTGTTGATTATCATCATGTATATGATAGTAGGGAATAAACGTCCTGCCTTTGAAGTCAAACTGCAGGGTGCCGCCCTCATTCTTAAACACATTGCCACTGTAAGCCCCAGTGGAACTGCCCAGTACAAGCTCAAAGGACTTTTTGTCCTCGCGGATGTAAATCCTGCTACTCGTTCCGACTGTTACCTCCCGGTTGTTGTGCAGGTACTCGCCATCCAGCTTCAAGTAATATGTCAGATAATTCGACCTTGCCAATGCGTACTGCTCAAAATGGGTGCCTATTTCGTTGCTGAGGTGAACAATTGCAACCCTCTCGTTGATCACTTCTACATCCGTGATTTCGAACACATCCAGCTTGGCTACCGACTCTACCGTTAGTGGGGCGAAAGAGACAGGATCCCAGGCAAAAACCCTATAGATGTATTCCTGGTGCGCGGCAACGTCATAAGGAAACAAGTGGCGTACCGTTGAATCCGCCCCAGCTGTTATTTCGTGGGTAAATGCGCTAACCATTCTGTTGTTTTGGTCGTATACCGCTAAAATCAGCATCACGTTGACGCTTGCCGACGTGGGGTTGTCAAAAATGGCAGTAGCCCCCGTATCCCCCAGTTCGGAAAATAGGCTTAAATCCGTCGCAGAGGAGAGACTTAGCCCCGTCTCGGAAGAAAGGCTCAGCCCTGTCTCGGAAGAGAGGCCTAAATCCGTTGCGGAAGGAAAGCCTATCCCCTCCTCCGAGTTGAAATCCGTTATCGGTTCCCCTTCCCATTCACCTTGCGTACCCATCGAAGAAAATGGAATCGAACCCACAATCATCACGATAACAAGGAAAAGCGAAACCTTTTTCTTAATGCTGTCAAAACTTATTAAATGCATAATATACTCCTTTCAGATATAAAACATGTAAAACATGTATAATAGGCTGCTAAACCGACTTGATGATGCGGTAAGCCTTCGTTCTAAAAACCTAAGAACTAATAACTAAATAGGCTACGAAACCGCCGTGATATTGTGGCAAGCCTTCGTTCTAAAAACCTAATAACTAATAACTAAGAACCAATAACCAATAACCAATAACTAATAACTAAGAACTAAGAACTAAGAACTAAGAACTAAGAACTAAGAACTA
>Ga0099364_10002801_pt1 | contig 27573 bp, 26 predicted proteins | sample TergutTh196P3_FD_73070 | JGI IMG/M metagenome (GOLD analysis project Ga0099364, IMG submission 73070) | Microcerotermes parvus P3 segment gut microbial communities from Pointe-Noire, Republic of the Congo - Th196 P3 | ecosystem: Host-associated > Arthropoda: Insects > Digestive system > Gut ... | reverse complement strand
CATGAAGATACTCAGGGGAAAATGTACCATATACGTTACTTCCCGACAGACGACAAGGATAAATATATTGAGATAGCGACAACCCGCCCTGAAACTATGTTAGGTGACACTGCCGTAGCTGTTCACCCCGAAGACGAACGTTACGCCTCGATGAAAGATACAACCACGGGTAGAACCCTACGCCTGCCATTGACAGAGCGGGATATCCCCGTGATTTTTGACACATACGTTGAACGTGCTTTCGGGACAGGCGCTTTAAAAGTTACCCCCGCTCATGATCCCAACGACTGGGAGCTTGGAAGGCGGCATGAGTTACAGGTTATAAATATACTCAATCCCGATGGAACCCTGAACAGCGAAGTTCCCGAAAAATACCGTGGGCTTTCAATGTCAGAGGCAAGGGCAGCAGTGCTGGAAGACCTCAAGGCCGGCGGTTTTTTTGTAAAAGAAGAGCCTATCAATCATTCCGTAGGGCATTGTTACCGCTGCAACACGGTAATTGAGCCATTCCTTTCTGAACAGTGGTTTGTAAGAATGAAACCCCTGGCGGAAAAAGCCCTTGCCTGCTGGCAGCGCGGGGAAGTTGTTTTTTATCCGAAAAAATGGGAAAACACCTACAAACACTGGCTGGAAAATATCAAGGACTGGTGTGTCAGCCGCCAATTATGGTGGGGGCACCGTATTCCCGCCTGGACATGCGAGGCCTGCGGAAAAATCACAGTTTCGCGTAACGATATAACCGAATGCCCCTCCTGCGGCGGCAAGGATATTGAGCAGGACCCTGATGTTCTCGACACATGGTTTTCAAGCTGGCTTTGGCCGTTTAGTACTTTGGGATGGGGCGAGCAAAGAGCAGATAACAAAGAACGGGGGGGACCGGGGAACGACCTCAACTCTCCGACTCTCAGTCCCGATCTTGATCGCTACTACCCTACTACCGCTCTTATCACTGCTTACGATATTATCTTTTTCTGGGTTGCGCGGATGATTATGGCAGGGCTTGAGTTTACGGGGAAGGCGCCTTTTCGTGATATTTATATTCATGGGCTTGTTAGGGATAAATTTGGGCGCAAGATGAGTAAGTCTCTGGGCAACGGGCTTGATCCGCTGGAACTGGTGGACGAGTTTGGCGCGGACGCTATGAAGTTTACCCTCGCCTTTATGTGCGCCCAAGGGCAAGATGTGCTGGTGGATAAGGATTCGTTCAAAATGGGTTCCAAGTTCGCCAATAAGGTGTGGAACGCGAGCCGTTATATATTGATGAATCTTGAAGGGCGTACTTTGGTGGAAGATCCTAATCTTCTTCCTGTCGATAAATGGATTTATTCCCGTCTTAATAATGCCGCGAAATCCATGAGGGAAGCGTTTTTTTCCTACAGGTTCAATGACGCGGCTATAACTGGATATGAATATTTCTGGAATGATTTCTGCGACTGGTATGTGGAAGCTACGAAGCTTTCCACAAAAAGCGAAGACGAGGGGGAGAAAGATCGTTCCACAACAGTTCTGCTGGATGTTCTTGCCAAGTCGCTGCGGCTGCTTCATCCTCTTTTGCCGTTTGTAACGGAAGAAATATATCAAAAACTGCCAAATATGGACGGGGCGCTTTTAATTAACAGCCGGTATCCCGAATACGATGAACAACAATTCGATATGGCGGAAGAAAAAAACTTTACGGCGTTTCAGTCGCTTGTGGGCATGATACGGACAATGCGCGGCGAGTGCGGGATTACGTCAGAGAAAAAACTGCGTGTCCTTCTCCGATCAGGCGCTGAACAGATAAGGGCTTTTGAGCGGAACGAAGGGTTGATAAAACTTCTGGCGGGAATTGGCGATTTACAGATTGAGAGCGCCGCCGGTGACACAGGCAGACGGCCTGAAGGTTCTATTGGACTCGCGGGAACTGGTTTTGAAGTGTTTGTTTTTGTCGCGGAAGCTGTGGATACGGCAGCGTTAAAGAAAAAACTTTCAGGTGGCCTGGAAAGGGACGGCAAATATATTGATGGCCTGCGAGCGAAACTTGCGAATGAGCAATTTGTAAAAAACGCTCCGGCGGAGCTTGTGGAGGAGCAAAAAATCAAGCTGGAAGAAACTCTAAGGCGAACAGAAAAGCTCAGGGATTATTTAAAGGATCTGTAAATGACCACAGAACAAATGCTGCATTTAAGCGGGATGCACCTTATCCCGTATATTCAGGTCGCTACCCTGCTTATAGGTAAATCACGGGAAGGCGGCGGCAATATGTTCCGGCATCAGATTGATACTATGTCTATCCTTATTGACTACGGATATATTGATTCTGTTTTGCTGAAAGCGTCAATCGTACACGATGTGCTGGAGGATATTCCTGACTTTGATCACAACAATCTTTTGTCAATTGATTTTGAAAGCCACGCTGTTTATGAATTGGTGCGGGAAGTATCACGCCTAAATGGAGAAAACAAGGTGGACTTTCTTACACGTGTCCACAAATATGGTTCACGTAACGCCAAGATACTTAAAGTAGCGGATCGTATTTCCAACATGATTTCGCTGGGCTTTGTAAATAATCTTGAATTTGTAGAACGTTATATAAGCGAAACCAAACGGTATGTAATTCCAATTGCTGCCGAAATAAGCCAGTATATGACAAGAGAATTGGAAGATTTGGTTAATTCAAGGAGAAAATATCTGGAAAGTTACCGTAGTTACATCGCAATCTCTAAAAGCGGTAATACGGAATATACAGAACGGTATTTTTAACGATAAAGATGCGATACTCACAACTGCTGCCAACAATCAATTCACCTCAGGATTTAAAAAAGCTAAAACCACGGGAGCTTAAAGAACTGGCGGAAGAAATAAGAGAGTTAATTGTCCGCACTGTAGCGAGTAACGGAGGGCATCTGTCTTCCAATCTGGGGGTTGTAGAACTTTCCATCGCTCTGCACCGTGTTTTTAATTCACCTCTGGATAAAATTGTATGGGATGTTGGGCATCAGTGTTACGCGCATAAACTTCTGACAGGGCGTTTTTCCTCGTTTTCCTCGCTGCGCAGACACTTAGGGCTTGCCGGGTTTCCAAAACGCAGTGAAAGTCCCCACGATACTTTTAATACAGGACATGCCTCTACTTCCATTTCCGCAGCTCTGGGGCTTCTGGCGGCGGAGCGGGTACTCGGCGGAAGGAATCATGTGATAGCTGTTATCGGTGACGGCGCTCTTACAGGCGGGCTGGCATACGAAGCGCTTTCCCACGCCGGGCACCTGGCCCTGCCGTTAATTGTTATTCTTAACGACAATAAAATGTCCATAGGTCCAAATGTGGGAGGGCTTTCAAAATATTTAAGCCGCCTTTCCATGAAGGAAAAATATCAAACCTTCCGCCGCCATTTTGACGCGATGGCAAAAAAAATTCCCCTTGTTGGGGAGGGCTTTTTCAGCCTTGTAATAAGGCTAAAGCGGGCAGTCAAGGCGGTTTTTTATATTGATAATTTTTTTGTAGACCTTGGTTTTGAATATGTGGGGCCAATCGGGGGGCATAACATTCACGCCCTGACCAGTGTTTTTGAGGATGTACGGAAACTAAACCGTCCTGTAGTTATTCATGTTATAACCCGCAAGGGCAAGGGGTATGGTTTTGCCGAAGACGATCCGGACAGTTATCATGGTGTAGGCTCATTTTCCGTAGACGGCGGTATCGAGGAAGCTGGCGATTCCGGCAGAAGGCGGAATTTTACCCAAGGCTTTTCGGATATAATTGTAGAAGCGGCGCGGCGGGATAAACGTGTTATCGCCCTTACTGCCGCAATGCAAACCGGAACCGGGCTTTCCGCCTTTAAGAAAGCTTTTCCCGAACGTTTTTACGATGTGGGCATAGCTGAAGAACACGCTGTTACCTTCGCGGCGGGTCTCGCGTCCCGTGGGTTAAAGCCGGTAGCGGCGATATACTCAACCTTTATACAGCGGGCGGTAGATCAGGTAATTCATGACGCCGCCCTGCAAAAACTGCCGGTGATTCTGGCGCTGGACAGGGCAGGTTTTGTCAGTGACGATGGTGAAACCCATCAGGGGCTGTTTGACATTGCCCTTTTCCGCGGCGTGCCAAACATTACAATTCTCGCTCCGGCGGCAGAAAGCGAACTAAGGCTTATGCTGGATTACGCTCTTGAACAGGCGGGACCGGTAATCATCCGTTACCCCAAGACATACTGCCCGGAAGAAATCCCCGAATTTTCCCTGCCATTGGAAAAAGGCCGCGGGGTTTTGCTTGAGGAAAGCCCCGGACAGACCGCGCGGGTTTGCCTTGTGTTCACTGGCAGTCTTTACAGGGAAATTTTGGATGCCGCCGCTATACTGAAAGAGCGCGGAACAGAGGCAGATCTCTACAATCTCAGGTTTATTAAGCCAATAGACGAAGACTACCTTGCCGGTTTAATGAATAAATACAAATTAACCGCCTTTATCGAAGAAGGAATAAGGGAGGGAGGCTTCGGCGAATATGCCTCGGCATTGGCTCTCCGGCGGGATTGCGCTTCAAAGACGCTTGTTTTAGCTGTAGAGGGCAGCTTTCTGGAAGGAAACAGAGCTTTGGGAACCAGAGAAGAATTACTGGCGCTGAACGGACTTGACGGCAAAAGCATAGCGGAAAAAATTATTTTAGTATATGATAATGATAAATAATGGCATGGTTTCAACAACTATCAGTAATTTATGATCATATTCATCCAATAATGGATGTAGCTCTCCTCGCTTTCCTTCTTTACAAGGGTTATGAACTCCTTGAAAGAACACAGGCGCTTCCGCTTGTAAAGGGAGCTGGTTTTCTCATCATTATTTACGGTATTGCCTTTCTTTTTAACCTTACCACTTTGCGGTGGGTGCTCACGATAATCGCTCCCGGGCTTTTTATTGTCATCGCTATTGTTTTTCAGCCGGAACTGAGAAAAATTATAATGAGGCTTGGGCAGGGTGAATTTTTCAGACCGGATACCAAGCCGCGCATTGGGCAGTTGGACGCCGTTATTACCGCCGTGGAACTTCTTTCCGGAAAAAGGCGGGGTATGCTGGCTGTCTTTCCACGAAAGTTTAATGTCAGGAATATTATCGAGACCGGCACAAGGATTAACGCGGAAATTTCTTCTAGCCTTATCGTCTCGGTTTATGAATTCGACGGCCCCCTTCATGACGGCGCGATGGTTATCCAGGGCGGCAAGATAGCCGCTGCCGGATGCTTCCTGCCTCTTTCCGAGCGCCAGGATATTCGCAAAAACTTCGGCACACGCCACAGGGCTGCCCTTGGTATGGCGGAACATTCTGACGCGGTAGTCCTTGTGGTTTCGGAAGAGAGCGGGGCTATCTCCTTGGCCTATGACGCTAAACTTTATTATGATTTGTCTTCCCTGGAAGTTACGCGCAAATTGAAGGAACTGCTTGACAGCGGCAGCCGGAAAGAAGTGTTACAACAACAGGCATCGCAGGCCGCAGAACAGGGAGGTTCTCATTGATTAACAGAAAGTTTCTTATTAAGATAACGGAAAAATGGCCTGCCAAGGTATTATCTGTGGCGGCGGCGCTAATCCTTTCGATATTCCACAGGATGAATACCCTTGAGTCCCGTTTTTTTTCCATACCCTTGCATGTTGAATCCAGCAATACTCTGGTTCCGGCAAGTTCCTATACACAGGTGGTAAGAGTTGGTTTGCGGGGAGAACCCGGCATTATCCAGCCAATTATCGAAGATGATATCGAAGCCTTTATCGATCTGAACAGGTATACAAGCGAAGGTTCATACAGAATACCGGTGCAAGTCCGAAGGAAGGGCGGAGCGCTTGGCATTGAGCCTCTTGAAATATCGGTTGAACCGATAGAAGTCAATGTCAGGCTGGAAAACAGAATAAGCCGGAACATTAATGTATCCCCTGTTTTCCGTGGATTGGTAGCCGAAGGTTATGAGTTAACAAGCCAGTACATTATCCCAACCGGAGTGATCGCTGAAGGTCCCCGTAGCAGCATGGAAAGAATTTTTGAGTTTAACACCGGAACAATTGATCTTGACAGGCGGTACGAAGATTTTTCCGTTATGGTGAATATTATTAACAATGATCCTTTAATTGTTATACATGGAAACAGAATGATCGAATATCGGGGAACAATCCGGCGTATTGTACGAGAAGAACAAAGAAATGATTACACAGATTTATATATCGAAACGGATTTGTATATCGAAGAAGACGAAGACGAAATCGAAACCGAAATCGAAACAGGTGAGCAATGATAAAAGGTATAGGAGTTGATATAGTTTATGTAAAGCGCATGGAACGCTGGCTGGCGAATCCAAGGCTTCTGGAAAGATATTTTCATCCTGATGAACTTAGCCTTGTTACTTCGCGCGGCAAGGGAGCGGCTCTTTCCCTAGCTGCTCGGTTTGCGGCCAAGGAAGCTTTCGGCAAGGCCCTGGGAACGGGGCTTTCAGGAATGGAATTAAGGGATATTATGGTTATTAACAAACACAACGGCAAGCCGGAAATTAAATTGTTTGTATCCGCACAGGAAGCGTTGGAAAAATCAGGCGCTAACAGGGTGCATATTTCCCTTACGCATGAAAGGGATAACGCTATCGCCATGATTGTATTGGAAAAGGTATAAAGTAATGGGTAAAAAAATAAAACAACGTGATTTAAAAATTACTTTTTTGTCAAAGAAAGAATTAAGCTGTCCTATATGTCATGAGGAATTTCAAAGAGAAGAACTATTATGGGGCGGAGGCAGGCTTATCGCCGGCAATCTTACGGAAGAATTGCACCGGTTGTACGAACCTTCGGCTAAATACGGAGAAATTTTCCCGTTGGTGTATCAGGCAATAGTATGCCCAAGATGTTGGTTTGCCTCGATGGAGTCTGATTTTTCACAGATACCGGCAAACCGTAGGGGAGAAGCAAAGGAAGATAAAGATCAGCGGATAAAAGTTACATCACTTGTTTTTCCCGGTACAAATTTCAGCGATAACAGAACGCTCATGGATGGAGCGGCTTCACACTATCTGGTATTGCGATGTTATGATTTTTACAACAAGGAAACATCGCCTACTATCAAGCAGGGGCTTGCTTCCATGCGCTGCGCCTGGCTTATTGATGAACTTGACAAAAAATATACGGGGCAGCATTATGACTGGCTTGCCCTTCTTTTCAGGAAAAAAGCCGAGTATCTGTACAACGAAGCTCTTGCCCGTGAACAAAGCGGGGCGGAAACTCTTTCCGGCATAAAGGTCTTTGGACCGGATACTGACAAAAATTATTCTTACGAAGGGATGCTCTATATGTGCGCCTATCTTCGTTACAAGTACGGTCCCGCTCATGACGCCCAGGCGCGTAAATCATCTCTGGAAGACGCCCGCCGGACAATCGCTAAACTTTTCGGCATGGGAAAAGCGTCCAAGGACAAACCCGGCGCCTTCCTGGAACACGCTAGAAGGCTCTACGATACAATTAACAAAAACCTAAGTGAAAATGAAGCCTGACGAGGACGTATGGAAGGCAGAAATATCAAGCTTCTGATTGCGTATGACGGCACGGATTTTAATGGTTGGCAAAGGCAAGACGGACATGTAAAGCTGAGAACTGTTCAGGGAGTAATTGAACAGGCTCTGAAAAAATTGCACGGCTGTCAGGTAAACCTTACTGGTTCAGGGCGCACTGACACGGGTGTTCACGCCATAGGTCAGGCTGCCAATTTCTACTCTAATATGGAAAGTATTCCCGCGAATCGCTTTGTTCCGGCTCTTAACTGTTTTCTTCCGCGTGACGCACGCATTATTGAGGCAAGTGAGACAACAAACGATTTTCACGCCCGTTTCAATGCCTGTTCTAGAACATACCGCTACCACTTTATTTGTCATCCAATTTTACCGACAGAAAACCGCTACAATCTGCCTCTTTACCGTTTTCCTCGTCTGGATATTCTGAACGCCTATGGCAGGTTATTGTTAGGTGAAACGGATTGTTCTGTTTTTGCCGCCGCGAGCGAGCCGGACAAATCAAGGAACAGGTATATTTACAGCGCTTATTTTTATGCCGAGGGAACCCGGCTGATTTTCGAGATTCGCGCCAATGCTTTTTTACGGAAAATGGTTCGTTCTATTGCCGGGACTTTCCTGCATTATGAGGAAAGAGGCGCGCCGCCGGAAAAACTGCTGGATATAATCAAGTCCGGCGATCGCGGCCTTGCCGGTCCTACCCTGCCCCCTCAGGGTTTGTTTCTGTGGAAGGTTGAGTATTAGGTGGTGTCTGTTACTATATGTAGTTTACTATTTTCGATAAATAATATATAATTTATACATTATACACAAAAGGAATGAAATTATGAAAAGTTTTATCGGTATAAAAAAAGCACTGCTGGGACGCCGTACATCGGTAAAACGCGTTGTTGTTATTTTTTCGATTATATTGTTTTTGATCATTTTAATCGGTGGCAGCGCGGCTTTTACACTCTCTATGTATAGAATTACCCAGGCTAATATGGGCAATGAGCTTGCCAAATCGGTGGAAATTGAACGGATCAAGCTGGAGGCCTCGGTAAATGGAGAAATAGCCATTGCTATGAAGATGGCTACTTCTCCGCTGATAATACAGCACTTCCTAGACCCAGGCGATCTTGAACTGCGAAGAATTGCCTTTAATGAAATTAACGGGTATCAGCAAGCCTTTGCGAGCAGGACTGTTTTCTGGATTAGCGATGTTGATAAGGAATTCTACTTTGACGAGGGTAATCATTTTACTCTTGACGCAGAAAATCCTGACAACTATTGGTATAGAATGACTTTGTATGAAACAGAAAGATTCAATTTCAATATTAACTACAACGCAGAGATGCAAAGGATCATGCTTTGGATTAACGCTCCTGTTTTTGACTCAAGGCGCATGCCAATAGGCATGGTGGGAACCGGCATTGACCTGACATCTTTTACTGATGTCATTTACAGAAATTACTCAGTCGGCGGGGAACTGTATTTTTTTAATACCCTTGGCGAAATCACCGGCGCACGGGATGCAAGACTGGTAACAGAAAAAGTTACTCTGGACAGAGCGCTTGGTGAAATAGGAGAAGAAATTCTCGCCAAGGCAAAGTCCATGAAGGACGGTGAAATTACATTCTTCAGCGCGGTTGAAAGTGAGGTTGCCGTGGGCGATGTGCCCGCTCTGGGGTGGTATATTGCCGCCATTCTTCCCGTTACTGTAGCGGACTCTCTGAACTCCTCTATGACTGTGTTGTTTCTTGCGATGATGGCAGTTATTGCGGCTATATTTGTGATTTTTTACCTGTTTATTACCCGGCTGCTTAAACCTTTAAAAATAATTATGTCAACCCTTGGCCTGATTGCCGATGACTGGGATTTGACCCGCCGTCTGGAAATACAACGCAATGACGAAACCGGAGCTTTGGCGGGATTCATCAACCTGACCTTTGAAAAAATCATGGGGCTTGTGGGGACGATAAAATATAAAATCAACGCACTTACTAATACAAGTTTTGAACTTTCCGCCAATATGACAAAAACGTCAAAGGCAATAGACCGGATTTCAACCAATTTTGAAAAAATGAGAAGTCTGGAAACAAAGCAGGAAAAAGAAGCCGCCGAAGCGAATAAAGCTGTGGAATCTATTAAGGCCAGTATTGATAATCTAAATAAATTGGTAAAAGACCAGGCGGACAGCGTAAATACATCATCTTCCGCTATTGAGGAAATGACTGCCAATATTCAGTCTGTTACAAAAACGCTGGCGGAAAATATTAAAAATGTCGATGTCCTGGCGGAAGCGTCGGAAAACGGCAAAGCCGGGCTTCAGGCTGTTGCCGAAAAGATACAGGAAATTGCACGTGACTCCGAGGGGCTTTTGGAAATAAACTCGGTGATGAACACTATCGCAAGCCAGACAAATTTGCTTTCCATGAATGCGGCTATCGAAGCGGCGCACGCGGGAGAGGCGGGAAAGGGGTTTGCCGTTGTCGCGGACGAGATTCGCAAGCTCGCCGAATCATCTGGCAAGCAGTCAAAAACCACCGCATTAATGTTAAAAAAGATAAAGACATCAATAGACAGTATTACAAAATCCTCTGATGATGTGCTTGCCCGTTTTTCCGCCATAGATACGGGGGTGAAAACGGTCTCGGAACATGAGAAGAATATACGCAACACAATGGAAGAACAGGAGGTGGGGGGAAAACAAATACTGGAATCCATAGGCCGCCTTAGGGATATAACTCAATCTGTAGAGAGAGGTTCTCTGGGTATGTCAAACTCAGGGGATGAGTTGATCAAAAAAACCAATGAATTTATAGGTATAAGCAATCAAGTTGTAAGTGGTATGAACGAGATTGTGAGCGGCGCCATGAACGAAATACAAGTTGCGATAAAACATGTAGACGAAATGAGTGGGGAAAACAACAAAAACTTTAGTGATCTTAAACAGGAAACAGAAAAATTCAAGGTTTCTACTGGGAACGAGAAAAAAATAATTCTAATGATAGATGATGACGCGACTCATCTTACAGCGACTAGTAGTATGCTGGAAAAAGACTATGAAATTGTTACCGCGATGTCAGGTAAGGAAGCCCTGGTTCTTTTTTACCGTGGTCTTGTTCCCAATTTGATCTTATTAGACTTAATGATGCCTGATATGGACGGCTGGGATACTTATGAACGCGTAAAGGCCATAAGCAGTTTACATCATGTTCCAATAGCGTTTTTTACGTCTTCGGATGATCCTAAAGACAAGGCTCGTGCCCAACAAATGGGAGTAAGTGATTTCATTAAAAAACCGGTCAAAAAGACTGAGCTTTTTGAGAGAATAAGAAAATTAATTTAGGTGGTTAGGTGATGACAGTCACCATGGGGTGGATTTGCGACTAAAACGCATCGGAATGCGGAAAAGTCTTGACTATTCTGCAAAATGGTGCATAATAGTCGTATGATTAGAAGGCGCAAGGCTCAAATTCTTAAAGATTTGGACTCAAAGATAATTTTTCTTACTGGTCCCCGGCAGGTTGGCAAGACTTGGCTTGCCCATGATATTGCCAGGGAATTTGCCCATCCGGTATATCTTAATTATGACAGCCGCGGCGATAGGGAAATTATTGAAAAAGAAGCCTGGCTTGGTTCTACGGATTTGCTTGTTTTTGATGAAATTCACAAAATGCCGGACTGGAAGACCTATATAAAAGGGGTTTTTGATACCAAGCCGGCAAAGCTCAAAATACTTGTAACAGGCAGCGCCCGGCTGGAATATTTTAGGCAGACGGGGGACGCTCTTTCGGGGCGTTTTTTCACTCACCGGCTTTTTCCTTTTTCTACGGGAGAATTGGTATCAGCGGGTGCCGCGTCGGACATTGATCGGCTTATTCACCGGGGCGGGTTTCCCGAGCCGTTTTTAACGGAAGACGATACCTTCGCCCAGCGCTGGCGCAGTCAATATGTGGACGGGCTTATTCGGGAGGATGTTCTTGATTTTGAAAAGTTCAGCGATTTTAAATCCCTGAAACTGTGTCTTGAATTGCTGCGGAGCAGGGTTGGCTCTCCGGTTTCATATACATCTATCGCCGGAGATATAGGAATATCACCTAATACCGTGAAAAAATATATTCAGATTTTTGAAGAACTGTACATTGTATTTAGGGTTACGCCTTTTAGCGGAAATATTGCGCGTTCCCTTCTGAAAGAACCTAAGCTTTATTTTTTTGATACCGCCCTTGTTGAAGGTGATGAGCATATTAGGTTTGAAAACCTTGCCGCTTTGTCGCTGGCAAAGGAAGCTGCTGCCGAAGAAGACCTTAAGGGAATTCCTGCTGCCCTTCATTATCTTCGGACAAAAGACGGTATGGAAGTTGATTTTTGTTATGTCCGTAATGGCAAGGCGCAGTATCTTCTGGAAACAAAACTTTCGGATTCGAATATTAGCAAGAGTCTCCACTATTTCTGTACAAAGTATGATATTCCCGGTATTCAGTTGGTGAAAAACCTGAAACGGGAACGGCAGGAAGGTATCGAAGTCCGCTCTGCGGATTCCTGGCTCGCGGGGTTGGAGTGAGTGAAGGTTTCTGCAAAACTATGTTAAAACAGAAACGTATGCAATAATCGGTGACTGTCATCGGGGACATAAGCCCTTGCGCTTTTCCCGATCTGTCTCCATTCGTCCATCCACATTTCCTTTTCTTCTTCACTGTAACGCATTCTTTTCCTCCAAAAGTTTATTTTGAAGGTCAGTTTATTTTACTTTTTTACTCTGCTCTAGAAGTACTTGTTTTGACGGTTAGGCTCCAACCGCAGAGGGCGGATATTTGGCAACGATTTCTGTAAGGCCAAAAGCATCCCTTCCGGCCGGAACACATACCGACGTGCTTGTTTAAGCGAAACAAATCAGGGAAGATCATTTACACATAGTGTTTCGTTGAGTTGTGTTAGATAGAGAAGGGACACCTGCTCGACAGCAAAACCGTAAAACTACAAATCCTCTATCTGCTTTACGGTTAAACCTGTGTAATCGATTATTTCATTTATTGACACATTTTTGGCTCTCATCTTTCGGGCTATTTCCCTTGCTGTCTCCCTTGCTGTTTCACGAGTATGGTAGCCTACAGCACTGTTCCAGTCCAAGATGGCTTTTTCCCGCATTTCGTAGGCTCGTAAAGCGGATTCATCTTGAATCACATGGTCTATCCGGTTGTGGGCTTTTTGTATTGCCATGTCCATCTTTACTACCTCCTCTACCAATTCATTAGGGCTGCTCTTGTCAAAAAACGTAAGCCAGCGGTGTAAGGGGTTTTCCAGGAAACTTTCACCCCTCTCTATATTATTGCACATCTTGCGGAATTTTACCATATCTATAAAGCGAATCTCTAATGCATCGGTTAGCAGTTGGTCTTTATCCGTGTCTTCCCAAAGATGATAACAGGAATGAAAATTCTTTGTTTTTTTATAATCAAAGTCGATTATATTTATGGCTATTACATTTGGAAGCTCGATATAATCCTCCCCTGCTTTTAACTGCTTTGTATATTCCCTGCTCCAGTAGAAAAGGCTTCGGCGATCCATGTCGCCTACATTCCGCAGTTGTACTTCTATGTTAAGCCTTGTGCCGTCTTCTGTCCTTGCCCGAACATCTAAAACGCTGGCCTTGTCGCCCAAAAACTCAGGGGTGATTATTCTGTCTTCAAGAATTTCTACGGTTTCTATCTTTTTATCGCCTGTCCTTCCTAAGACGGCGTTAAGAAATGCCAGTAATTGTTCTTCGTCTCCTTTTTCGCCCATCACTTTAAGAAAAAGGAAATCGTTTAATGGGTTGTATCGTTTTGTTGTCATGCTAAGAATATAAACAATTTTTTGGATTTATTCCAGTTCTTATATGACCATAACAGAAACCATAGATATGCCGACTGACCGCCGGATTACCTTTGAAGTTCCTCGCGAAATACCGGCAGGATTAGTTCTTGTCTTTTAATTTTACCAACATATCCAGCACCATTTCTTACAACATTGCCATTTGTGGTATCGTTCCCCCAATCGGTAATAATTGAATTACCTGTTTTGATAAAGGTTTCGCCTACATAAACCCCGCCGCCGATGCCGCCGGCGGTTTAACACAACAAACGTAACAGGGCAACAAAAACAGTGCCGTATGGAGCCACCAGATGATTCAAGTGACTCCCATACACGCCCCCTACGGTCTCGCAGTTCCGGTGCTATACACAATTCCAAAGCCGCCGGTATAATAAGTGCTACCCGACACGTAAGCACGAACCCTAAGATAGATTGTAGTGTTCACACTTGGAGTAATAGTACCTCCTGGATTTGTCCAACCATAGTAAACATTCGTAAAGAACGGGACACCGTTACTATCATAGGCGCTTACTGCTACAGCCCCTGTTTTGGTACCATCGCCTTGACCTTGAAAATTATCATTCCACCAGATGCGATACGTTGTCCCGGCAATAGCAGTAAACGAGTACCACGCTTCGCTGCCAGTATGTTCAACAGCGCCGTCTCTCCATTGATTTGCTGTCAGAGAAGTGGGACTTATGCCTGGCCTTATAAAGCTGGTACTGCCGGTATTGTATACAATGGCAAAGCTGCCGGTATAATAAGTGCTACCCGACACATAAGCACGAACCCTAAGATAGATCGTGGTGTTTACATTTGAAGTAATAGTACCTCCCGGACTCCTCCAACCATTGTAAACATTAGTAAAGAACGGGACCCCGTTACTATCATAGGCGCTTACTAATACAGCCCCTGTTTTGGTACCATCGCCTTGGCCGATAAAATTATCATTCCACCAAATGTTGTACGTTACCCCAGCGGCAGCGGTAAACGAGTACCAAACTTCATCACCGCCAGTGGTAATGCTGCCATCGACCCAAGTGTCGGCGATTATTGGGAACGGGCTTGATTGTGTGCCGTTGCCTGCCGTCAATGTGGTTGCCGAAGCTGTACTTGATTGAGAACTGGTACCATTGATGGTATAGGCGGCTACTCTGTAGTAGTACGTTGTATTTGCCCCCAGACCGGTATTGGTAAATGACGTGGTTGTTACCGTGTTCACCTGGCTAAAAGTACCAGAAGGACTTGTACTGCGATACACATAGTACCCTATAGCCCCGGAGACAGCAGACCAGCTTACAGTAATACTGCTTGAAGATACTGTTGATGCAGATACGTTTACAGGAACGGGTGGCCCTACCCATCCATCTTGTGATATTTGCCGCCAGGCAATTCCATCATGAAGGTAGCTTTTCCCTTCAACAGAGTTGTAGTATGCCCAACCGGCTTGGGGATTTACAGGGGCTGCCGCAAGGCTGCCTCTCCAGACAAACTGCGTACCAAGGGCATCATGGCTGGTTTTTATACCGTCTATAACCCAGAAACCATCTTCGCTTATGGTAATAGTGGGCATACCGCCAGTATCGCCGGTATCACCTTTATCGCCTTTTTCGCCGATGTCGCCAGTGTCACCTTTCGGGCCTATGGCTAATTGTGTTGTTTTTTCACCGTTGATTACCCAGAACCCGTCTTCACTAATGGTGAGAGAAGGCATACTACCGGTATCTCCTGTATCGCCCTTGTCGCCTTGTTCACCAGTGTCGCCCTTGGGGCCAATAGCTGAGTGTGTTGTTTTTTCGCCGTCAATGACCCAGAAGCCGTCTTCACTGACACTGATAACGGGCATACTGCCGGTATCTCCAGTGTCACCTTTCTCGCCTTTCTCACCAGTATCGCCTTTTTCGCCGGGTATACCCTGCTCACCTTGGTCTCCCTTGTCACCCTTCTCGCCTGGTATACCCTGTTCACCTTGGTCTCCCTTGTCGCCTTTTTCTCCGGTGTCACCTTTAGGGCCGACAGCTGAGTATGTTGTTTTTTCACCGTTGATAATCCAGAAGCCATCTTCGCTGACAGTTATTGAAGGCATATCACCAGTATCACCCTTGTCGCCAGTGTCACCTTTCAGACCAACGGCTGAGTATGTTGTTTTTTCACCATCAATAACCCAGAAGCCATCATCACTGATAGTGATAGCGGGCATACTGCCGGTATCTCCCTTGTCACCTTTCTCACCAGTGTCACCCTTATCGCCGGTATCACCTTTCAAACCAACGGCTGAGTATGTTGTCTTTTCGCCATTAATCACCCAGAAGCCGTCTTCGCTGATTGTTATTGAAGGCGTATTGCCGGTATCGCCCTTGTCGCCTTTTTCACCAGTGTCGCCCTTATCACCGGTATCGCCTTTTAAGCCAACGGCTGAGTATGTTGTCTTTTCGCCGTTAATAACCCAGAAGCCATCATCACTGATAGTGATAACGGGCATACTGCCGGTATCGCCTTTGTCACCTTTCTCTCCAGTGTCACCTTTATCGCCTTTATCACCCTGGGCTTTAACTCCGGTGTCAACACCATTGATATGCCAGTTACCGTTAGCGCCAATGGTGATGAAGCTGTCAATAAGTTCTGTACTAAGAAACTGCTTTGTTCCTAAAGGGGTTGCCGCTCCACCGTTTACAGAAAGCGGTGTATTATCCCAAAAAGCAGTGTAATTTCCTTTCATAATTAATATGAAATAATTGTGTCCCACTGGAATATCACTGATGACAAAATTACCAGTATTATCGGTTATTGCCATGTACGAGGTTCCGGCTACACTAACAAGGAAACCAAAGTTGTTAGTATCGTTATTGTCCAGCCTAATCCGTCCGGATATTGAGCCAACTGGGGTCAAGTTTAGTTGAACATCAGTAAGCGATTGATTCGCTACAAGAGGAACATTTATAGCTACCGCCCTTTCTTTAGAATCTTGTGATGAGGCATAGATTGTGTAAAACCCCGGTTCAAGATCGGTAAAACTAAAAGAACCATCTGGCCCTGTCTGTATACCGCCTATGATAGAACGGGCAGCGTTAATGCTTCTTGCTCCTTGAGATATACTCCGTGCGGCAGAAATAGCAGCAACCGAACGTGGACCGTCTGTTTTTTCCAATGTTACAGTGATACCACTATGGTCTGTACTATTGTTAAATAAGGCTTTCCCGCTGATTGAACCCAATTCCAATCCATTCCTGTTCACTTCAGGACACCCGGCAAATACAAGGCTAAAAACAGCCAAGGCTAGAATTGCCTTATAAAACATCGCTTTTAATGAAATTAGTCGTTTTTCCATAAATTACTCCTCTATATTAATTATATCCTCATAATCCATATTTTTACAAGTACAATAAGGCTATAAATATTACTTTTTTTATTAAAAGAAAACTTGTTTCTAATATTAAGAATTCCTTTAAAATCTTTGAATTTCCTGTTTTTTCAATGGATTTTGGTGAAAAATAACCGTCTAAAGTTATTGATATATACTATCTATATAGCTATATAGTGCATAACATATAAAGTACATTCAGGTTATTGTATAAAAGCCCTTATAGTGCTGAAATTTTCTTGACACTGTTTGGAAGGAGGATATTAGTCAATGACAGATGTCCATACACTTCTGGCAAAAAATATTAAAAAATATCGGAAAATATTGGGTATTTCTCAGGCAGAATTGGCAGAACGCATGAGTTGTTCGCTTACCCTCATTGGCAATATAGAAATTAAAAAACGCTTCCCTTCATCTAAAAATCTGGATTTACTTGCACACACTTTGGGGGTAAAACCTGCCGACTTATTCGCCGAAGGACACGATACAGAAACCTCCCTCCGTATTACCTCCAAACAAAAACAAAAAACACAACTGGAAAAAGATATCCTAAAAGCAATAGACCGGGCATTCCGGTAACCAACCCCTTTTAAATCAGTGCAAATATCAGTATTAAATGGTGACCCTGCCTATTGCCGAAGCAAGAATAATCCTGCCTTTTTTGCGGGTTATACGGGCAATGCTTAGATCGCAGGCTTTTGTTTTACCTTGGCAGAATTGTCTTACTACATATCTTTTAAGACCTCGCGCAGAGGCGCTGAGATGCTGAGGGCGCAGAGAAGACAGGAGATTTATGGCTTGGAATATTGATTCTTCTTTGATTATCTGTGGTTGGGCGAAAAATGATTTTTCTTCGGTAGTTAAACTGCCATCCACTCCCTGATCCCAAACAATTCTATTCTTAACCTCAGCATCAAGAAATTCTGCAACAAGAGATTGAGTCTCCGCCATACCAACAATTCCCTTCTTCCAACTAAATTCGCTCTGCGTCTCTGCGCCTCTGCGCGAGGTCTTAAACATCTCATCCAAAAACGGAATAATTTGACAACGGATTTTATTTCTAAGGAATTTGTCATCGGTATTTGTAGAGTCTTCACGCCAGGGTATGTTTTTTTCTTTTAGATAGCCAATCACTTCCGCACGGGTTACTCCCAAAAGCGGACGGACAAATCTGTCTTTTTTTATCGGCATAGAAGCAAGCCCGGCAGGGCCGGCACCGCGAAAAATCCGCATAAGAGAAAGTTCAATCGTATCATCTTTGGTATGCGCCGTTAAGATAAGGGTTTTATTCTCTGGCGTATCAAGCTGCCTTGCTTTATCCAAAAGCGCCCCGCGGCGAAAATGGCGGGCTGCAGCCTCTATCCCTGCTCTATGGCTTTTGGAGTAAGCTAAAACTTCCCCTTCCGGAATAGACACAACTGTACAGGGAATTTTCCGTTCTTCACAAAAAGTACAGACAAATTCGGCATCATCCTTGCTTTCCTGCCCCCGCAACCCATGATCAACATGAAGCACATTTAAGCCATTACTATCTTTTGAATACAGAGAAGCCAAAAGAGCCATAGAGTCAGCCCCCCCAGACACCGCAATTAGATATGTCGTATTCTGTGGAAAGGCAGCTAGAATAGCATGAACACCATCTTCAAAACTACTCACTAACCACTACTCACTAACCACTAATCATTTCTTCTCAGCAGCAGGTGCGGCCTTTGCATCAGCGGCAGGTGCAGCTTTTGCATCAGCGGCAGGTGTGGCAGCGGAGGCGGCAGCTTCGGCACCAGGAGCGGTAACAGCTTCAGCCTTGGCAAATTTTACCAGTGCAACTGTCTGATCCGGATTGGAAAGCACCTTGACACCGTCTCCAATAGGAATATCTTTTACATGGATAGAATGGTTTACTTTAAGACCGGAAATATCAATTTCGATTCTTTCCGGAAGATCTTTGGGCAAACATTCAACTTCAATTTCATGAACCGGAGTTTCAAGCATACCACCTTCACGAACACCAACCGGGTTTCCATGAAAGATAAGGGAAACCTTGGCACGAAGAGCCACACCGCTTTCAACTTCATAAAAATCTATATGGAGTATTTGACCGTCAAGTATATTTCTTTGCGTAGCTTTTACAAAGGCATCATAAGACTTGCCTTCAACATCAACTTTAACAATGGTACTTTCAGAAATACCTTTTGTGCCTTTGACAAATTCTGTATTATCCAGATCGATAGATACAGACTTACCCGACCTTCCGTAAATAACTGCCGGAATACGACCGCTTTTTCTTGCTCTGCGAGACTCAGCCGAACCTGATTTTTGGCGGCTTTTAGCTTGTAATACAACTTTGCTCATAAATTTATCCTTAAATAAAAAAATTATTGGGGCGATAGGATTCGAACCTATGAATACCGGACCCAAAACCCGGTGGCTTACCGCTTGCCGACGCCCCATCACTCTTATACCCAGAGTATCAAAAAGTGAAACTTTAATCAAGTGGGGAAGCTAACTTTGTTAGGTAGCAATTCAGGTAATAGGTAGCAGGTAGCAGGTTTTTAAAACTTAGCTCTACTTTACTGTGTAAGCTAAGATTACTACCTACTACCTGCTATTTGCTATTTGCTCAGTCGTGGTCGTCTGGGGTTGCTTCCTGAACATCGCCAGATTCGTACTTGTCCAGAATCATTTTCTGCAGTTCAGCACGGAATTCCGGGTGTATAGGATGAGCAACATCCTTGTATTCCCCTGCCCTGGTTTTGCGGCTGGGCATGGCAATAAAGACTCCGGTTTTACCCTCTATGATCTTTATATTGTGAACAACAAAGCAGTCATCAAATGTTACCGTTACATAAGCCTTTGGCTTACCACCTCCGGTCACCTTACGGACCCTGATATCAGTAATTTGCATAGCGTTTCTCCTCTCCTATTGAGGTCCTTAGTTAAGTATATAAAACTCAACTATAGTTATTATAACTCTAATTTGTCAGTAAATCAAGGAAAAAGTTGCAATAAAATTTATTTTATTTTAAGGTATTTTTACGCCGCAGGAATGGGCAAATTTCCACTCTTTTTGCAGGGACAGAACTGCTTGTTCAGCCCTTCCCGGGTCATTAAATACCCCAAAACAGGTAGATCCTGCCCCTGAAAGATTGGCAAATTCCGCCCCACAGTCTAATAATTGGGAGATTATTTGGTTATATGTGGATTTTTCCGGCTCCGGGAAGACTTGGAGGAAATCGTTTTTAAATAGGGACTGGGAATCGTTGTTTGATAATCTTTTTTCATCTAGTAATTTAAAAGCTCTTCCCGTATCACTAGGGAAGCCGGGGTTTACGATGACAAAGTGCCAGGGGGGCGGGTTAAGGGGTTCTATGTATTCTCCTCTGCCGGTGACCCAAGCGGCGGGGATTTGGTGAATAAAAAAGGGGACATCGCTGCCAAGGGATGCTGCCATTTCTAAAAGCTCAGAGCGGTCAAAGGGCGTTTCTCCGTACAGTTCCCCGGCAAGGGAGTTCAACGCCAACAGAGTGCTTGCTGCATTAGAGGAGCCGCCCCCCAGTCCGCCGCCTGCAGGGATTCGTTTTTCTACCCGTATTTTAAGGCCAATGTCAAAGCCGCCCTTTCCTTTGGATTTCTGCTTAAAGAGGGACAGAGCTTTATAAATAATGTTTTTTTCTATGGGAAGCTCCCATCCTACGGCTGCAGGACCCTCCATAATCAGCTCTAGGGTAGTTTTTTCCCCAAATTCAGCCTCAAATGCCTCAAAATGCAGGGTATCGCTAAAATTCAGGGCTGTAAAGAGGCTTTCCAGGTTATGGAAGCCGTCCGGTCTTTTGTCCAAAACAGCCAAATGGAGGTTTACCTTTGCGGGAGCATCTATTATCATAAAATAAGAGTACTACAAAAAATTGTCAAAAACCAGTTGACATTCTATATTTCCTAACTTATGTTTTGTACAGGAGGCTTTTTTAAATGGAACGCGGAGAATTAACATTAATGCTTGTGGACAGCTCTGAAGCTGCCTACGAACCGGAGAACGAAGAACTGCCGGTTTTCCTATTCGGAGACGACGACGACTTTGAAGATGAAGACGACTTCGAAGACGAGGATGATTTAGACGATGACGAGGAAGATGACTACGAAGATGAGGATGACTTAGACGATGACGAAGAAGACGACTACGACGACGAAGATGACTATGACGAAGAAGACGATGATTGGGACGACGAAGACGACTTCGACGAATAATGCCAGAGTCTTTCTAAATCATAGAAATCACGGGTAGGCGCGGTCATCAGGTGAACTACTGTAAAACCTAGATCGATCAAGCGCCACTCGTCTTCCAGGTCTTTTCTGGAACTGCCTAGAATATCTATATCATTCTCTTGGCAATAATCTTTTAAATGCCTTTCCATACCGTCCATGTGTGTTTTGGACGATGCTGTGGCAATAATAAAGAAATCTGTCCAGTTGTTTATCTCTCTAAGATCTAGCAAACAAACATTCTCCCCTTTGTGTTCTTTTAGAAGATCTGCAAGGGATTTTGCCTGCTCTTTAATTTCCAGTAACATATCTGCCATCAAAGTTCCTTCCAATTATTAATGTAACATTTGCCTTTGCATCAGGATTCTGCGTATCTGCTCCTTCCATGTTAGGGGCAAACTCACGCCGTATATTGGTACAGCGGATACTTTCACCAAGATCCCTTATAAGGCTTTCATCTCCTGAACGGTGTATTATTACCGTGCTTTCATAATCATTGCGCTCGGCATTACCAACAGCAACTACATTATAGCCAAAGCTCCGTAAAATTTCCGCAGTCCTGCTTGCACGGCCTGTAATTGCCGTTCCATTGAGTACTTCAACAGTAAGGCTGCGTTCCCTGTAATCGTCAATGTCGCGGGTAAGGGCTGCCATTGTCTGGCGGACAACATCTTTTACAATGTTTCCGTCATGAAGAGGTATAATTAGCATCTGCCCGGATACTTCCCTAAGATCCCCGGCCACAGACAGAATATTGGTTCTTCCAATATCAATATTTACAAACTCGTCAAATAAAAGCCTTAATGTGCGCCTGTTCATATTTGATCTAAAAAATGAAGAATACAACCTGGAAACATCTTTATTTTTAATATTGTCATTCATTTGAATTTGACGGCTAAGGAAGCTAAGAAAAAATCTTTGCCTGCGGAAAGTTTCCAGTTCTTCATCTTCATAAGGCAAGCTATATGTTGCGTAAATTCCCGCTTTGTCGCCGTCCAGAATAGTCATGCCGGAAGGGAATAAAATCAGGGAATCATCATTCCTGTACGACACGGCAGAAGGAATAAAAATCTCTATGCCTTCCAGTATATCAATCATAGACACAAGATTTTCTTTTGTTAGAACCAAAGAAAAACTAATATCGATACCTAAAAGCCTTTCCACCTCTGACTGGAAATGTCCAATTCTGGAAGGATCATAAATACTGTCAATTCTATCAACACGATTGGTTCTTGCAATCCTCTGTCCTATCTGACCCGGTATATGCCAAATTGCCGCGCGGTTTGTCGGGGGGTTGTACATTAAAACATAAGTGCTAAGTGGTACTTTATCATCTTCTATTACATATAAAATATTTATAACACGATTTACAGAAAGAGCTTCTTCCAAAGGATTAGAGCGGAATGTATAAACCGCAAGAAGCACACCAAGAATAAAAATAAGAATTATAAGAGAAAGGAGTAGTTTTGACGCGTTAATTTTTAATATTTTCAACTGTTTTTTTCCTTCATCTTTTCCAACAGTTTTAAGGTTTCCTCGGACAAATCCAATTCCCTTGACTGTAATTTGCTGACAGTCTTTTTTACAACTGCGTAAAAAATATCGTCCAATTCTACGGCTGTATCATAACACATCTTCCTTAAATCAGCGGCAGAACTTCTGGAAACTTCTGCCTTGTCAGCAATGTAAATAATTTTTGCAAGCAAACACATATCCCGGCTGCCGCTTGTATGCACTGCTACAGCTTCAAGTATATCCTTATTATGTATGGAGAACTGCTCTCTTAGCAATACCGCCGCAGCCCTGCCATGCAATAAATTTGGTTTATCCTTTTCAAGAGCGGTTATTGGGTTTCCGTCCTTTTTAGCAAGTTTTGTCATTTCTTTGGAGTCAAGCTGTTTGGCTAAATCATGGGTTATGCCGGCAAGGTAACCGTCCATTGGCTCAATGCCAAAGGTACTTTGAAAGCGGCGGCACATATCATAGGCAAGAAGAGCGGTATTCCTTGAATGAAGGAAACGGGGCATAGAGAGGGTTTCTCTTGCTGCTTGTTCTACTTTTTTAACTAGGGAGTGGGGCTCGCTTGCGCGGCGATAGCCTGAGGGGAGTGGGGAGTAGGGAGTGGGGAGTAGGGAATATAATTGTTTCTCCTTGATTATTTTTGCTGCCATAGGGGGGACATGTTCTTCCCAATTGCTGCCTTTTTCTATCATTTCCCTGATTTTCTCTGAGGAGATATCTATTGTTTCGTTATCTATTGTTTTGTGGGGGTAGGGGTGTTCTTTTGTATCGGGTTTGTTGTTTAGGCGGCGGGCTATGACTATTTCTGCTTGCTCCAGAATGCGCTCGCTATCTCGCCATTTGGGGAAGTCTGCGGCTAAGTCATCGCCAATTAAAAGATACGGCTTCCCGTTAGGCAGGTATCGTTCTATGATGTCTTCCAGTGTATGGACGGTGTAGGAAACTCCTTCCCGTCTTATTTCACAGTCATCTATGGTAAATCTAGGGTCTCCCTCTATGGCGGCAGCAAGCATGAGCAGTCTGTCTGCAGCGCCGGTCTCCATGCCAACGGCATCAGGCTTAAAAGGAGAGCGATAAGCCGGTACAAACACAACCCTATCCAGTTTTAATTCAGAAATTGCCTTCTCTGCAAAAAAAAGATGCCCATTATGAACCGGATTAAAACTGCCGCCAAGAATTCCTAGCCTCAAAGCTCATCCTCCTCTAAAGCAAGCTCTGCTTGCTGGTCCTCCGTGGCCTCTGTGGTTAAATTTAAAAACGCATAAGACAACTCTTTAATCCCATCCCCCGAAAAAACAGAAATAGCCATGATGTTTTCCGGAGGGTATTTTGCTTTTAACTCGGACAATCTGGTTTCCATGGAGATACCGTTTTCAAGATCGTTTAGATCTATTTTTGTACCTATAAGCAATCGTTTTTTTTCTGCTAAATCTTCTGAATAAGTTTTTAGCTCGTTTAATAAAATATCATAAGCTTGCAAATAATTGTCATCACTAAGATCGATTAAAAAAGCCAGGGCTGCGGTGCGGGAAATATGTTTTAAAAAACGGAACCCCAATCCCGCTCCTCCGGAAGCGCCTTCAATAAGCCCCGGAATATCAGCAATTATAATATCCCGTTCCCCAACAGTGAGTACGCCAAGGTTGGGGATTTTTGTTGTGAAGGGGTATGACGCTATTTTTGGGCGGGCATTTGTAAAGCGGTCAAGCAGGCTGGACTTGCCGGCATTGGGAAAGCCCACAAGACCAATGTCCGCCATTAATTGCAATTCTACTTTTATTTTTGCAGTAATACCCGGCTTTCCCGGCAGGGCTTTGCGCGGCGCTTGATTAGTGGAAGACTTAAAGTGAATATTCCCCCAGCCTCCGTTGCCGCCTTTTATAAAGACAAAATCCTCCGTGTTTTTGGAAAAGTCACGGATAAGCTCATTTGTTTGAATGTCCCTTATAACAGAGCCAGGTGGCAGGGGAACAGTGACATCCGCACCTTGCTGTCCATAGCGGCCGGAACTTTCACCGTCACGGCCATTATCCGCTTTAAAAAAGTGTTTGTATCTTAGGTGGGCTAGAGTTCGCAGGTTGCGCTTGATCGTAAATATGACATCGCCGCCTCTGCCGCCGTCGCCGCCTGCAGGGCCGCCTCTTGGAACATATTTCTCCCTACGGAAAGCCGCACAACCATTACCGCCTGAGCCGGAGGAAACCTCAATAATAGCTTCATCCGCAAATCTTTCCATAGTGTTCTAGTGTTCGTATAACTATAAGTCTTATACTACCGAAGCCAGTTTTCTGCCCCGGCGATTTTGAAAGGCAACCTTGCCGTCTTTAAGGGCAAAAAGAGTGTAATCCCCTCCGCAGCCGACATTTGTACCGGGGTGGATGTTTGTACCCCTCTGACGGGCAATAATTGTCCCGGCCTTAACAATAGAGCCGTCTGACGATTTAATCCCCAAATATTTAGGGTTAGAGTCTCTTCCGTTTTTTGCGCCGCTTCCGCCGCGTTTCCTTGCCATATCAATCTCCTGTCTATAATTTCATTTTACTAATACTTAACTTGCAATTTTTTGGGTATTCCTGAGCTACAGACCTAAGCCCTTCTATCAAAAACACCCCTGCGGCAAAAAGGAATTCCTTTGATTCCGCATTATAATCGGCTTCCAGCCACATAGTGCCCTTTTTAGGAGCTCCTCCATGTACTGTAATGCCTTCTTTGCCGGACAATACACTGTAAGCTGTCCTCATTAACACCGATACAGCGGCGCAGACAATATCCTTGCCCGTTTTACCCATATCGGCATGGCCTTCAGCCTTGCACGCCCTTAAAGTGCCGTCATGTTCAACAACGGCTTCAATTTTAATCACCCAAATTAAGCCGATATATCAGCTATTTTGATAACCGAATACTGCTGCCTGTGACCTTGTTTACGACGGTAGTCCTTTTTAGGTTTGTACTTAAAAACGATGATTTTATCGTCTTTTCCGTGGGATTCTACCGTAGCGGACACTTTTGCGCCCTGAACATAGGGGCTGCCTACCTTAACCGCCGCGTCTTCTCCTGAAACTAACAGTACTTTATCAATATCAATACTGGTACCCGGCTCAGCATCAATTTTATCAACCTTGAGGGATGTGCCTTTTTCAGCCTTATACTGTTTTCCCATGAATTCCATTAAAACATACATTGTTCTTACTCCGTTATTATATCTTTGTTATTTATACAAAAAAAATAGAAAAGAGTCAAGTACGGTGGGACTGGTGTGCAGAGAAATCAATTTTCACTAAATAAATGCTGCCCATACCCCTGCCTCTGCCCGTGTTCATACAGGACTATATTCTTAACCTAGCCTCATTAAATGTCGATATATCAATATGGGAGTAATAATCGAAAAACAACAAATTGCTAAAAGACGGTGTGCTAGTACAAGCAGCCGTAATAAGCTTGGCAGTAAATCGACTGGTTTAAACCCTGGGTTTATTGGGAAAAGGCCGGTTAGAAAAACCACTAAAATCGATATTAACAAAAAAAAGGACACTAGGCCGGGTTTTACTTTTAATGTTCCGGTTTTGCCTATTTTGGCAGTTGTTGCCAGTGTTCTTGTAATAGCTCTTGCCCTTTTTAATTGGGAAAATGTCAATTTACCAAATACCATAGCTTTTGCGCCCGGTCTGGAAACAGAAGCCGAGCAACACACCATGCAATATGCCGCCACAGGGCTTGCCAGTATACTGCCGGCGGAAGCTGAGAATACGGCGGAAAATCGACCTGAAAATCGATCTGAAATACCAGAAAACACCCAAAATGACCTAATTACCTTTGAATGGCAGTCGTACAGGGTTAGAAAAGGGGACTCCGTCTCATCTATCGCCCAAAGATTTGGGGTTTCTGTTGGGGCAATTATTGCTTCCAATGATATTCGTAATGCCAGAGCCTTAAGAGAGGGACAGAGCTTGAAAATTCCCAATATCGATGGGATTCCTCATCAGGTAAAAAGCGGGGACAGTCTTTCTAAAATAGCGGTTTCCTACAATGTGCCGTTGGAAGTCATACTCGATGTTAATGATATAAAGAGCGATCATATCAGACAGGGTGAAACCCTCTTTATTCCGGGCGCCAGGATGAATGATATCGATCTTAGAATGAGTCTTGGTGAACTTTTTATGTATCCTGTGCCAAGCAGGTACATAACCAGCCGTTATGGTATGAGAAAAGACCCAATAAGCGGCGTTTTGGCATTCCACACCGGCATCGATCTTAGGGCAGATACCGGCACTACGGTTGTGGCATCTCTTGACGGAGTAATCTCCGCAATTGGAGAAAATTGGCTTTATGGCAAGCATATCATCATGTCGCATGATAATGGCTACAAGACCCTTTATGCCCATTTGAATACATATTCTGTCAGGCAGGGGGACAGGGTTGCCAGGGGCAGAAAGATAGCGGAATCGGGCAATACGGGCTACAGCACAGGGCCGCATTTGCATTTTAGTATATATGATAAAAACAATAGATTGGTTAACCCTCTTGATTTGTTAAGATAAATTTGTCAAAATGGGAGCAGAATGAAAAAACTTATATTGATATTATTAGCGTTTCTAGCGCTATTTACATTTATCCGCGCCTTTGAAGAAGCAGCAGCCGCAGAAACAAACCTATCTCCAAAAACCGTGGAAATTGCCCAATAGTTACGATTACAATTCCCAAACATGATACGAGCAGTCGGCTGGCAGTGTGGGCTGTGAAAGCTCAGGAGGAATTCACCTACAGAGCCCACCAGCACTTAATTGTACTATTATGCTTATGTTTTCATGTTATATTTCTGCAATTAAGTACTGGTAGTTACTCGAGCTGATTTACGAGCGTTTTCTCGGTGGTCTCTTCCGGTGAGGAATTCCTGAAATGCTTCCACAGCCCCCACTGCCAGCCGCCTGCTTGTAGCACTTTTGTTGCATAATCATTTTGTTACGCGCTATTTGAAAATTTTTGCTACCTTTACACTACAGTTTTTGTTGTATATAATAAGTTGTGCGAAATTGGGGCTAAAATTGAAAAAAAATAAAATTTAAATATAAAAAACAATAAGAAAT
>Ga0099364_10002800_pt1 | contig 27575 bp, 20 predicted proteins | sample TergutTh196P3_FD_73070 | JGI IMG/M metagenome (GOLD analysis project Ga0099364, IMG submission 73070) | Microcerotermes parvus P3 segment gut microbial communities from Pointe-Noire, Republic of the Congo - Th196 P3 | ecosystem: Host-associated > Arthropoda: Insects > Digestive system > Gut ... | reverse complement strand
GGACATTCCGGAGGAAAGCCTACAGAATGCTTTTCTCACAGGACAGATCGACGTAGCGCAGCCGCAGACCACCATTGACAACTACAACGCCTTTAACTCTATGGATGTCGTTACGGCTTACAGTATACTCGGCAACGGCTACCAATACTTGGCGTTTAACACACTGCGCCCGGCGCTCAGTGATGTCCGCGTTCGTCAGGCGTTGATGTATGCCCTTGACAGGCAGGCGTATATCGATATCATGTTCGGGCCGCTCGGTTCCGTCGGCCTTGCGCCGATATCTCCGGCATCGTGGGCGTTCCCCACATCCGGCATGAACTACTACGCGCTCGACTTGGGAAGAGCTGCCGAGCTTATGGCAGAGGCAGGATGGGAAAAAGGCTCCGACGGCATTTTGGCCAAAGGCGGCGAGCGGATGAAAATCGACTGGCTTGTCTATACAGACGTCGCTTGGCCCGGGCTGCTGTCTGAACTTGCTTTCGATTCATGGCGGTCGCTTGGCGTCGATCTCAATATAGAGCTTATGGACTTCAATACTGTCATCTCACGCACGATGGAGCCGGAAGCCGGAGAAAAGGATTTCGACATCTACACAATGGGCTTCTCGCTGAGTATCGACCCCGACCCCTCAGGCGCTTTGTTTGATCACGACGCTTTTGTGCCCGGCGGCTTTAACGCTTCAGGCTATTACAACGAAACCTCCCAGCGTCTAATAGCGGAAGGTAAAACTGAGTTTGACCAAGCCAGGCGCACCGAGATATACCACGAGTGGGCGCGTCTGATGAATGAGGAAATCCCTTCAATAATCATCGCTTACCGATACGAGATCTGGGTCGTCAGCAACCGTGTGCAAGGCATGGAAATTGGCACCTATTGGGAATGGCACCGCAGTATCAGCGATGTAACGCTGAATTAGTTAGAAGTGAGGAGCTAAGAGTTAGGAGTTAGGAATGAGGAGTTAGGAATGAGGAGTTAGGAGTTAGGAGTTGTTGTGTCCGCGAAGCGGACGTGATTGAACTAATAATGCTTTACCGAATACATTCCTCGCTCCTAACTCTTTCTCACTCCTCACTCCTCACTGTCCACCCCTCACTCCTCACTCCTCACTCCTCACTCCTAATTCCTAATTCCTCCCGGTGGCGCTTTATCCGATGACATGCATCGTCATGCCACCGTCGACCGGTACATTATGGCCTGTTATAAAAGACGCGGCGTCCGAGCAAAGCCACACGACCGTTTCAGCCATCTCTGCGGGAAGCCCCATACGCTTCATTGCTACGACCTTTGAAAACACGTCGCCAATATTGGCATCCGATTCCGTGAGATTGTCAAATAGCAGCGTATCCTTTGTAGGCCCGGGCATTATGCTGTTTACTCGGATGCCTAGGGTCGCGACTTCTGAAGCCGCAACTTGCGTGATTTTGCACACTCCCGACTTGCTGGCGGCGTAGGCGGCAAAACCAGGGTTTGCGACAAGATGCGCGACTGAGGATGTGTTGACGATCGCACCGTAGTTTTGTTTCATCATCTGACGGATTTCGTGTTTCATGCAAAACAGCGTGCCTTTAACGTTTGTATCCATGATAGCATCCCATAGGTCTTCGGTATACTCATGAATCGGCGCAACGGGAAGGCGTTTTCCATCAGGCCCGACGCCGGCATTATTAGCGGCATAGTCTAAACGTCCGTAAATCTCTACAGTTTTTGAAATGAGTTCTTCAACCTCAGCCTCTATTGAGACGTCGCACCTGATAAATGTCGCTTCGCCCCCGGCTTCCTTGATAGAATTTGCTACAGCCTCCCCATCGCTTACATTCTTGCGGGTAGCCACTACCACTTTCGCGCCTTTTTGGGAAAAAAGATGGGCTATTGATTTGCCAATTCCGGTCGCCGCGCCGGTCACAAGCGCCACACGTCCTTCAAATATCTTATCCATACTCCAAAAACTCCTTTGTTTAGTCAGATTTCGACCAGAGTATATCAAAATCCCGCATGTTTTTCCATACGAATATTTTTTTGCTTATTTTGCTAAGCTTTGCTATAATAAAAAAAAACATGAGGGGGAAACGTTTTGAGAGCGTATCTTATACGAAGATTGCTGCAGATCATTCCGGTTTTTTTCGGGATACTCATTTTAATCTATCTCATTATAGAACTTAGCCCCGGCGGCCCCGCAGGAAACTTTATGGATCCCAGGATGACTGCCGAACAAAGAGCGGAACTGGCTGAAAGGTTCGGGCTTGACGGCCCCTTGCCCGAGCGTTTTCTAAAGTGGGTAGAAAATGCCTTGCAAGGCGACTTTGGACGCTCCTTCAGATATCAGCGCCCCGTTATAGACGTTTTAAGGCCAATGATCGGACCAACGCTTGCTCTTAGTTCACTGGCGCTGCTGATCGCCATGCTTATCGGCATACCCACCGGAATCATAGGCGCAACGAAGCAGTACTCGGTCACGGACAACTCGCTCACCGTTTTTTCACTAATCGGCATATGTATGCCGTCTTTTTTCTTCGCGCTTGTGCTGCTCATGTTCTTTTCTGTGAGGTTGGGGTGGTTTCCATTGTTCGGGTTAGTCAACCCACTTTACACGCCACCCAACATAATGGCTGCGTTTTTTCACAGGCTATGGCATCTTGCCCTTCCGGCGATAGTAATGGGGCTTGGGTCGACGGCGACTTTCATGCGCTATACGCGCTCAAGCATGCTGGAAGTCATAAAATCCGACTACATACGCACCGCAAGGGCAAAGGGGCTGAAAGAAAAAGTCGTAATTTACCGGCACGCCTTTCGCAACGCAGTCATACCGATTATCACGCTGCTGGGGTTCTGGATACCGGGCCTGCTTTCCGGCGCAATCGTAACTGAAAGCATCTTCGGGCTTCCCGGCCTTGGCAAAATCGCAGTCGACGCGGTAGGTTACCGCGACTATCCGATTATCCTGGCCGTCACAACAATGCTGGCTATCTTGACGCTGCTTGGCACGATTATTGCCGATATTTTCTACGCGATAGCCGACCCGCGTATCAAGTACGACTGAAGGGGGCTGTCATGGATATAATAGAAACAGGAAACACTGAAATGCAAAAACGCTCAGAGAGCGACCGCTCATATTGGGGCAGCGTCTTTTTCCGTCTTCGCAAAAACAAAATGGCAATGGTAGGCATTGCCTTGCTCATAATTGTAGTGCTGAGCTGCATAATCGTCCCCATGGTATCACCCTATGATATATACAGGACGAATACCGCAAACAGCGAACTGCCGCCGAATAGAGAGCATCTTTTCGGTACCGACCAGCTCGGCCGCGATTTATTCACCCGCTTTTTCTACGCCGGCCGAATATCCCTCGGAATAGCGCTGACCGTTACTTTGCTGCAATGCATTGTCGGGGTCATACTTGGCGGGATAGCCGGTTTTTACGGAAAATTCGTAGACACCATTATTATGCGGCTGTGCGAAGTATTTATGAGCCTGCCGTTTCTGATGATGTGCATTACGATCGTAGCATTATTCGGCAACAGCATTCGCAACCTCATTTTTGTGTTTGTCCTGCTCACTTGGCCCAGCATAACCCGCGTAGTCCGGGGCCAGATACTGACACTGCGGGAACTGGAATACATGCAAGCCTGCGAAGCGCTGGGCATAAGCGACTTCAAACGCATATTCCGTCACTTGATGCCCAACGTACTTGCATATGTCATCGTATACGCCACATTAGGCATGGCGTCAGTTATACTCACTGAGACCGCGCTCTCGTTCCTCGGGCTTGGCGTTTCCCCCCCGACGCCTACATGGGGAACTATGATACAAGCTGCACGGAGCACAGTAATACTGCAGCAGCGTCTTTGGTACTGGATCCCGCCGGGCTTGGGCATATTTGTTTCGGTTATGTGCTTCAATCTTGTTGGAGACGGAATGCGCGATGCGATTGACCCGAAAATGAAAAGATAGTGTGGTGTGGTAAGCGATGAGTGGACTGAATAATGATATTCTGCTGGACGTCAAAGGGCTCAAGACGTATTTTCATACCGAAAAAGGACTTCTGCGCGCCGTCGATGACGCGAGTTTCCAAGTAAGACGCGGCGAAACGCTCGGAATAGTGGGCGAGTCAGGCTGCGGTAAAAGCATATCATGCATGTCTATTACGCGCCTGGTCGAAAGCCCTCCCGGCGCCTATGAAGGCGGTGAGATAATATTCGACGGCAAACATCTTCTCCGCGTCAACGACAGTGAGAAATACATGATATCCGACAAAGAAATGCGCGGTATTCGCGGCAATGAGATTTCCTATATATTTCAGGAACCGATGACCTCGCTAAACCCGGTTTTTAGAATAGGGCGGCAGATCAGCGAACCGATGATGCTCCATCAGGGAATGACAAAAAACGAAGCGCTCAATGAATGCATACGCGTGCTCGAGCTTGTCCGCATACCAAACCCGGAGCGTGTCGTGAATGAGTATCCGTTCTCGCTGTCCGGCGGCATGAGGCAGCGCGCAATGATCGCAATGGCGCTTGTATGCCGCCCAAAGCTTCTGATTGCCGACGAACCTACGACGGCGCTTGACGTCACGATTCAGGCGCAGGTATTGGATTTACTGAATGACCTCAAATCAACCACTAACGCCTCTATAATATTCATTACCCACGACCTTGGCGTTATTGCCGAGATGAGCGACCGCGTCGTCGTCATGTACGCCGGCAAAATAGCAGAAACGTCACCGGTAGACGATCTGTTTCTAAACCCAAAGCACCCCTATACGCAGGGATTGATTTCCTCCAGGCCCGATTCGGGCGAAGCCGGAAGCAGGCTGCGCGTCATCCCCGGCAATGTTCCCGATATGACGGCTCGCCCAGACGGATGCCCTTTCCATCCGCGCTGTGACAAAGCCTCCGATATATGCCGTAAAGAGTACCCGCCGCTTCATGAGTTTACAAGCGAGCACAGAGTGTCCTGTTGGGAGTATAGCTAAACTATTATGCGGTTTTGTGCCGCAGAAAGGCGTTGTTATATGAGCGCAACTGTGAATAACATAACCGATTTTGCACATGTCCGGAAACCTCAAGCCTTTTTAGAAGTCCGGGACTTGACAAAGTATTTTCCAATTCAAGGCGGAGTATTAAAAAAGACCGTCGGCCATGTTAAAGCCGTGGATGGCGTATCTTTTTCCATCGAGCGCGGGAGAACTTTAGGGTTGGTCGGCGAATCCGGCTGCGGCAAATCGACCACCGGGCTTGCCCTGCTCCGACTAATCCCTGCAACGGGCGGCAATGTAAGCATCGACGGCGACGACGTTTTCGCAGCTGATAAAAAGAAGCTGAACAGCCTGCGCACAAAAATGCAAATCGTCTTTCAGGACCCCTACAGCTCGCTCAATCCACGTCTTCCTGTCTGGCAAATCGTTGGCGAGGCTATGCTGCAGCACAAAATAGCATGCAGTAAACAGGAGATGAACGAGCGTGTCCTTGAAATAATCGGCAAATGCGGGCTTCTGCCGGAACAGGCATCGCGTTATCCCCATCAGTTTTCCGGCGGCCAGCGACAGAGAATCTGCATAGCTCGCGCACTTGCTGTAAACCCTCAGTTTGTGGTTTGCGATGAGGCAGTCTCCGCGCTTGATGTTTCTATACAGTCGCAAATAATAAACCTGCTCAAAGACTTGCAAGACGCGATGGGGCTGACATACCTGTTCATTTCACATGATCTTTCAGTCGTCAAATTCATCAGCGATGATGTTGGCGTCATGTATTTAGGGCAACTGGTCGAGTACGGCAGCAAAGAGCAGATTTTTAATAACCCGCTGCACCCATACACAAAGGCACTGCTCTCTGCTGTTCTTACTTTCGACACAAAGAGCAGAGGCATAAAGAAAAAGCGGCTCACCATTGAAGGCGATGTGCCATCCCCGGCAAATCCGCCGTCGGGCTGCCGCTTCCACACCAGATGCCCGATAGCAGACGGCACATGCATATCGGACGCGCCAATAAACAAAGAAGCCGAGCCGAGCCACTTCGTTATGTGCCACAAAGTTTAGGCGTTGTGAGTGAATAAACTCCCTGGGTAATAAGATATGTTTTTTAACAATCGCCGCGTTGAAGAAGACCTTGAGCGAATACGCAAGGCAAATTTGGATACTGAAGATCAAAAAGCGGATACATCGCAAAACGCAACCGCATGCGACGACGATTTGCGTATCACCGCGAAAGACATTCTTGCCATGACAATCGCCGTGTTCAGTTTGATCCTGCCGTATCTTGCCGCCATGGCCATAACAATAGGCCTCGTGCTGCTATGGTTCTTCCGATAAGATATGTTAACACTATATTAACACACGATGTGGAAAAGTCTGATAGTATTCTCAACAGACTTTTCTACTTTTTTTTCACGAAGGAGTTTTAATATTGCTGCAGCTTAAAAACATCACAAAAATCTACAAAGCAGGAACCATGACTGTTGAAGCCCTCAAAGGCGTCAGTCTCGATTTCCGGGAAAACGAGTTTGTCTGCGTGCTCGGCCCGTCGGGTTGCGGAAAAACTACCCTCCTCAACATCGTCGGCGGCCTAGACCAATACACGAAAGGCGACCTAATAATAAACGGCACATCTACAAAAGATTATAAAGACGCCGATTGGGACACATACCGCAACCACTCCATCGGTTTTGTCTTCCAGACATATAACCTCATCCCTCACCAATCCGTACTGGCAAATGTGGAGCTGGCTCTGACGCTGACAGGCGTATCAAAGTCCGAGCGAACCGCGCGCGCGAAAAAAGCCCTCGACCAGGTTGGGCTGTCAGACCAATACTATAAAAAACCGAACCAACTGTCCGGCGGGCAAATGCAGCGGGTTGCGATTGCCCGCGCCCTCGTGAACAATCCCGACATACTGCTCGCCGACGAACCGACAGGCTCGCTTGACAGCGAAACCAGCGTGCAGATAATGGAGCTGCTAAAAGAAATATCCAAAGAAAAGCTAATAATAATGGTTACACATAACCCAGACCTTGCGGACAGATACTCGACCCGAATAATCCGCCTTCTCGACGGTCTCGTCACAAGCGATACTGCCCCACCTGATTTGGATGAAGCAGTGACTGTTGACTCCCGGCAGGGTCCCGGGCGCCCCTCAATGTCTCTCTTCACAGCTTTGTCGCTGAGCCTCAACAACTTACTGACAAAAAAAACTCGCACTCTCCTTACTGCATTTGCCGGCAGCATAGGCATAATAGGCATTGCGCTCATCCTCTCTCTTTCGCACGGCCTTCAAACTTATATAGACCGCGTCGAGGAAGAAACCCTGTCGTCATATCCAATTACAATAGAGCAGGAAACCTTTAATATCAGCAGCTTCATGCAACCATCCGATAACGAAAGGCAGCCCGGCGGCCCGCAGCAAACCCCCGGCGAACCGCGCCCCCTCGACAGGATTTATGTAAACAATATAATGAGCCGCATCATGAACACCATGATATCAGGAGTTGAAACAAACGACCTTGCCTCTCTAAAAAGGCAGCTTGACGCCGATGCCGAAATACTCGCCCCGCTTGTTACAGCAATCTCCTACGGTTATGATATTGAGCTTAACCTTTTCCGGGAAAACGAAGACGGGCGAATGACACAAGCAAACCCAAGCGCCCTTTTTGACATGGGCGGCGGTATGGGCGCAAGCGGGGGCGGAATGGGCGGAAGCGGCGCCTTTTCCATGCCGGTGATGGGCGGCGGCGCAAGAATGTGGTCGGAGCTTCTTGACAATCCGGAATTCCTTGCCACTCAGTACGAATTGATCGCCGGGGAATGGCCAAAAGGCATAAACGACGTTGTTCTCATAGTCAGTGAAAACAACAGAATAACAGACCTTATGCTTTACTCGCTTGGCATTCGCGGCCAAACGGAACTGCGGGAACTTATCCAGGCGATTGAAAACGGCGAACCTATCCCGTTTGTCCGCGGACTTAGCTACGATTACGATGAGATACTGTCGCTCACATACCGTCTGGTACTCCCTGTTGACCGTTATGTAAAAACAGACGATGGATGGGCCGACATGTCCGATAACTTCGTCCACATGCAAAACGTCTACGCTTCATCAGAGGTTATAAACATTGTGGGCATACTACGCCCGAATGAGGATGCCGTTGCCGTTGCTACAAGCGGGACTATCGGCTATACGAGCGCTCTGACGAGATATGTCATTGAAAGGACAAATGAGTCGGAACTGGTCAGGGAGCAAATGAGCGATTCCGAAACAAACGTTTTTACAGGCCGCCGGTTTGACGAGGAGCAAGCGGCTGCGTTCAGCAGCATAAATGATGTTTATGCATTCGTGCAGAGCCTGCCGCAGACGGAACGCGAGCCGTATGTCGCAATTATAACTGAAAAGCGCGAGTCAGGCGCGTCAGACAGCGATATTGTCGATGAACTCAACAGGATAGCCGATGATTTAGACCAATCCTCCGGCTTGCCAATGATTGAAACCACCTACAAAAGCAACATGCAGCTGCTTGGCGTGGCAGACCTTGATGATCCTGCGACAATAAGCATATACCCGTCCAGTTTTGAAAACAAAGAAGCAGTCATCGGGTATATAGACGATTATAACGAGAGGGTCAGAGAAGAATATGAGATAACATATACTGACTATGTGGGGCTTCTTATGAGCAGCGTCACAACAGTAATAAACGCTATAAGTTATGTGCTGATCGCGTTTGTCTCCATTTCCCTCGTCGTTTCGTCAATAATGATTGGAATTATCACTTATATCTCTGTTTTGGAACGCACAAAGGAAATCGGCATTCTCCGCAGCGTAGGCGCCTCAAAGCGTGACGTATCCCGCGTCTTCAATGCTGAAACGCTTATAATAGGATTTGTCGCGGGCGCGCTCGGCATCGTTGTAACGCTGCTTCTGTGCATCCCCGCAAACGCCATAATACTGCGGCTGACCGAAGTGAGCAACGTAGCGGTACTGCCCCTAAACGGCGCTGCGCTGCTTATCGCAATAAGCATGCTGCTGTCACTGATCGCCGGCCTGATACCCTCTCGCGTAGCAGCAAAAAAAGACCCTGTAGTAGCGTTGAGGACGGAATAGGACAGGCTTTGGCAGTGCAACTTATACGACTAAGCTTAACAAAATTCCGGGCTGCGTTTCATGTTCTTGCCGTTGCCCGGATTTTTATTTTTAGGCTACAGATTTGTTTTTCTGAAGTGATTTTCACTGTGTTAATACTGAATTCACAATTAGTTAACACTGAGTTCACAATAAAGCTATATGCTCCAACCTGCTGCTAAGAAAATGGAGGAATATACAGAATGTTAGAAAAATTCAGCGTACGAAAGCCGTTTACCGTATTAGTTGGGGTAGTACTGATTATCGTCTTGGGAGTCGTGTCTTTCGCGAACACCTCAACAGACTTGCTGCCTTCAATGGACTTGCCGTACTCGGCAGTTTTCACCACTTACCCGGGCGCGACGCCCGAACAGGTGGAAAGAGAGCTGACAATTCCTTTGGAAACCCGCATGAGCACTCTGGGCGGAATTGAAATGGTGCAGTCTATATCCAGCGAGCATGTCTCCATTGTGATACTGCAGTTCACGGAAGCTACCAATATGGATTCAGCCTCTCTGGAAATACGGGAAGCCTTGGACATGATGACCTTTCCTGATGGCGCGTCCCGGCCAATGACTATTAGGGTAAACCCTGAAATGCTGCCTATAATGGCAACCGCCGTGCATATGGAAGAAGTAACCATTGAAGAATTATCGGAATTTGTGCGTTATGAAATAGCCCCCGCTTTGGAAGGTGTGCCGGGAGTTGCGGTAGTAAACCTTATGGGTTTAGTGCAAAACCAGCTGAACGTGGTAATCAGGAGCGAGCACATAGATTCGGTGAACAGGGATATAGGCCAGGCGGCAGCAATAATGATGGAAGCAGCAATGGAGGAAATGACGCGGTTGGCGGAAGCTATGATAACCGCACAGGTGCAAGAATTTTCCGAAACCCGCATGCGCGAGCTTGTGTTGGAAGGCGGGCTTTCCATGGAAGATGCAAGCATCAGCTTACAGGCTGAACTACCGGCCGCTACGGAAGCCATTACCCATGAAGTTATGGAAACCCTGGCGGGGGGCGACGGCGATACAACGTTTTCTGACGGGGAGGCTTCTGTTGGCATACCCGCAGAAATGCTGACTGTTGAAACGATAACAGGTATGCTTACGGCACAGAACTTTGCCATGCCCGCAGGTATAATCACCGATGACGATGTTGAATATATGGTTCGTGTAGGAGAACGCTTTGAAAGCACAGACGAAATCAAAAATATGCTTATTTTTGACCCCGGCCAAATGGGGCTTGAAGGGGTAGACCCCGTCCTATTATCCGATGTGGCCGACGTTTTTATTACTGATGACAGCCACCTTACTTACACACGCGTAAACGGCAACCCCAGCGTTATGTTGACCATACAAAGGCAAAGTGAGTTTCCAACGGCGGATGTCACCGATTCAATACGCGAGCGCATGAATGCCTTGACGGAAGAACACCCCGGTCTGGGTTTTGCCGTATTGATGGACCAAGGGGAAATGATCGGCATGATTATCGACTCGGTTTTGAATAATCTGCTGTATGGCGCTCTATTGGCAATCATTATTCTTGCCTTGTTCCTGTGGGACGTCCGACCGGTCATCATTGTTGCGGTTTCGATACCTGTAAGTTTGATGCTTGCTTTTACTCTTATGTATTTTTCCGGGGTAAGCTTAAACATGATATCAATGGGCGGATTAGCACTGGCCGTTGGTATGCTCGTGGATAACTCCATCGTGGTCATAGAAAACATTTACCGTATGAGAAGCACAACCGGACGCAGCGTTGCCCGTGCCGCTGTCTCCGGTGCAAGGCAGGTTTCCGGCGCAATTTTCTCCTCAACGCTAACTACCATCGCCGTATTTTTCCCCATTGTTTTCACAGGGGGCATAACACGGCAAATATTCACAGACTTGGCTCTTACAATAGCATACTCTCTCCTTGCAAGCCTTATTATTGCCCTTACGGTCGTCCCCGCTGCTTCAAGCGTAATGCTGAAAAACGTAAAAAGAGAGCAAGAAGGTAAATTGTTCAGCAGGTTTATAAACGGTTACGAAGCCGCTCTGCGATTTGCTCTGCGATTCAGATGGGCTGTTCTTGGGTTCGCCGCCGCAGCCTTTGCGCTTAGTTTTTGGGCTATTTACCGGCAGGGGGTTGAGTTATTCCCTGCTATGGATATGCCACAAATCACCGCTTCTGTGGAAATGCCTGAAAATTCCACTTTTGAGGAAACGGCTGCGGCTGCTGAGGAACTTTCCAACCGGATACTATCAATAACCGACGTGGAAACAGTTGGCGTCAGTGCGGGAGGCGCCGGGATGATGGCAATGTTTGGCATGGGCGGGTCAAGCAACACAATTACCGCATATGTACTTCTGGAAGAGGGGCGGACAATAACAAATGATGAGATATCAAACCAAATCCGAGAAATAGGCGAAAGCCTCGGCTTGGAAGCCAACGTCAGCGGGACGGATGGCGGCATGGCTATGCTAATGGGGGATCCCATTTCCCTGCGCGTGGAAGGCAGCGATCCCGATTCTATCAGAGATACTGCAATTGCCCTTTCAGAACTTGTGCGTTCGGTGGATGGCGCCGTAAATGTGTCCGATATGGCTGAAGACGCCGCGCTTGAACTGCGAATTAACGTTAATAAAGATTTTGCCATGTCCCGGGGGTTGACTGTAGCCCAAGTGTTCATGGCAGTAAACGGCGCCATGACCGCTCCGGATAGGAGCTTTGAGATGACGCTCTCCGGTAAAAATTATGAAATCATTGTAACAGACGGAGATTTTGTTTCACCGGTCCGCTCGGATATCGAAAACCTGCAAATTGCCACCGCAGGTGGATACGTAACGTTGTCAGATATTGCCAGCATACGCGAAGACATTGGTTTTGCGTCCATAAACCGCATAAACCGTAACCGCTTTATCACTGTGAGCGGCGAAATAGCCGATGGCTACAACGTAGGCTTGGTAAATGCTGAGATAGAGCGGTTGCTTGAAGATTTTACCCCCGGCGACGGCTGCCGAGTTGTTGTTGGCGGCGAAGCTGAAGCAATAAACGACGCTTTCGGAGACCTTTTCCTGATGCTTGCTCTGGCGCTGGTATTCATATATCTTATCATGGTTGCTGAATTCCAGTCGCTGCTTTCGCCCTTTATCATTATGTTTACTATACCGCTTGCTTTCACCGGAGGTTTTGCTGCTTTGCTGATCGGAGGTATGCCACTATCCATCGTAGCAATGGTCGGCTTGATCCTTCTCACAGGGGTGGTTGTAAACAACGGCATAGTGTTCATAAGCCGGGTAAACCAAATGCGTTGGGAGGGCATGTCAAAAAAAGACGCCTTAATTGACGCGGGGCGTAAACGAATGCGGCCGATTTTAATGACCGCCCTTACGACGATTTTTGCTATGAGCATAATGGCGCTTGGCATAGGAGAAGGCACAGAAATGATGCAGCCCATGGCTATGACCTCCGTCGGCGGCCTGCTGTATGCCACGGTAATGACACTGTTTGTTGTGCCGGTTATGTATGATTTACTGCATAAAAACAAGGACATAACGAAAGAAGACTTAGACGCAGACGGGTGAATGCTACACACAGTGTCGATACCATAAGTGCAGTGCATGGAAAAGATGTGTATTTTCTGCCCCTTGTCGCTCGGTGGCGCGTCCTTGCGCCAACTCGCGAGCGCTCCACCGTCCTTGGTTTCGCTCTGCGGGGCATAAAACACACATCTTTTCCTGTTGGGGCTTTCCTGTAACGGATGAATGCCACTACTCAAGCCTTTGCAGCTTGTATAGTTTTATCTTTATCAACAGATTAAGCCCGGCTACCGAAGAATTTAAATCCATGTTTAAAACTTTCTGAATTTTGTTTATCCGGTAACGCATGGTGTTTTCGTGTATGAACAAGGCGTTTGCAGCCTGCTTGACACTCTTGTTTTCAAGTATAGCCTCAAGTGTTTTAATAGCATCGAACGAGCTGATTTTTCTGTCGAGATCGACGATTTCCGAAAGGTTTATTTCTAAGCTTTCCAATAACGCAAGGCATTCTATATCACGGTAAAATAGAACACGGTTTGGCTCCCATATCGTTTTGCCGTACCTTTTGCAAATTATCGCTTGCCGGTGGCTGGTCACAATATCCCCTGCAAACATCGCCGGGGATCCGAAGTATGCCCTGAAATCAGTCCCTTGAAGCTTTATGTTGAGCAGAGTGTTAACGAAGAAGTTGTCCGGCGCGTCGTCTCCGGCAACGACTTTTCGCAGGTAAAGCACGATATACTCGTCTTTTGTGTTTGTCTTTTTATAGAAAAACCTTATCCGCTTGAATGCAGATTGCTTTTTGAGCTGCTCTGAAAGCTCCTCAATGAAGGATGCTATATCTGTGCCGACATAGTAGAAAACAACGCATTTTGCTTCCCGGAATTCAGGTGCGCTAACGATCCCATTAAGGTCTACTATCTGGCTGTTGTTTACAAGCTCCTCAAGTATCTGCCCAACTATGTTCTCTACTCCCCCATTGACATACTTTTCCGCTTTCCCTGTGTTTAGCAGGTTATTGTAATTCATTTGCAGCAGTTCAATCTCGTTTATGCTGAGATTTCTTTGAGAATGGCATAATAGCAAATGAGCGTTTCTTATCAAGACGATGTCGGTAATGCGGTATCCTTTATAAACGAATGAGCGGAACGAGCCTATAGGGTCAATACCGTCTGCATACCGGTTTTCTGCGCTTTTTATATAATCGTTGGAAAGGCAGTCTATAATGCTTTCCACGCCCGGTTTGTCGTTTTTCGCAAGGGTGTTGAAGTCCGCGTCTGTGATTACCGCACCGAAACGGATTATTTCCACAAACTTCTGGTTTATAAGCTGCGGCCCGTAGTTATTCAAATGGCTGAGTTCTTTTATGCTGCTCTCGCTGGAGTCTATTATCCGTTCATCGTTGTAATCGGACATTTTATAGAAAATGGAAAAAAAATCCGACCAAACGCAGTCGTCGGGCAAAATCAGCAGCGTAAAGCCGCTTATGCAGGCAAGCTCAATTACAGCCCCGGGTATCTCGTGAACAAAACGGGTCTTAATCCCCAACGCGATGCTTTCCTGACGGATAAGCTGCTCCACAAAAGAGTAAAGCAAATCGATATCATCGCCTTCGAAAAGCACGCCCGACGATAGCACAAACTCGCCGCCTTTTAGCATCTCTGCTGATTTTGGGGACTCTATGGATGTGATGGTTTTTATCTCACGATTGAGCCCTTCAAAACCCGAAAGAACCGAGCAGTGTATGTGCGGGCATGCATTTAGCAAATCAAGTAAAGTAACCATTTTATCTCCTGAAAACCCTGCCGCTGCCGCTATCTCCAAGACGTGCGTCCATGCGCCTTATAAGCGCAGGTGTTGCGATTGCCGCTGTAATTGTGCAAACGCTCATGACCGTCATAACCAGGAAGAACGGCGAGTATGAGCCTGTTTGCGTTTTTATTATGCTGATACCCTGAGAGTTGAGCAGCAGAAACGGTATAACTGTCAGAGCGCTGATCCCGTTGTTTACAGTAAAATTCTCATCGCCGAACACACTGCTTATGTAGTTCGGCGCCGTTAATGTAATCCCTCCGTAGCAAATCCCCAAAACCGCTATCGAGCATAAAAGCATAAACATCAAGCTGCGTTCATAGCCCAAAAACAAAACGAGGGAGAGCGCTATCAAAACGGCCGACAAAAGAATCATTGTCTTGCCAACTCCTATGCGGTCAGAGAGCAAGCCTACTAAAATGCGTCCGCTCCCGTTCCCTATGCTGAGCACCCCAATCGCAAGCGCGGCTGTTGAGACGGCGGCGCCGGCATCATAGGCTATCATGGCTGTCTGCCCCGCTATTGCCGCGCACAATGTGAAACTCATGCCCTTCCAAAAAAGGAACGTCCAAAGGCACCCCTGCCTCAGCATAACGGCAGGGCTAACTGAGGGGCGCTTTTTTATCGATTGCGCTTGCCCGGTTTCCTTGCCCGCCCCGGTTTCCGAGGGCGTGTGCTCCCTCACTTCCGATGGCGCCGGGATAAAAGAAATCATCGAAACACCGCCGACAGCCAGAATGGCAAAACCGAAAATCAAGAACGTAAAACGCCAACCGACGGGAGAATAGATAATAGCCGAGGCAATGCTGCCGCAAGCCATGCCCCCTATCCCAAATCCCAGCAGCAGCAGACCCGATGCAGAGCCTTTTTTCTCCGGAAACCAACGAAAAATCTTGCCAATCCACGCGTTGTTGCAAATACCGATACCCAACCCGCAAAAAGCGCCGTAGAAAACATAAAGCCATATAAGCACTTCTGTGAAAAAGCAAAGGCAGAGGCCGGAGACTACAAGCGCGAGCCCTACAAATGCAGTAAACCTCTCTGAAGTATATTTCGTAATTATTCCGCAAAACATTATCCCCAACTGAAAGCATGTGAAAAACACCGTATAAATACCGGAAGTCTGGTTCCTCGTCCAGCCAAATTCATCTTCAAGCGGCGTAACGAATACAGACCAGCTGTACATAAGGCCCAGAAGGAAGAATATCGCAATGCCGGAAATAAGGACTCTCCGGCTTCTTTTTGCATACAGAAGCATATCTATTCTCCACGGAAAACCGGCGGGCGTTTTTCCAAAAACGCATCAACGGCTTCTTTGAAATCTTCGGTGTACGAACACTCTGTCATATATCTTGCTTCTTTTTCCGTATACTCGTCCAAGCCGGCAAAGAAAAACTCATTCATCAGCGCTTTTTGCCTGCGAATCGCCATCAACGGCGAGTTTGCCAGCTTTTCGGCAAATTTGTAAGTCTCCTCCTTGAGGACGCTTCTATCCACAAGCTTTACGGCAAGGCCAATCCTCATCGCTTCTTCTCCCCCGACAGCCTCGCCGAGCATCATCAGCTCGGTCGCTTTTGCAACTCCCAGCAGCTTTTGCAAGTAATACAATCCGCCGGTGTCTCCGGATAGCCCAAGCTTGATAAATGCCATTATGAATTTGCTCTCAGGCGTTACTACCCTGAAATCGCATGCCAGTGCGGCGCTGCATCCCGCGCCTGCCGCCGCGCCGTTTACCATTGCTATGACAGGTTTGGGGCATCTACGGATAGCCGCGGCCATGTATCCTGCCATAAGTATGTTTTCTTCCTTTAGAAATTCTCCGGTTTCTATCAGCATTTTAAAGCGTTTAATATCACCGCCTGCGGAAAAATGCTTTCCTTCACCGGTCATAACGACCGCTCCTATGCCCGTGTCGCTGCCGCATCGCTCGATAAACCCTTTTGTCATATGATAGGAATCCTTGGAGAATGCGTTACCGTGCTCCGGGCGGTTGAATGTTATCGTGGCAACCTTGCCGCTTATGGAAAACAATACATCGTCATTCATGTCCTGATCCTCCTCCTACATTATCTGTACTGTCAAACTATCCCGTATATTATCGGTATGAAAACTATCGCCGTGATGACAACTATCAGGTTAAACAACCCCCCAACTTTTACAAAATCTGTAAATCTGTACCCTGCGCTCAGCGTCAATGTCATTGGCGGCGTGCTTACGGGAGTCGCGAACGCCAGGTTGCTTCCAATAATTGTCATGATGACGAGCGGTATCGCGTCGCCCCCCATCTTCTGGGCCAGCGCGATAGCAAACGGCGTCATGATCGCTGTGACTGCAGTATTGGACATAAGATTCGACATCAACGCGCAGATAACTATGATGATGGCGCCTATCACAAACATGCTCCCACCGCCGAGCAGTACCAGGATTCTTCCGGCAATCAGCTCCACAGCGCCGCTTTTGCTCATGCCTCCGGCAAATCCCAGAGCGCCGCCGAGCACGGCTATCGTACTCCAATCCATCGTCGCCCAAAGCCGCTTTGGGGTTATGCAGCCTGTCAAAACACAAAGGCAAGCGCAGGATGCGGCAATTGCGCCGAATGTGGCGTATCCTGAAACAAATCCGAAAATGCACAGCAGGAATATCCCGGCCGATATCCAAACCTTTTTTATGTCAATCTCATCCGATTCTCTGTTTGCAGTGGCTGAATCGGTTATTTCGGGAAAATCAAACGCTTTTTTTTGTAATTTGTATCCTATGGTTGCAAAATATATAAAAAAGACGATTAAAGTCGGCAATGCACTCCTGGTAAGCTCAAAAAATGTCAACTCACGCACGCCGTCGGTTTTCTGCAGTATGCCCTGCGCCACTATTTGCGGCGTAGAACCGGCAAGTGTGGCATTGCCCCCTAATACCGAGGCAATGCCAACAGCCATGTATGAGTTTTTCTTTGATATCCTGCCGTTTGATTCAGCGGAAACCGTGGCGATTAGCGGCATCATCATGGCCACAGTCGCCGTATTACTGACAAAAGCGGAAATCGCGGCGGTTATAATCAGTATCGTTATTAAGAAAACCCTCTCATTTGTGCCGATACGCTTGCAACCGGCTATTTTCCTGCCGACCAGGCCTGCGCATCCGGTTTCAAAAAGCGAGTTGCCCACTACAATCACGCCGAAAGCCATAACTACCGCATTGTCGCCAAACCCTGCAAAGACGTCCTCGAAACCCATCACTCCAAATACCGCCATGGCCAGCGATCCCAGCATGGCTGTCAGACCTAGAGAGATTTTATTGAGTGCAAAAGACGTCAGCACGCAAAGAAGTATAATAATCGCTATGGTGCTGCTGGCCATTGTACTCACCTCGTCTCATATACAACCCTTTACCGCTCCTGTAGTCATGTATCTGTTTATTGTCCGACGGTCGTAGCCAAGCTCAGACATTATGCCGGCCGTATCCGAGCCAAGCTGCGGCGCCAGGCTGAATGGCAGCGTGTCTGCGTTGGCAAAATGCATGGGATTGTTTGCCAGCACGACGTTTTCTCCGCATTCCATTCTTGCGTTGATAAGAAACCCGTTTGCCCATGCCTGCTCGTCGCTTGTTACATCCCACGGATTCATGAGCTCCTCGAAGACAACGTCCAAATCGTTAAACGCCTGCCTGATCTCGTCTCCGCTCATGCTCTTAAATGTATTGTCAAGCGTGTCGATAACCGTCTCCATATCCGTCTTCGCACCCTCAAGCGTGGCAAAACGCGGGTCTTCCACATACTGATTTAGTCCGAATCTCTCCAAAAACTTGCCGGAAAAACTATTCCAATACGGGATAGAGAATATGAAAAACATCCCATCGCGTGACTCAAATATGGCGTTATACGGAGAGGTCTGGTCATACCTTGAACGGGGATAGGTGTATCCGTACTTTGGCTGTGTCGCTACTATACCGACGTTGTTGTACCATAGGGCGCTTCCGTACAGGGATATTTCTATAAATTCGCCTTCGTTTGTCTTCATACGATGTAAAATGGCTGCCAGTGCCGAAGCCACAATGCTCGGTGAAACTGTGCTGTCCCCAAATCCGGGCATGGGTCTAAAGGGCGTGGAATCCCGGCATGACCACTCAAGCGGCATCCCGGCTCTCGCCCAATACGTTGCAATGTCAAATCCGGGCCTGTCCTTGTCCGGCCCCTTGGAGCCGTATCCATTGAAGTGGACGTATATAAGGCGCGGAAACCGGGTTTTAATCGTTTCATAGTCAAGCCCCAGCTTTTTCAGGCTCTGCATTCTGGTATTTGTCAAAAATATATCGGCCTTTTCCAAAAGCTTCAGCATAACCTCAATACCCTCGCCCTGCTTTAAGTTGATGGCAATACTTTTTTTGTTGCCGTTTGGCGTTTGGAAGATTGGGGCGTTATCCGGGTCAAACGGTATCCCATATGAACGCGCGATCGTTCTCCATGCCTCGCCCTGCGGTGGCTCTACTTTTATCACGTCCGCGCCCCAGTCGGCCAGCATTCGAGCTGCAAGAGGAATAGCCATATGGGTGCCAAGTTCAACTACGTTGACCCCTTCGATCAAATTGCTCATTGCTTTTTCTCCTTGTCCGTGCCGTAAAGGCATTTTTAGTAATCGGACTACTCGTATGTATACCAGCCTTTGCCGGTTTTCTTTCCGAACTCGCCTTTTTCAAATTTCTCCGTAAGAAACGCGGGCGGGCGGTCTTCTGCCTTGCCGGTCTGCTCAAATTTTCTTTGCCTGTTGAAGTAATTAATGTCTATGCCGGTAAAATCGACAAGGCGGAACGGGCCCATCGGGTAGTTAAGGCCTTTCTCAGCAGCAATGTCAATATCCTCAAAAGACGCAACACCGCTGCCGTATAGAAAATAAGCTTCATCCTGCACAGCGCGCAGCAGCCGGTTGACTACGAACCCCTCGATCTCCTTATGGACTATAATCGACTGCTTTCCGGTTTTTTCAACAAAGCCTTTTAGCGTTTCAACCGTTTCACCGTCCGTATGCGGCCCTACGACTATTTCAACAAGCTTCATGCTCATGACCGGATTGAAAAAGTGGAGATTGGCTAACCTTCCGGGATTTGCAATAATTCCGGCAAAAGTTGATGATGGGATATAGCTTGAATTTGAAGTGATGATCGCGTCCGGCTTTACGAACTTGTTCGCCTCAGCAAAGAAGCTGCGTTTTATGTCCTCGTCCTCGATGATAGACTCTATCACCAAATCGCTGTCTACAACAGCGTCCCCGGTAGATGTATAAAACGTGACCCTGGAAAGCGTACCGTCCCTGACTTCCTCGCTGTACTTTCCTTTCGTAACGCCTTTTTCCATAAACGCTGCGCACCATTCGGCGTTTGTTTCGGGTTTTGATGTAATTACCGTCACTTCAAAACCGGCAAGAGCAGTGTTTAGCGCTATTTGCTTCCCCATGTTTCCCGCGCCGGCTACACAAACTTTTTTTATGCTTTTCATACTGATCCGTCCTTTCTCCGGGGTACTTCTATTGCTCTTTCCTGAGTACAAGCGCGGCGCCCTGACCTCCGCCGATGCACATTGTCACAATGCCGTGCGTTAGGTTTCTGTCTTTCATGTCATAAAGAAGCTTTGTGGCAAGTATTGCTCCCGTGGCGCCTAACGGATGCCCCAGAGCCAATGCTCCGCCATTCGGGTTGACTTTTTCTTCCGGCAGTTCAAGCTCGCGGATACATGGTAGAGCCTGGGCGGAAAACGCTTCGTTGAGCTCAATAACGTCTAAATCCCGGATCGTTAAGCCCGCTCGCTTGAGGGCTTTAGGCACTGCATAAATCGGGCCGACGCCCATTATTAGAGGGTCAAGGCCGGCGACCGCATAGGAGCAAACAGTCGCCATCGGTTCGATACCTTCGGATTTTGCGCGTTCTTCGGACATGACTACTAGCGCAGCGGCTCCGTCGGCGTTCGGGCATGAGTTGCCCGCAGTCACGAGCCCGTCGCTTATGAACGCCGGCCTCAGCTTTGAGAGCGCTTCAATGCTAATGTCGGCACGCACTGTTTCGTCAGCATCCACAACAGTAGCCGCGCCCTTTCTGCCTTTTATCTCGATAGGCAAAATTTGCTCTTTGAAGGCTCCGCGCCGTATTGCCTCGGCGGCTTTTTTATGGGAATTCAGCGCAAAAGTATCCATGTCCTCCCGGCAAATGCCATATTTTGCCGCGACTGTCTCTGCCGTAATTCCCATTTTATCCTTGCCGTCTGTGTACGGGCTTACCATCGTTTGAAGGCAGTTTGGGCCGACTCTCGCATAGGGCGTGTCCAGTTTCTCCATCTGATATGGCTCTCTTGTCATATGTTCAAGGCCGCAGGCTACATAAACGTCCCCATTTCCGGCCATTATATTCAAGGCGGCTTCCCAGATAGCCTGAACAGACGATGCGCACTGGCGGTCGATGATCATGGCGCCCGAGCCGAAAGGCAGTCCCGCCTCAATAGATGCGACCCTGGCGATATTGCCATGATGTCCGTACAGATTGCCCATAATCACATCTTCGATGAGTTCAGGGTCTGCGCCCGACCTCTTGACAGCCTCCTTAATAAGCAGCGCGCCGAATTTATAAGGCTCCAACGGCGACCACTGCCCTCCGTATTTACCAATACCCGCGCGTACGGCGGAAACTATAACCGCTTTTCTCATATTTGGTTCACTCCCTCTTTTTTAAGTACTTACTCGCCTTTGAAAATCGCGTGGCGCTTTTCAAGAAAAGCATTCACGCCTTCTGTTTTGTCCTCACTTCCGGCTAGAATGCTGTAACTAAGCAACTCCAGCAGCATTCCTGCATCCTGATCCGTCGACATGGACATATTAATAACACTTTTGGCTAAACGAACCGCCAGAGGCCCTTTGTCGAGTATCGTATATGCATGTGTGAAGCATTCGCTTATAAGCTCTTCCTGCGCAGTTACTTTTGTCACAAGCCCGAATCCCAGAGCCTCCTCGGCTGTTATGGGGCGCCCCGTCAGTATCATTTCTTTTGCCCTACCCAGCCCGATGAGCTTTGCGAGCCTCTGGGTGCCGCCGCCACCGGGCAGAATCCCGAGATTGAGCTCCGGAAAGCCAAAGTGGGCGTTATACGATGCCAAGCGTATATCGCAAGCCAACGCTACTTCACAGCCGCCGCCGAATGCATAGCCGTTGACTGCCGCTATGGTTGGTTTTATGCAGTTTTCCAGTTTTCTCAGCACGCTCTGCGCCGTCCCTTGGAGAGCGGTCACCATTGTGCGCTGCTTTATCATATTGACGTCCGCTCCGGCAATAAAAGCTTTTTTGCCTTCACCCGTTATAATCGCGATCTTAATGGATTCGTCGCTGTTGCACATGTCTGCAAAACCGCCGATTTCAAGCCAGCATTCCGAGTTGAGCGCGTTTTGAGCCTCGGGGCGGTTTATCTTAAAAACTGCAATCCCGTCTCTAACTTCCAAACTAAAATTATTAAACTTCATCTCATATGTCCTTTCTCAGATGCTTCAATCCACTTGTCGCCATACCGTCAAGGAGCGTTGCTGACCCATCCGCCCCCTGACGGCTGCACAAAACCTACGTGTTCGAGCATCTTGGGGAGAGATAACCGCTATGCGCGGCTGCTCGCGTCAAATCTTGTGCCGGCAAAAAGGAGAAAAGAGAAAGCTCTTTATACAAAGTGGCAGGTTCTGCCTATGACATCTTCTTGCAATCGGTCTGATAAATGGACGAAGAACGCGCTGTATCCGGCGACCCTTACAAGAAGCTCCTGATGTTCTTCAGGATGCTCCTGTGCCTCGCGCAAGAGTTTTTCATCGTTGACGTTGAACTGCAGATGGAAGAAGCCTTGTTCAACCGCGCCCTTCAGAAAGTCCGCGAGCTTCCTTTGGCCCTCGGGAGTGCCAACCGATGAGGGCGAAAACTTCATATTGCATATCGACCCGCCGCTCATACCTATATGGTCAAGTTTTGAGACTGAGTTTACCACTGCTGTCGGACCTTCAACATCGGCCTGATGAGAAGGCGAAACGCCGTCTGCAAAGGCTGTATATGCCTTGCGCCCGTTGGGCAGCGCGGAGATAACGTCGCCATACATAAGGTTTGCGGATACCGAACCGAATCCCGGGTTGAACTTGCCCCCGTAGAGTCCTCTATACTTGCCCATCTCACGAGTGTATACCTGTGTGAGATAGGCCGCGATCTCATCAGCGTAGTCCTCATCGTTGCCATAGCGCGGGGTATCGTTGCTGAGTTTGTCACGCAAGTCTTCGTATCCCTCGAAGTTATTGTCAAGAGCCTCCATGAGCTCATCCATGGTCACTGTTTTTTCTTCAAAAACATGTTTTTTTATCGCAGACATGGAGTCTACTATATCTGCAAAACCTACTGCCCTCGCTGTTGGCGGCGGGTTGTACCATGCGCCGCCGTCGCAGCGGTCGCGGGCGCGCGTTATACAGTCGTCTACAAGCGCTGAGAGAAACGGCGTTGGCAAATAATCCCTGAGTACGACCTCTGCCTTCTTTACCGCACTGCAATAGTGGCGGATGAGGAACTCCATTTGCGTCTCATAGGCAGCTTTCATATCCTCAAAGCTCTTGAAGTCGCGGGCGTGGCCTGTATGTGGCCCAACCTGACGGTTCCCGAACACCCAGAAGCCATCGCGCAGGACAAATTCCATAACCCCCGAAAAATTCATGTAACCGCCGTTATGCGAGCCCTTGTCGCAACCTTGGGGCTGCGCGCCTGTGCAGCCGCCAATGGAATATCCCAATGCGTCTTCCCGTGCCACGCCTTTTTCCACCAGGCTTTCCACGACGATTTCGTCATTGAAGAAAGACGGGTGGCCTGTGCCTATGCTTGAAAGCTCCGCCGAGGCGAGATATAGGGCGTCCGGCGAGCCTTTCCACAGCCTTACAGATAGGCTTGGCTGCTGGAAGCGGGTGTTTGCCAGCGCTTGGATGCACTGGAACGTCAGGTCGTTGCATCCGTCCTCCCCTTCTTTAGTCTGGCCGCCCACAACGATCTGCTGCTGGGCAGGAAAGCCTGCAATTGTGTCTGTGTAGTTTTCGGAGAGGACAGCGTGGGTTTCCGCGAAACGCATAAAGAAACAGTCAAGTATCTCCTGCGCCCACTCCTTCGTTATGGCGCCGCTTTCAATGTCCTTTTTGTATAGCGGATGGACGAACTGGTCGAATCTGCCGACTGCAAAACAGCGTTGCTGAGATTCCATGGTGACCGACATGTACATAAGCCATGTTGCCTGGACCGCCTCATGGAAATCCCTTGCAGGATATCTGGGTACATGTGCACAGACGTCTGCAATCTTTATAAGTTCGGCTCTCCTTGCCTCGTTTGTTTCTTCTTGCGCCATTTCCCTTGCGAGCTCGCTGTACCGCTCGGCAAACCGGCACACGGCATCGATACAGATGATAACTGAGTTCAGGAAATCGGCGCCCTTTTTGTCTTCCTCCGCTTCGGCTTGGGTCAATCTGTATTGCGCCATCGTCTTCAGTTTCTCGAGGCCGTTGTTAAGCGCAAACTCATATCCGGGCGATACATGTCCGCCCGGCCCTGACAGGAGAGAATCGAGCGCGAACAGATAAGAAGATGTGATGTAGTCATTTTCCGGGTCTTTCAGGAATATGCTGCGCTCCTGTTCGTTGAAACTGTCAAAAATCCGTTTGCGGGTGGATACGGATTCATACTTGGAATAGATGTCGTTTATTGTATCCTGGTCTTCCTTTGCATAATCAAACGGATCCACTTTCCTTGTAGGCAGCTTGTCATATTCTTTTAAGAAATCCTTTCCTGTGCATTCCAGGTAAAATGGGGTGGCGTTTGTTTTCTTTGAGAGCGTGCCTACTATCAACTGACCTTCGTCGATATAGATGCTCCTCTCGTCATAGAACTTGTAGAAAGCTTTTGCGTTGGCTACGTTCAGCGCGTCATTGTCGTACCCGCCGTCTACATACAGATAGTCATAGAATATTGTTGCGCGTTCTATATCTATGCTCCTCGGCGTCTCCAGAACCAACTTCCGCAGTTTTGCCACTCGGGGCGATTCATTAGGTCTTATTGCCATTTAACTCTACCTCCAATCGATATAAATAAGATTATTTCCGTTACCAATCAGTAACCTTAACCGTAAGGCCTGCCGCCTTCATTATGTCTGCGTATTCCTGCACATCTGACGGCTTGAGATTGTTTTTTCCCTCAAATTCGTAAATGTAACCCAACTGCTTGTACTTGTGCTCGCCTAAATTATGAAACGGCAATATCTCAACATATTTTATGCATCTGATATCTTTGAGGAGCTCTGCGGCCTTTGAAAAGTCTTTTTTGTCATAATTGACCTCCGGAAGCAGCGGTATTCTGATTATGAAATCCGGCCCATCGTCAGTACCGGCAAGCCAGTCGCCCAGTTTTCTTATATTTTCGATAATGACGCGATTGTCAACGCCAGTCAGATTTTTGTGCTTTTCAGTATCTATTGCCTTAAGGTCGGTGAATATGGTATCGCACAGACCGGCGCATTTTCTGTAAGTCTCAAAGTCGCAGTACCCCTCGGTTTCAACGGCGGTATTTATGCCTTCCTGCCTGCAGCGCGTTAGCAGTTCTACTGCGAACTCTTTTTTGAGGAGGGGGGCGCCTCCGCCTAGCGTAACCCCTCCGCCGGAATTCTTGTAGTACACAGCATCTCGTTTGATCTTCGCCATAAGCTCTTCAAGCGTGATTTCATAGCCAGACCATGTCTTGGCTTTTCTGGTGCAACTCTCAATACATACTCCGCATGCCGTACACTTGCGGCGATCGATCGCAAACCCGTCTTCATCGGAAAAGCTGACCGCGCTGCTTGGACAGTCAAGACATTTTGCGCATGCGTTGCATTTTTGCTTTATGTACTTGACTTCCCTTTCCGGCGATATGCCCTCCGGATTGGCGCACCATTTGCAGCGCAGCGGGCAGCCTTTAAAGAACACAAGCGTCCGGATCCCGGGTCCGTCATGGATCGAGTATCTCTGCATATTGAATATCGTTGCGGAGTTTTTCATTTTAATTACCTGCCTTGCTCCGGGAGCTTGGGGCAAAAATCCCAAGCTCCTAGTTTACAGAAGCCCTAGCAACTGCCAGTAGGGTATTGATACCAGCAGCGCAACGAGGCAGGTCACAGCGAATTGTACGGAACCTGCAATCGTCTCACTATGGGTGACAAGCTTGTTGTCCGTGGCCGCGAACGACAGGATGCTCGGTGCCGTCTGATATATGAGCCACCAGATATTTCCGGACGCATAGCCCACAAATATAAGTATCCACGGGTGAATGCCATAAGCAGTGCACAACGGGAGCAAAAGAACAGTCGTTATCGTTGTGGCCGTCGTCATGCTTGTAAGCACGCTTCTCAACACCCATGTGACAACGGAAAGGACAACTATGAGCAAAAACGGGTTCGACATGAGCTTGCCCAGCGTATCGCCGAGCAGCGTCCTGACAGTGGTATCTATGCCAACAGCAGTCGCGACCGCCCCGACGCCGACGAAACAGCCTATCATCAGGATGCTATCCCACGGTATCTTAGCGCGGAGGTCTTTCACAGTCATTACATTGCAAACCATGAGCAGCATAGCGCCGATACAGGCGACCGCCCATGAGGGAATGTTCAGCGCGCGCTCAAAAATCCAGAGCACGAGGCACGAAACCAAGGTGATCCCGGTAAGCTTCTGCTGCCATGTCCATGCTCCCATCTCATCAAGCTGCTTTGTAACAAACTCTTTTGATATTTCGATTTTTTCTTTCGGCCTGTACCACAGCAGTATAATGAGAACCATAAGCACTACATTTACCACAAGGAAAACTATTGACCACAAAAACCAGTTCATCCATGATACGACGGCGGCTTCTGCGATAACGCCGTTTAGAGAGTAGCTTATGAATGAACCGCTGAGGAAACAGACAGCCGTAGTAATATATCCAATGTAATAAGCAAGAAATATGCCCTTTGCCGGTTTTGAGTGCGGCTCTATGCCGAGGGATTCCGCATTGGCCAAAACCATCGGAGGGATTATGGTGGACTTTGCGGCCGTGCTGGGTATAAGCGGCGTCAGAACTACGCCCGAAAAAACAAACGCGAGGCATTGCCCGGAGTAAGTAGCCGGTAAAGCTTTCATCATCATAAGGGCGCAACGTTTGAGAAAGCCGCATTGTCCGGCGGCTGTCCCGAGAATGAGCGCCCCGATCATTATCCATACCGTGCTTCCGTTGAACTGATTAAACGCGGTTCCGATAGGAACGCTTTTGAATACGACCCACAAAGTACACATCGTGATTGCCGCAACATAGTCAGGCACAAAGTTGAATACCATCCAAATTACTGCCATGCACAGGCAACCGAGAAAGGCCATCGCCTCGGGCTTCCATACCTCTTGGTCAGGTTTCAGCATCAAAAACACCGCAAGCACCGCGACACCGAGGATTCCGCCTATAACTCTCTTTTTTGACATTGCCACATACCTTCCTTCCAAATCAAAATAACTTAGATATCCTTCTTCCTGCGTAGGTTTCTTAGTTCCTGTCCGTTTTCTCCGATTTCAACTACGAGTTTTTTACATCTTTTCTTATTCGGCCTCTCGAGCCTTTTTGAATAACGGCGGTAATATCTCATCAAGTTTTTCAATCGTGACCCCGTTAAATATGTCACCATCCGGCATAACCATTATATTTGGGCCCTTTGCGCACATCCTGAAGCAGAACATTCTTCCTATGCTGATCTGCTCTCCCAAACCTTCCGCCGCTATCCTGACTGCAATCTCCCGTGCAATCTTGTCATTGCCCCGCTGCCGGCAGTTTTCCCCGCCACAAACAAATATTCCTGACATGCCTTTTCCGCTCATCTACCGCTCCTCCTTTTTTGCAGCTTAATTGCGTTGACAGCCCTTAGGTGCTGTTCAGGATTAAACTGAACAACTCGCATATCACCCCCCCCCGAAATCCTTGTCCAAAAAAATTATAGCACCCCTCAACGCGATTCTTCATCGTTGAAAAATGCTATTATTGCCGATTTCATTGTTGGATAACAACAAGTTCCACCTATGCGCCCGAATGAAATAATGCCCTACTTCGGGACTTCTGCGAAATAT
>Ga0099364_10002799_pt1 | contig 27586 bp, 19 predicted proteins | sample TergutTh196P3_FD_73070 | JGI IMG/M metagenome (GOLD analysis project Ga0099364, IMG submission 73070) | Microcerotermes parvus P3 segment gut microbial communities from Pointe-Noire, Republic of the Congo - Th196 P3 | ecosystem: Host-associated > Arthropoda: Insects > Digestive system > Gut ... | reverse complement strand
TTGGTCAAACTCTTTGCGACCTTCAAGGATAAGTTTGTGAGTAGCAGAGCCGAGTACTAAGTCAGAACTCGTCTTGTTCGGATCGCTCGTCAATGCACCAGTCTTTTTCAAGTAGTACAGTTTCGGACAACGAATGAACTCCATCAGTTGATGAGAAGTCAAATACTTCTCCCTGTTTGCCAGATAAACAGCAAACGGTTCATCTATCAGGATTTTTTGGTAATCAATATCAGTCATCATCATTTTTTAGTAAGGGTTAAAGTCTTGGAGTAGTCGTCAAGTAGTAAAGGTAGAGGGTTATTAAAAACAGTGCCGTAAAACCCATCAGGTGATCCGGTGTCATTTTTTGCCTCCTCTCTGCGGTGCAAATGATTCACGATTCCAGTATTCCGTTGCTACTTGCTTTGTGGTGCAGTAAGCACCATACCGTCCGCAATTCGGGCATTGCAAGCGATAGATGATGCTCGGCAGGTCATGACGCTGCTCCGTTGCCCTTGCCGTCTGATAGACGGGGACAATTCCGCATTTGCAACATGGAGTCATCGTTTCGTGTTTCATTTCGGTTCTCGTGTTTTTGTTTCAAAAAGCCCTGCCGGTGGTAACACTCAAAACCCAACCGGACAGGGCTCCTCCGATCCGTCGGAGGAATGGTTCATTTCCGCTTCATACAAAAAAGCGACTTCCTCGGATAATTTCGTTGTTTGCCAGCACCGGAAAGAACATCAGGACAACCGAAAATTCGATTCGTTATTCCGTCCGGCAGAATTGTCGGCAAGCAATACAGCGGACATTAAACCACAGATGCAATCGTTGAAAGGAGTTTAACAGAGGATTTTTTGATATTAAGAGAATACGGCCTATACTACAGTAGGAACTTTCATCTGTTTCCCAGTGCCTTGTTAGCCTTAAACCTTGTGATGCCAAAAAAATGGTATGACGCAGTTTTGCGGCCAACACGAGTTTTGCATCTCAACTTTTATGTCATGACAGGACACTAACTTACCGAAAAGGAGGTGTCCCATGGAAACCAATGAAGAACCAAAATACGAAGATATCATTACTCTTCGGGAACTCAGATGTGCCTGGATTGTCCCGCTTGACGGAGACCGCATACAACTTGCTGAGAAGGAAAAACGCTTGATTTATCCTGCTCATCTTTCCGAGCCTATGCCCGCCGCTGCCGGTAGTATCACTATTTCGGCAAACGGCTTTTTGCTATATCGAAACAAAGTAGGAATGGAGTGGGCTTGTCCTATGGATGAACAGGAGCGTGCATTGGTCAATGCCATCATCACTGCCAAAGATGAAATGCTTGACCGCGAAGAGGCGTTCAAACTACAATCACTCGACAAGTGGCGTGACAAAGCAAGCATGAAACGCATCATTGACAATGTCAATCGCAAACTCAACTATCACAACGTGCCCATCACAATGTCGCACGATAAGTATGAGTTCTGCTACAGGTTCGTGCTGACGCAACGCGATAAACGTCGAAAAAAACAAGCGTAGTGCCAAGAATGTAACTTCCTATCTCCTTATCAAGGATGATTTTGCAACGAAATAGAAGGACAGGAACGGGCGATATTGCACTGCTACTCTGGCATGTTGGTGCCTGTATGTTTTGCAATCGACAACGAAATTTCGTCGTGGATGGCAAAAAATTGCCGCTGAAAATGAAAATTTTTTAGCCGGAAAGACTTTGCCTCATTTCCGCAGATGTAATAACTCCTTGAAAATAAAAAGGTTGCGGCGTGATTTTTTTAGAAAATTTTTTTCTGCATTATTTTTGTTTTCAGACAACACTCACAGTTGACCGACGATCCGGCAAGATTGTCGCCCATCAAAACCAATACCGCAATATCCAATGGTGCGAAAATCGCCGCCGTTACACCATTCATTTGAGCAGCCGGACGTACCGTCGCAAGACCGTCGAGGGCTTTAAGGACTTGGTGGAAACACCTTTTACTATCGGAAAAATGGGACAATTGTTCCCGACGGAGCCGTAGCAACGAGGTCGAACGTAAGTTTGGTTCGAAGAAGGAAAGCCTTTGGATAGGCCATTCGGACAAAGTGATGGAAAAACATTACTTTGTCTTGGAGGATGCGGACTTTGCGGAGGCTGCGGGCAAATTGGGTGACCAAAATCCCCAGGCAGAATCCCTGCAACACCGACTGTTGCGGACGGTAAAATGGAGTAAAACGGGGGGCACAACCGGTGAGACGAGTGGTTTGACACCGTGTTTTCAGGCATGTAACGGTGTTTTAGACGTGAAACGGCATGCTATGGAATATGACGTGTCCCCCCCGCGGATGATCGGTCCCAGCCGCCCAAAAAATTGCTCTTGCCCGTATCTGCAAAAATCACTAAAATACACGCCCCCTGACTCGGAAGCGATGGATCGCTGCCCAAAAACAACAAAGGAGTGTGTATGTCAAGGATGATGCTTGCAGAAAACGAATGTGCATTGCTAAACCATACTACAGAAACCCGAATCAATATCATGGATGATGTTGCATTCCATTACGCCGACGATGACGTGATCGACGATTTTCGCTCCGTCGACCTCTTCGACGGCTTTGAAAGACAAAATCGACTGTCCGACGAAGATGATAATTTTGCCCAATTTTTGGAAGCCATTCCAGAGTTCGATCCCGACCTCGAAGACGAAGAGGATGATTTTGGCATCGAACGCGGAAACGACCGAGTACCGCAATCCATCTCGATTTTCTACGACGAATCGGAAGAAAACCTCGAAGAATCGCTGGAAATAACGGCCGATTCGGAAAAATGGTCTTACGATCCCGTCCGGCTCTATTTTGCCCAAATGGCGGCGATGCCCTTGTTGAGCCGGGAGGAAGAAATCACCTACTCCAAGCGTATCGAAAAATGGCGATGTGCCTTCCGTCGATGCGTGCTGGGCAGCCCGTTCGGCCTGCAAAATGCACACCAGACGTTAAATAAAGTCTTTCACGGACAACTCGCTTTCGAGCGGACGGTCAGCGAAAAACTCTCCAAAACGCAAGTTCTGCACCGCATTCCCCAATTCCTGCGGACGCTGGGACCTATGCTCAACGCGACAAACGAAGATTTTAACCTGTTGGTGCGTGCAAGCACGAAAAAGTCGATGAAGCCGCAAATCCGAAAACGGCTTAAACAACGGCAAAAACGCGCACTGCTCCTCATCGAGGAGATGAATCTGCGAAACCGCCGGGTTCACGCAATTATGAAGCAACTTGAGGCAACGTCCGCCAGAATGGATGAAATCATTGTCCTTTTGGAGAATCCGAGCGTCAATATGATGCCAGACCGCAAGGCATTGCTGACAAAAGAACTGCGTCGGCTCATCCGAACGGTGCAGGAAAGTCCCGAGTCGCTGCGCCGACGCTGCAATGCGATGCGTCGGTTCCTTCGGGAATACGAGGAGGCGAAAAACGAAATGTGCCGATGCAATTTACGGCTTGTCGTTTCCGTTGCGAAAAAGTACCGAAACCGCGGAATCAGTTTCCTCGATTTAATCCAAGAGGGCAATACCGGTCTGATGAGGGCGATTGACAAATTCGAGTACAAACTGGGATACAAGTTTTCAACGTATGCCATTTGGTGGATTCGCCAAGCGGTTGCACGGGCAATCGCGGAACAGTCCCGAACGATCCGCGTCCCTTCGCATATCGTCGATGCTCTTTGCCGGATTCGCAATACGACGCAGAAAATTTACCATGAGACGGGTCGGCATCCGAGCATATATGACATTGCCGAGGCGACGGAAATGTCCATCGAAGACATCCGGCGTACGATGTTGATGGGGAGCAATCCGATAAGTTTGGAGCATCCGATTGGTGAATCGGATGACGGTTGTTTTGGCGAATTGGTTGCGGACACCACGGCGGAGCGTCCGGAACGGACGGCATCGACGGATTTGCTGCGGAAAGAGATTGCCAAATTGCTCAAAGTGCTCACGTATCGGGAGCGTGAGATTATCAAATTGCGTTTTGGTTTGGAAAATGGGTATTCATACACGTTGGAGGAGGTTGGGCGGATTTTTCAGGTTTCGCGTGAGCGGGTGCGTCAAATTGAGATGAAGGCGGTTGAAAAGTTGCAGCAGCCGGGCCATTGTCGGCGTCTGCTTGGCTTTTTGCGACCCGCAACGGACTGAGCACGGCTAACGTTGCGATCGAGTGCGCATCGCGAGCGAGCCGGGGGCGTTAGCCCCCGGGTTGCTCGACGTGGACTCACCCGGGGGCTAACGCCCCCGGGTTCGTGCGCAGTGCCCCCCGGCTCTTGCATCGCAATGCCCTTCAGAGTACAATCCTTCCATATATTCGCTTTTACCCCCAAATTCGTTATAGACGGAAACAATATGAAACATACTACTCTATGCTGCTGTGTCTTGGCCCTGTTCGTCCTGGGAACGGTTGCCGTTGCCCAAGAAATTGCTCAAGATAATCGACTCCGCGACCGAATTCGAGCCGCATTCGGAAATCCAGGAACTAACGCTCCCGGCTCCGGAGCCCGAACAATGAACGATGCCGCACGGGAACTCGTCAAAATGCTCGATGAATACCAAATCGACGCCGCGGAACTCCATAAAAATCGAGCACACGCAACCTGGGATGCCCGAACAACCGGTGAAGCCGAAGCCTTCCAACGCTCCGCCGAAACCCGATTGCAGGTCGCAACTTATCACAGCAATCGCGATACCTACGCCAAAATCAAAGAACTGCGGCAACAAGCCGTCGGATTGAGCCCCATTACCGCCCGGGCCGCCGAACGCATGGAACAAGCATTTGCCAGAAACCAACTGCCGGAAGATCTGCAAAAACAAATGGTTGAAATGTCGTCCGAAATGGAAAAGATTTTCCAAAACTATCGGCCAATCCTCGACGGGCGTGAATACACGAACAACGATTTGCTCGAAATGATTGCTGCCGAAAATGATTGCGAGCGACGCAAAGAAATTTGGGAAGCACTCAAACAAGTCGGAGAAGTTGTCAACGAAAAAATCATCGCCCTCGTCAAAGTGCGGAACAAAGCCGCTCAAGAACTCGGATATAACAACTTTTGGGAAATGCAGGTCATTCTCCAAGATTACGATCCCGCAGAACTGCTGGAAATCTTCGACAACCTCGAAAGATCAACCCGACCGCTCTTTGCCCGAATGAAAGCGGAACTCGATGCCGAACTCGCCCAGCGATTCGGGATTCCTGCCGACCAGTTGATGCCCTGGCATTATGACAATCCGTTCTTCCAGCAGGCTCCGCCGTCGAAAGATGTGAATCCCACGGATTTTTATCGGGATAAAACCAAGGAAGAAATCGTCGAAATCGCCCTTCGGTATTTCCGGCGAGTCGGTCTGCCCTTCGATAGGGTTGCGGAGCGGAGCGATATGTTTGAACGGGAAGGAAAAGACCAACACGCGTTCAGTATTGATATGGACAGGCAGGGCGATGTTCGCAATTTGAATAATGTGAAGCCGACTGCCGAATGGATGGATACGGTACTTCACGAAGCGGGCCACGGCGTGTATTCGCTGGGACTTGATCCGCGGTTGCCGTTTAATCTTCGCCAACCGGCACACATTTTCGCGACGGAAGGTGTTGCGATGATGTTTGGGGCAAAAGCCCGGGAACCGCAATGGTTGGTGCAATTTGCGGGAGCGGACCGCCGGGAAGTGCGGCAAGTCGCACAAGCCTTGGCCAAGCAGCGAGTACGAGAGCAGTTGATATTTTGCCGTTGGTCGCTGGTCATGCTGTATTTTGAGAAGGCATTGTATGAGAACCCGGATGCGGACTTGAAAGCCCTTTGGTGGGACATTGCGGGCAAATATCAGTTGCTCAGGCGTCCGGTGGAATCGGGCCAGGAGTTGGCGGATTGGGCCTCGAAGCCGCATTTCGTGATTGCTCCGGTGTATTATCACAATTACCAGATGGGCGAGTTGTATGCGGCTCAACTTCGTGCGTCGTTTGGCACACGGGACAATGTTTTATTGGGTCGTCGCTTGCAGGAACGGGTATTTGTCCCGGCGGATCGTTATACTTGGCAGGATTTCGTACGATATTCGACGGGGCGGGCATTTTCGCCGGAGTATTTCGCGAGAGAACTGCGGTAGGGCAAGTGCGGAGCGGGAACGGCGGGCGTGAGCCCGCCGGGTCATCACGCCGTTTCAATCGGAAATGCCAACACGTCGTCAATCCGTTCAGCATTGAGCATCATCATGAGCAGCCGGTCGATGCCCAGAGCCGTTCCGCTGCATTGCGGAAAACCGCGCTCCATGGCTTGCAGCAATCGGCTCTCGATCGGCAAGGCCGACCGACCCTCCGCCAATCGCCGATCGCCATTCGCTCGAAACCGCAGCCGCAATTCGGCGGCATCCCGAAGTTCGTGATAACCGCTCGCAATCTCCAGGCCGTTCAAAAACAGTTCAAACCGTTCACTCACGGCATCGCCGCCGTCTTGCCGAATCGTTGCAAGATGCGGCTGCGAAAAGGGATAGTCATACACAATCGCCGATTCAAGCGTCGGTTGGACTACTTCCGAAAACAATAAATCAAGCCAATCGTCGAGCGAATCGCCCCAATTCGCCCCGGGCGATGTTTCCGGCCTTTCCCTCCGGTCGGGATAGGCAATCTGACGGGAATCGCAAAATGCCTGCAATTCCGCAATGGTTGCCGTATGCGGATTGATGCCGATATTTGACTCAAAAACATGCCGATAGGTTTGGCATTCAATTTCAGGCAAATGGGCAGGCATCGCATTAAAGAGAAATCGGACGAGTTCGGCCAGCAACTGCATTCCGGCTTGATAATCATCGTCGAGGCGATACCATTCCAGCATGGTGAACTCGACGTTATGAAACGGTCCGCGGTCGCCTGCCCGAAAGACGGGCGTGATTTGGAAAATGGGCGACATTCCTTCCGTCAGCAGGCGTTTCATTGCGAATTCCGGCGAGGTTTGGAGATAATAATTTCGGGTGCCGTGATGGTTGAGCGGCAGGTGCTGTGCAACGGTCAGGGGTTCGATATGGCAATCGACGATTGTGTCGGCGGAGAGGATGGGCGTTTGCACTTCGCAGAAATGCTTATCGTAGAAAAATTGCCGAACATGCCGAAGCAGTTCGGAACGGAAGCGGAGGTTTTCGATTCGGGATGGGGCCATGACGTGTTGAACTCCATTTTAGAGAAATGAAATCGGACGTGCAATGGCACGGACTGATGTGCCGACTATTCCGGCAAGCCGGAATGACGGTTTCCGAACAAGTCCACAGTATCGATGCTTGTTGATGGAGCGATATGCGTTCAAAATCTTCCAATCGGACACTCCCACGCCGCTGTATTTTACCGCACGCGATTGATTGCCGTACCGTTTAATGGTACAATGCCCAATCGCCGAAATCGTCCCCACCACCCCCACCACACAAAAAACAATGCCTTGGTTCCAAGAAGAAAGAACATTAAACAAGCAAGACATCATCGCCCTGACGCACCGCTTCGCCGATGAAGCAAAAAAACGGATTTGCGCCCATCCCAAACGCGTTCTGCTCCTTCCGCCCGACCTGACTCGAGCGCACTGCGGTGCAGGTTACATCACCGAAGAACTCTACAATATCTTCGCCAAAGATGCGGAAGTACAAATCATTCCCACACTCGGGCAACACGTCCCCCATACGCCCGAGCAAAACCGCTGGATGTTCGGGAATGTGCCCGAAGAAAAAATATACAAACACGATTGGCGAGCCGATGCCAAAACCATCGGCGAAATCCCCGCCGATTTCGTCAAAGAAATCTCCAACGGGAAAGCCGATTGGCCGATTCCCGTCTCGCTCAACTATAAACTCTTCGATGAAAAATGGGACATCATCCTAAACATCGGACACGTCGTACCGCACGAAGTGTTGGGCTTCGCGAACCATAACAAAAATTATTTCATCGGCATCGGCGGCAAGGATATGATTTGCGCCTCGCACATGATGGCGGCATGCTGCGGAATTGAGGAGAATTTGGGTATTTTGACCACACCGCTTCGGGCATGTTTTAACAAGGCCGAAGAGGAGTTTTTGGGCCATCTGCCCGATGCGTATTTTCAAGTCGTGATGGCGTATAACGATGCGGATGAGTTGGTTCATACCGGCGTTTATGCGGGCGATGATGTCGAGACATATCTTTCGGCGGCGCGGGCATCGCGGAAACAGAACATCACGATCGTCCCGCCGCTCAAAAAAGTCGTTGCAGTGATGCAGGGCGACGAGTTTTACAGTACCTGGGTCGCGAACAAGGCAGTTTATCGGACACGCAAGGCGATGGCGGACGGCGGCGAACTTTTGATTATTGCACCGGGCTTGAAACGGTTTGGCGAGCAGCCGGAAATTGATGCGTTGATCCGAAAATATGGGTACGTCGGTACGGAAAGGGTGATGCAACTTTACAATGCGGCGGGACCGGAGGATGATTTACGGGACTTGGCGGTTGGGACGGCACATTTGATTCATGGTTCGTCGGAGGGCCGATTTACGATAACTTATGCACCGGGTGATGTTTCGCGTGCGGATATGGAATCGATCAATTTCGGCTATGCGGACTATGCGGAGACGGTGAGGCGGTATGACATAGAGAAATTGCAGAATGGGTTCAACACGATGCCCGATGGCGAGGAGATCTATTTCATTAGCACACCGTCGGCGGGCCTGTGGTCAACGGCGGAACGCTTGAATTAGCCCGCATTTATTAGATCTTCACGTGGAGTGGACTCATTCTCGTCATTCCGGCGCATATCGTCATTCCGGCGAAAGCCGGAACCCAGGCATTGCGTGTGATGCCGGTTTTTCTGGTTCCCGGCTTGCGCCGGGATGACGCAGGAGGCCAATTCTGAATGTGCTCTGGCGAATGGACACTGCCCTTGCATGATTAAGACGCAATCGGTACAATTTCATTGTGCATATTCTCACTCGACACGGAAGGTCCCATGCAAAAAGCATACATCATTGCATTTTTTGCTTTCGTTGGCATTGCAAACTTTGCGGTATATCAGGTTAGGCAGGCGGCAAGTATCCGAGAAGAGTATCAGCCGTCCTCTGACGTCGTGATTGCGGAGCATCTCGCAAAACAAGTTGCCGAATTGAAGGTGTTGTCCGTAACGGAAACGCTCCAGCGGTTGAGCGAAATGGAAGATTATCTTTATCCCGGTGCGTTCATCGGTGCAGAGATGATCTTCTTGTCGGATAACGATGGTAACATTTTCGCAGAAAACATATACCAGCATCAATCGAATGAATTGGAGAGGATTTTAAGCAATCGTGCCTTCCGCAAAGCCTTGCAAGACTTGAATGAATTGCCGAAAGACCAAGCATCGGAATTGCTGTTGAGCGAATTTGACAATACATTGCCCGAGTACCTTATACTCTATGACGATTTTGCTAAAGTACCGTCGCGAACCTTTGTTTTGCAATCCGCCGATGGACAACCCGTTTTATTAGGCGTCCGCAAAAAACTCTTTGCCTTGATGCTCATTGCAGGCTCCCTGGGACTGACGGATGTGCATAAGGCCATCGAAAAAATTGATGCTATTTCGCAAAATCAAAAAGTAGATGTTCGCCGAATCGAAGATCCCGATATAAGAGCGGATCATTCGCTTATGGCTTTGCTGCATAACAACCTCGTGCTGGCATCGGGACTGTACGGCACATCGCCGCGAAAAGAAGATGCCGCACTAAAACCGTTTGCCGATCGGTTTGCGAGCCGTAGGATTGTTGATTTTTCTGCTCCCGCAACGGAATATGATGTTATGGTCAGACACGGCGTGCTGGTCCCTAGACCTGATAAAGAGTATATTGACATTCGTTATTTTGCACAGATGACCGATGAGGACTTGGCCGAACTGCGTCGCATTCTCGCATCCCATGAACCGTAGCCCGCTGGCCCTATTGTTTTTTCCTAGGAATACAATACAATTCCAAGTCATTGGGGCTCGTGCCCCGAGTTTTTGCTTTTCTTGAAGTACCGTTTTACCCTAAACAATGCCTAAACAACTTATTTTCAGCGACGATGCCCGACGGAAAATCCTAGACGGCGTCAACAAACTTGCCGATGTCGTTGCCGTAACCATGGGACCCACCGGTCGGAACGTCATCCTTAACAAATCCTACGGCGGGCCTGCCGTTACCAAAGACGGCGTTACCGTCAGCAAAGAAATCGAACTCGAAGACCCCTTCGAAAATATGGGTGCGAAACTGGTCAACGAAGTCGCCTCCAAAACCTCCGACATCGCCGGTGATGGGACGACCACCGCGACCATCCTCGCCAGGGCAATTTACAAGGAAGGCCTCAAAAATATCGTCGCTGGCGTGAATCCCGCCGCTCTGCGCCGGGGAATCGACAAAGCCGTCGATGCCGCCGTCGGGAAACTGCACGACCTGACAAAAGCCGTAACCACCAAACAAGAAATCGCTCACGTCGGGGCTATCTCCGCGAATAATGACTCCGAAATCGGCAACATGCTCGCCGAAGCAATGGAAGCCGTCGGCAATGATGGGGTGATTACCGTCGAAGACGGCAAAACTGCCGATACGACCTATGAAGTCGTCGAAGGAATGCAGTTCGACAAAGGGTACATTTCGCCGTACTTCATCAACAATGCCGGCAAGATGAACTGCATTATGGAAAATTGCCTGATTTTGCTGCACGAAAAGAAAATCAGCAGCATTCGGGATCTGATTCCGCTGCTCGAAAAGACGGCCCAAGCGATGAAGCCGTTGCTGATTATTGCCGAAGACATTGACAACGAAGCCATGACAATGCTGGTCGTTAACCGTCTGCAAGGCGTGTTGAACGTTGCGGCCGTGAAGGCGCCCGGCTTTGGAGACCGTCGGAAGGCTATGCTCCAGGACATTGCGATTTTGACCGGCGGCATCGTGATTAGCGAAGATTTGGGCATCAAACTCGAAAATGTAACGCTCGAGCAACTCGGCAGAGCGCAGCAGGTTACGATAGATAAGGACAATACCGTCATCGTGAAGGGCGGCGGCAAAAAAGATGAAATCAAAGCCCGAATCGATTTGCTCCGCAAGCAAATCGAAACGACGGACAGCGATTATGACCGCGAAAAGTACCAGGAACGGCTGGCGAAGTTGAGCGGCGGCGTTGCGGTCATTCAAGTTGGCGCAAGTACCGAAACGGAGATGAAGCAAAAGAAGGCTCGGATCGAAGATGCGCTTCATGCGACGCGAGCGGCAGCGCAAGAAGGGATATTACCCGGCGGTGGCGTTGCGTTGATTCGTTGCAGGGAAGCGGTGGAAAAGATTCGCGACAAGGCTCGGGGCGACGAAAAGGTCGGCGTGGACATCGTGTTGAAGGTATTGTCGAAGCCGATCGTTCAAATTGCGGAAAACTGCGGAGTGGATGGCAGTGTGATCGCGGATGAGGTTTTGCAGAAGCCGGTGAATACGGGTTACGATGCGAATTCGGGCAAGTATGTGGACATGTTCAAGTCGGGAATTATTGATCCGCTCAAAGTGGTTCGGACGGCATTGACGAATGCCGCGAGCATCGCGGGCTTGATGTTGACGACGGAGACGCTCGTTACGGATTACAAAAAGGAAGATGAAAAGACGATTTACGGTGCGGTAGTGTAACACGTACGCGACGCAAACGACGGAGCCGCAATCTTACGCTGGCGGCTCTGTTGTTTGCCCTGTTAACTGAATACGTCACGTCCGCGGCGAAACGGGACTCTCTCTAATAAAGAGAACATGCCATTAAAATAAGGCAATCTAATGACAGCAACGTCCCTCGACCTGCCGACAACGCTCGAACAAGCACGAAACGGCGACACGCACGCATTCGCTCAAATCGTTCGGCAATACCAATCGCTCGTCAGCGGTGTGCTTTTCAATGCAACCGGCGATTTTCATAAGTCCGAGGACATCGCCCAAGAAACTTTTCTAATCGCCTGGCAAAAACTTGCCGAACTGCGAGAACCCCAACACCTCGCCGCCTGGCTCTGCACCATCGCACGAAATCTAGCACACCGCTCTCACCGCAAACCGACAATATCAACCGAACCGCTCTCGGATGAAACCGGCAGACTAACTCCCGCCGCTCACTCGCCCGATGCCGAATTGCTCCGTCGGGAACAGAGCGAATTCGTTTGGTCGGCAATCGGCGAAATCGACGAAAAACACCGCGAAACGCTCGTCCTCTACTATCGGAGCGGGCAGTCGGTCAAAGAAATTGCCGACGCAACCGAATCGACGGAAGAAGCCGTTCGGCAACGGCTCGTTCGGGCGAGGAAGTCGCTCAAAAACAAAATCGAAGAAATGGTTGGCGGTATTTTGACCGATACCGCACCGGGCGAAGTGTTTACGATAACCGTGATGACCGCACTCACAACGGCAATGCTCACGACGGCCACGGCGACCGCAGCGACGGGGACGATTGCGGCCGGCTCTGTAACCGGCGGCAAAACGCTCGGTGCCGCGACAATATGGACCGTTCTTGGACCGACAGCGGTTTTCGGTTGGATTTTCGCAATCACTTTCGCTGGACTTTGGGCTGATGTTCGCAATAGTCCAACGCTTCAAAGTCGCAGATGCCGGGTTTACCGTATTTTTTGGGGCATCCAGTATTATGCCCTATTTTGTAGCACGGCCGCACTGCTACTTGGCACACTCATCTATTGGACGAAACCGCTCATAAGCATCGAACCTATTTATGCGCCCGCTATTGCGACAGTTGTTATGCTCATAGTGGTTCCACTGAGTATGTGGATCCCTGCTTCATTTCAGTTTGCATGCTATCGAAAGATGAAGAGAATCATAGAAAATGATCTCGGTTTATCTGAACAGCACGTCCATTCGTATTCGTATCAACAAATTGAGCAGCGTTTTTTCCTGTCGCTCATAACAAACATTCTACTAGCGGAAGCAATCATTGCCATTTGCCTCGGAGCCTCGCTCCTTGGCAAAGACTATCATCATCCGGTTTTCCTGATTCTGGCTGCCTGTGTCGTTGTGTTTACTGTCGTGTTGACTGCCGTATACTATCCGCTTGGCCGGTATTTTCTGGAAATTTGCCGCACGAAGCAAAATTTTCTTGCCGCTCCGCCGTTAGTCAATAACCCATTTGAAGTGGCTCTCCAAACAATCGGCAAACGTTCCGTTTCCATAGAGTATGCGAAAAAAAACGGCGGCATGTTCGGTGTGATGCTTCTGATATGGGGCGGACTCATCGGATGCGGCATATATTATTTCACGTGGTATTCGTGGGATAAACATCCAGTTCCGCTGGCAATCTGTGCCGTTTTATTTGTTGTCTTATTTTTAGTCCATCAAGTTTTGAGAAGGCGAATCAAGCGTCAAGGCATTATATTTTTTGTGAACGTCCTGATCTATTTTTGTATCATGGGCTTGATTTTAGCATTGGAATACATTGAATTTGGGGGCATTTATTTTTCTGATGCTTGGATTGCGGCATATTTTCAGGAACCTCGTAATCCGATTCGCCATATGAACATCTCTGTGATTCTAGTACCACTTCTTATGGTGCCGTTGCAATTTTACTATTGGTTAAAGGCAAGGGAGGAGCCGAGTGTCGGCGAGGAACTTTTTCGGTCGGCCATCGCTCGCTACAATCCGGCAACGATGATCGCGGACGAACCGGAGGTTGCTGCAAAGCCGTTTCCGAGGCATTGGGCGTGGATAATTGGCTTGTATGGATTGGCAATCGTAATCGCGTGGTGCGTGGGCGTGTTGGTTTTTTAACGGAGTCCAGATCGGAAGATTGCAGTTGGGCCGTCTTGAAAAAGCCCGCCCCATCGGGTAACGTGAAACAATGCCGCAAACACATGTCATCGTTTCCCTTAATCCTAAAGCCGGTCGCCAATCGCCGAAAATTCGAGCCGACGAACTCTGCAATCTGCTCCAACAAAAAGGCCTCACGACCGAACTCCTGACCAATCTTGACGAAGTTGCTGAAAAAGCAAACGCCCTGCACGATGCCGGCTCACTCCGAGCACTCGTCGGCGTCGGCGGCGATGGCACTGCCGCAACCCTCGTCAATAAAACCAAACCCGGCACGCCCGTGACTTTGCTCCCCTCCGGGACGGCCAATCTGCTCGCCAAACATTACCGCCTGCCCTTCAAGCCCGCAAAATTGGCCGAAATGATTGCCAACGGCGGAACCGTCCGAACATTCGATGCCGGACTCGCCCGATTTGACAACACGGAACGCCTCTTTCTCGTTATGGTCAGTTGCGGATTCGATGCACACGTCGTCAACGGCGTGCATTCCCGACGGGAAGAACGCTATCAACAAGGCCATGCCAAAGGAGCACACATTTCCTATCTGTCGTATACGAAGCCGATTTTTGCGTCGCTCGCGAAGTACAAATTCCCCAAAATGACGGTCGAATGCCTTGATGAACCGGCATTGACGATACCGGACTGCCGTTGGGCGTTTATTTTTAATGTCAACCGGTATGGTTGGGGCTTGCCGCTCGCTCCGTTTGCGAAGGAAAATGACGGTATGCTGGATCATGTATTGTTTCGCGGCGGGACGGTCTTTCACGGTTTGCTCTATACGGCATTGGCTCAATGTTTTAGTTTGCATCGTTATTTACAGACGGCGAATTTGGGTCAGCGGATGCGTTATCGTATCACTTCGGAGTCGTCGATACCATTTCAGTTGGACGGCGACCCTGGCGGCGAACTGCCGTTGGAGATCGAAATCGTCCCCAATCGGTTTACGTTTCTCGTCCCGCGGTGATCAAGCCGAACGGGTGCTTCCCGTTGTGCTAAAGTTCCGCATCCGCATCGAACAGGCCCCGTTTGCGAGGAAGCAGCCAGCAAAAAAAGATGCCGGCAAAATACAATATCGTCAACGGCACCGCCATCAACAACATACTGCCCGGATCCCCAGGCGTTAATAACAAAGCCAACACAAAGATCACCAAAACGGCAACCTTCCAGCGTGCAAGATATTGCTCCAATGAAAAAATCCCAACCCGTTCAAGGACAAATAAAACCAACGGCAACTGAAAACTAACCCCAAATGCCAACGGAAACAACAACGCAAAATTGATCCATTCGCTAATCCGCAAATCCGGCTCGACATTCATCCAAGCATTGAAAAAGAACAGAAAATCCAATACGAACTGGAACACGAAGAAAAAGGCAAAATACGCTCCGCCGATGAACAGAAAAATGCTGACCGGTATGAATTGATACACATACTTCTTTTCGTGCGGATACAGTCCCGCCGCAATGAATGTCCAAATATGATAAATCACGGCTGGCGATGCAATCACCAAACCGACAATGAGCGAAGCCAACAGATAGATTCGGAACATTTCATAGGCTCCCAATGCTTTCATTTTGGACAATTCTTCGGTCTTGACAAAGAGGAAAAACCTCATCGGCGGCTGGTCGAGTTGAGCGGTCTCATAAATGATGCCGACTTCCGCCCGACGCTGTTGGCGTTCGATTTTCCGCAGCAGCAGGTTATCCACGCGGTCGAGGTCGGCCTGTGCAGACGGGTCCGCGAGGATTCGCTGCCGATTCTGAATGCGTTCCAATTCGCCGGGAATGATCCATCGTTCGTCGAGGATGAGGCCGTGCTCCCGCATGTATTTTCTGATTTCGCTGGAGTACCCTTCTTCCAGGAGCGCATCGGCTTCGGCTTCAATTTTTCGCGTCGTTTGCTGTTCGTTGTAGGCATCGAGCGAGCGTTTGACGGGAATTTGGATATATTCAACGACGGACGCGGCAACGAGGAAGCCGAGTAGGGTTCCGACGGCGATGGAGATGAGCGATCTGATGAAGCAGAGGCGTAGTTCCTCCAAATGTTCTCCAAAACTCATGGAAGTTTCGGAAAAGAGATCGTCGTCTTTCATTGTGTAAAAATGCCCTCACCCTGTTGGATTGTCCCATTTTAACCTTTTGGCCGAGCAAAACAAGGTTACGCCATCGGGTGCAGTTCCCCTTTGGTTTTTCCCGAGGGGTTTACTTTTCGCTCGCCGTCGGGTATCATCTAGGGACACCGTCCTAAGGACAGTCTACAATCCATTTTCAACCCCATTTTTTAGGAGATTCTAGTGAGCACAGGTCGTTTTCTGATGGTCGATGGTAACGAAGCCACCACCCTTGTCGCCCATGCCTGTAACGAGGTTATGGCCATTTATCCAATTACCCCTTCTTCCAAGATGGGTGAACTCGCCGATGACTGGGCAGCAAACGGGAAGCCGAATGTTTTCGGTACCGTTCCCCATGTAATCGAAATGCAAAGCGAAGCCGGAGCCGCGGGGACTGTTCACGGCTCTCTGCAAGCAGGCTCACTCACCTGCACTTTTACCGCCTCGCAGGGACTTCTGCTGATGATTCCCGCTATGTTCAAAATTGCCGGTGAACAAACTCCCACCGTGTTCCACGTGTCCGCCAGAACCGTCGGTTCACACGCCCTCTCCATTTTCTGCGACCACGGCGATGTGCTCGCCTGCCGAAGCACCGGTTGGGCCTTCCTCGTCGGCGGAACCGTACAGGAAAACCACGATATGGCTATGATTGCATACGCCTCCACCTACAAAGCCAATGTGCCGTTCCTGCACTTTTTCGATGGGTTCCGCACCTCGGGCGAAATCAACCGAATCGAACCGCTCTCCGATGATATTATCAAACAAATGCTCGATATGGAAGCGATCGCGAAATTCCGAAAACGAGCACTGACTCCCGACAACCCGCTCCTTCGCGGAACGACGCAAAACCCGGACATCTTCTTCCAAAGCCGCGAAGCCATCAACCCCGTTTATGCCAAAGTTGCGGACATCGTGCAGGCCGAAATGGATAAATTCGCCAAACTCACGGGGCGAGCCTATAAACTCTTCGACTACTACGGGGCACCCGATGCCGACCGCGTTATTGTATCGATGGCGTCCTCCACGGGAGTGATTGAAGAATATCTCGACCACATCAAAGGCGGCGAAAAGGTCGGTCTCGTCAATGTTCGGCTCTATCGACCCTTCGATGTTGCCCGATTCATCGCCGCACTGCCGAAAACCGTCAAGAAAATTGCCGTACTCGACCGAACGAAAGAGCCCGGCGCATTGGGCGAACCGCTTTATCAAGATGTCATTACCGCCCTGGCGGAATCCTGGACGGGCGAAAAGTTAACCGTCTGCCGCGGACGTTACGGCCTTGCCTCGAAGGAATTTTCGCCGGCGATGGTCAAAGCAATCTACGACGAATTGGCAAAACCCCAGCCGAAAAAAGAATTCACCGTCGGTATCAACGACGATGTAACGAACTTGAGCCTGACCTACGACCCGAATTACTCGACCGAAGCGGACGACGTGATTCGCTGCCTTTTCTACGGGCTTGGAAGCGATGGAACCGTCGGGGCAAACCATAATTCGACCAAGATTGTCGGCGAACACACCAATCTTGCCGCTCAGGGATACTTCGTGTATGACTCCAAAAAAGCCGGGACGGTAACGACTTCGCATCTTCGGTTTTCGCCGCGACACATTAAGGGCTCCTATTTCGTTACCCAGGCGAACTTCATTGCATGCCATCAATTCGTGTTCACCGAAAAATTGGCAATGCTTAAATCGCTCATCGAAGGCGGGACATTCCTGCTCAATTCTCCCTACGGGCCCGATGAAGTTTGGGACCGCCTTCCGGTGGAACTCCAGCAGGAAATCATCGACAAAAAGGCGAAGTTTTATGTCGTTGATGCCGTTACCGTAGCCCGCGAGGCCGGGATGGGCGGACGACTCAATACCGTCATGCAAACCTGCTTCTTCCATTTGGCGAACTTGTTTTCGACTTCCGCGGAAGCCATCGGCTACATTAAGCAGGAAATCAAGAACACCTACGCGATCAAGGGCGATGCCGTCGTGCAAAAGAACTACGCCGCCGTGGATGCGTCGATTGCCGCTTTGAAGGAGGTCAACTATCCCAAGACCGCCTCGTCGAAACTGCATCGGCATATCGGAATGGTCGGCAATCCCCCGCCGTTTGTCAAAAATACGCTCGGCGAAATCCTGGCGGCCCGCGGAAATGACCTGCCGGTCAGTGCAATGACCGTCGATGGAACCTTCCCGACGGCAACTTCGCAATACGAAAAACGCAGCATCGCCATCGACATCCCGATTTGGGATCCCGACTGCTGTATCCAGTGCGCTCAGTGCTCGCTGGTCTGCCCGCACGCGGCAATTCGTTACAAAGTGTATGATCCCGCCCTGTTGGGCAAAGCCCCGAAGGCCTTCCGGTCGAAAGATTACAATCTCAAAGACTTTGCGGGCTGCAAAGCGACGATTCAAGTCGCGCCGGATGACTGTATCGGTTGCGAACTTTGCGTGCAAAATTGCCCCGGCAAAAACAAGACGCAAGAAGGACGCAAGGCGATCAATATGGAAGACAAAATCTCGCATTTGGAAGAGGAACGTGCGAGTTGGGACTTCTTCCTGTCGATTCCCGACCAGGATCGCGCGAAAGTCAATGTCGATACGGTCAAAGGTTCGCAACTCCTGTTGCCGCTCTTTGAATTCCCCGGTGCGTGTGCAGGTTGCGGTGAAACGCAGTACATTAAACTGATTACGCAGTTCTTCGGAGACCGCATGTTGGTCGGGAACGCGACGGGTTGTTCGTCAATTTACGGCGGGAACTTGCCGACGACGCCCTACACGGTCAATCCCGAGGGACGTGGCCCGGCATGGTGCAACTCGCTTTTCGAGGACAATGCCGAATTCGCCCTTGGCTTCCGAATGGCAGTCGACCAGCAAAATGGATACGCTCGGGAAATTATCACGGCCCGACGCGATAAAATCGGTGCCCAACTCGTCGATAACATCCTCAATAACAAGCAGGAAACGGAAGCCGAAATCGCTCAGCAGCGTCAATGGGTTGCCGAATTGAAAGCGAAAATTCAGGGTTGCGATTGCGACTGCTCGACCGGAAGTATGCTTTTGACCATCGCGGACGCGCTTGTCCGACGCAGTATTTGGGGATTTGGCGGCGACGGCTGGGCCTACGACATCGGCTACGGCGGGTTGGATCATGTCCTTGCGGTTGGAAAAGACGTGAACCTGTTGGTGATGGATACCGAAGTGTACTCCAACACGGGCGGGCAAGCCTCAAAATCCACGCCGATTGGAGCCGTTGCGAAGTTTGCGGCGGGCGGGAAACCGACGCGTAAAAAAGACCTCGGCTTGATGGCGATCGCCTACGGCAATGTGTTCGTTGCTCAAATTGCGATTGGTGCGAACCAAGCACACGCACTCAAAGCGATTCGTGCGGCGGAGTCGTATCCTGGCACATCGCTCTTGATTGCCTATTCGCATTGTATTGCACACGGTGTCGATATGAAAATGGGCTTGGAATTGCAGAAAGAAGCGGTACAGTGCGGTTATTGGCCGTTGTATACGTATGATCCCCGCAATGCACAGCCGCTCGAATTGGTATCGAAGGCCCCGACGGGTTCGATCAAGGATTTCGAGTTGAAGCAGAACCGATTTACGACGCTGCAGCGTGCGAATCCAGAGGTCTTCGGCAAACTGGCCGAGCAGGCGCAGGAAGAGGCAATGGCTCGCTACAAGTTCTATGAGTCGATTGCGAATGCGAAACGCTAGAAGTTAGCCGAGCCCTGCTCGGCGCAATCAGAGCCGCGACCTCCCGGTTGCGGCTCTGTTTTCCCAAATTTTTTGCCCCTCAACACAAAGGAGACTCTCTCATGCAAAAAATGCTGTTTGCATTGGTCTGTATCATTGGACTCGCGGCAAATCTGGCGGCAGAGGACCCGGAGGCCTGGAAAACCATTCCGCCAACGATGAAGGTCATCGCTCAAAACGAAGCCGGAGAACCCATCAAGGATGTGGAAATGTTCTTGAATATCTGGGGAGGAAATGTCGAGAGAACCTTTCGGTCAACGCTGCACACCGACGAAGACGGCATTGTCATCTTCGATCTTGCCGAGGTGCTGGGGAAAGATTTTGAGTGTTTTCGGATGTGGATACGACCGAAAGACCGATACGTCGCCCAATTCTTTAACAGGGATCGGCTCGACGGCAGACGCTCCGTTGTGCCGGCGGAGTACAATGTTGTCCTCAAGTCCGGTATCACCATCGGGTGCCAGGTCGTCGATGAAGACGGCAATCCGATTCCCGATGCCGGTATCAATCGGTATTTTCAAACCGAATTAGGTTTTGGCGGCGAAAAAACCGATGCCGACGGGAAATGGATGAGCAACAAAGTCAATCCCGATGTTGCGGAATACCGGTTTCAAATTTTCCATCCCGATTACGATGACCTGAACGTCACCGTTCTGCAGGGATCGCCGGAAATGGAACGACTGAAAAACCAAACGGAAAGGTATGTCCTGCGAAGAGGCATCAATGTTGCCGGGACGATTACCGATGCCGACGGCAAGCCGATTGCCGATGCGAAAATCGAATTGGGGCATCGGCAACGATGGTTGTACCAACAGGGAAAAGAGTATTATCAGGAAACGAAAACCGATGCCGACGGAAAATACTCCTTTCCTTCGACGCCAGTCGGGGCGAAAATCATGATCGTTACCGCTTCGGGTAAAGCACCGCAAATTCGGCATCTGGTGATTGAGCAGAATCTCGCTCCCCAGGATTTCCAACTTCTGCCGGGCAATACGATCCGCTTCAAAGTCGTGACTCCCGACGGTCAACCGGTTGCGGGTGCATCCATTAGCCCTGCCCGTTGGCAAGGCTCGGCACAATACCTCATGTACAACAATTCCCTGAAAGCGGACGAACAGGGAGCGGTAGAATGGAACGAAGCCCCGGCGGATACCGTCGGATACAGAGTCTGGGCAGGGGATATGATGTCCGAATCGGAAGTCTATTCTCTCGAACCCCGTGAGGAACCCTACACGATGACGCTTCGTGCAACGCCGGTCTTCGTGGGTAGGGTCATCGACCAGGTAACGAAAAATCCGGTTTCGGCATTTACGGTGATACCGGGTGTCGCCTGGAGGGAAGGGGAGCGTGTGATATGGCAACCCTGGGCGCAGGCGGGTTCCGGCGGAGAATATCGGATGGCAATTTCCGACCATGTTCACGCCGTTGCGATTCGGATTGAGGCTGAAGGATATTTGGCCGCCGAGTCGGAAACTTTTGTCGGTGCTTCCGGCGAAAAAGTCATTGATTTTGAATTGGAGCCTGCCGCTCCGATTCGCGGTGTTGTCGTTTTTCCTGACGGAACGCCCGTGGAAAATGCCGAAGTCCGTATGATTGACTCCGCAAATGGTATGACAGATATGCCGAACGGTGAACTGGAACCCCGATTGGGCAGTCATAGAAATAGCGATTACCTGCAAACATCGGCGGAGGGCACATTCTCGTTCCGTCCGCGAAGGGAAGGTTATGTGATCGTCGTCGCTCACGAAAGCGGTTGTGCGATTGCCGACAGGGAGACAGTCGCTTCGGGAACGATCATGCTCAAGCCGTGGGCAAGGATCGAGGCAACGTTGATGCAGGGTGATCAGCCGCGCGTGAGTCAACGGGCAACACTCTTCGGCGGAGGTTCATGCGGCAACTGGGATGCAGACAGACCCATTCCGACTTTCCAAACGGTGGGGGCAAGCGACGAAAATGGAAAAGTCATCTTCGAGAAAGTCTATCCGGGACTGGACCATACCCTGGTCATGGACGCGTTTGTCTCTTCCTCGGTGGATCATTTCATAAATATGTTGCGTTTCGGCAGTGCCCGATTCATCACGCTGCCCGGCGAAACAAGCAAGGTACAGGTCGGCGGGATCGGCAGTCCGGTCATCGGCGGGATCGTACTTTCGCAGGAATTCCAGGATAAAATCCAGTGGGACTATGCGAAAATCACGCTCAGCAGCGTTGACCCGACGGTGCCGGAGCCGGATTATTGGGGGCTGCCGATTCCGCAAGAGATTGACCGCAGTAACCGCAATGCCGTGATGCAGTGGTATTGGCAATGGACAGTGGAAACCGAAGAGGGGAAGGCCTTTGCGCGAAATGTGAATGCGTTCAATATGATCTGCGATGAAAATGACGCTTGTCTGGTCGCACTGGGTATTTCGATCGACGCCCCGCTCAATCCCGACGGCACTTTTCGGCTGGAGGATGTTCCGTCGGGCACGTACAAGGTATCATTCCGTAGTTTCCAGCCGAAGCCGGCGAGTGAAATTTCGACGGATGATCGCTTTTCGGCCAGTGCGACACGGGACATTTTTGAGAATACTTGGATGGAGCCGCTGATTGTGGTGCCGCCGATTGAGGGAGAGCGGTCGAGCGTACCGTTTGAAACGGGAATGCTTCGGATTGAGTTGTAGGGGAGCCGCGAACTTGCATTCCGGCGTTTTCAACGTTCAGGCAATATAATCGAATATGATCCCAATCGAATACTGGTTTGCACTCGGCGGAGTCTTTTTGCTGGGATTGCAAACTTCAATCAGTCCCTGCCCGCTCGTTACGAACATCGCCGCGATTTCCTACATTACACGCAATGTCGGCAAAGCCCGAAACGTCTGGCTTTCCGGCCTGCTCTACACCCTCGGACAAACAGTGGCCTACGTGCTCCTGGCAATCCTGATTCTCTCCGCCATGCTCGGGAGCGGTGAAACGATCGCCCGATTCTTGCAAGCGAAAATACACGGTTATCTCGGGCCGATCCTAATCCTGATCGGTATGGTACTGCTCGGAATGATTTCCTTCAACACCGGCGGTGTTCGCGGCGAACATCTCCAAAAACTTGCGGATCGTTTTGGTATGTGGAGTGCTTTTCCGCTCGGAGCAATTTTTGCGATGGCGTTTTGTCCAACGTCGGCAGCGACGTTTTTGGCAACGATTGCACTGGCCGTCCAGTTCCAGTCGAATGTCCTGTTTCCGATGGTGTTTGCGATGGGAACGGCCGTACCGATTTTGATTTTTTCTGGTATCATTGCACTGAATGCTCAATTATTAAGCAAGACGTTTGTGGCGGTGAACCGGATCGACCGTTGGATGCGTGCGGGAGCGGGCACGGTATTCATCGGGATTGGCATTTGGTTTTCATTGCGGTATGTGTATGGAGTTTTTTAGGAGTAAAATATGTTCATTCAGGTTCTCGGAACGGGTTGTGCGAAGTGTAATCATTTAGCGGTACGGGCCGAAGAGGCTGCCGAGCAGAGCGGTAAGGAGTATACGTTGGAAAAGGTTACGGACATCAACCATATCATTGCATTGGGCGTGCTGACCACACCGGCATTGATTGTCGACGGGAAAATTGTCTGTTCCGGCACGGTGCCGAGCGTCGAGGAGATTCGGAAGTTGCTCGAATGTTAGGGAGTATTTCAAATTACTGGACAAAAAAGCCGTCATCCCGGGCACATATTGTCCTCCCGGCGCACCTAATGTCATCCCGGCGCAAGCCGGGACCCAGAGGAACCGAGATCACACGCAATGTCTGGATTCCGGCTTGCGCCGGAATGACGGGAGCCTAACTTTCCGTTACGGCTCTGCTAACTTCGCCTTGATTACCGCAAGCCGATTCGCCAACTCCGCCTCAAATCCCCGTTGCGTCGGCTTGTAATACTCCCGATCCACGCCGAGATATTCCTGGGCGACTATTCCCCCCTCAAAATCATGGGCATATTGGTATCCCGTATGCCCCAACGCCTCCGAACCCTTGTAATGAGCATCCCGAAGATGCCGAGGCACCGGAACAAGACGCCCCTCCTGAATGTCCCGTTTCGCATCAAAAATTGCCGTCGTCGCCGAATTCGACTTCGGAGCGCACGCCAAATATATCACCACTTGCGATAAATTAAGTTGACACTCCGGCAAGCCGACCAACTCGCAGGCCTGCGCTGCCGCAACTGCCAACGGCAATGCCTGCGGGTCCGCGTTGCCGACATCTTCGCTTGCCAAGATCACCAAACGCCGAGCAAGAAAACGAACATCATCGCCGCCCACCAACATCTTTGCCAACCAGTAAATTGCGGCATCAGGATCGCTCCCCCGAATACTTTTGATCAATGCACTAATCGTATCGTAATGCGAATCGCCGTCCCTGTCATACGCAACGGCTTTACGCTGCACCGACTCCGCCGCGAGTTCCCGGGTGAATTCAATTGACCCAGCAATCGGCCCCGCAATCGACCCCTTCATCGGCATCACGCTTGACAATACACCGATTTCCAACGCGGAAATCGCTTGCCGAGCATCACCATCGCAGATATTTGCTAAAAAATCGAGCGCATCCTCGTGCAGATGGATGGTGTAGTTGCCGAGTCCGCGTTCTTTATCCGTTGCGGCCCGGCGGAGCAGCGTTTTGATGTGTTCCGGCGTGAGCGGTTCAAATTGGAAAATCCGGCTCCGGCTGATGAGAGCGTTGTTGATGGTGAAATACGGGTTTTCGGTGGTGGCTCCGACGAGTGTAACGATACCGTTTTCGACTTCGGGCAGGAGGACGTCCTGTTGGGCTTTGTTAAAACGGTGAATTTCGTCGATGAAGAGGAGTGTTTTTTGTTGTTGTGCGGACAGTCGCCGTTCGGCATCGTTCAGGATGTCGCGGAGTTGTTTGACGCCATCGGAGACGGCACTGAGTTGGCGGAAGGTACTTTGACTGGATTTCGCGAGGATGTGTGCGAGTGTAGTTTTTCCGGTGCCGGGCGGGCCGTGAAAGATCACGGAGCCGAGTCTATCGGCGGCGAGCAGTCGGCGGAGAAGTTTTCCATTGCCGAGGAAGAGTTCTTGTCCGACGAATTCGTCGAGCGATTGGGGGCGCATTCGAGCGGCGAGCGGTTCGGCTGCACGGCGGTTCTTTTTTTCTTCGGCGGCGAAGAGTTGAGGCATAGCGGCAATTATACACCAAGAGAGTGAGAGCCGGGGGGCTAACGCAAAGAGCCGGGGGCGTTAGCCCCCGGGTGAATCCACGTCGAAAAACTCGGGGGCTGACGCCCCCGGCTCTTGCACGCCATATCATGCACGCCAGATCGGCGGCTACCTTGCCAATTTGCACCTTTCGGATACAATATCCCGGCGAGGTCCATAATGAAAATTATACTGGCGAGCGATCACCGCGGATTGAATGTCCGTGCAACGATTTTGGAGTATCTCCAAACATTGCAAGAACATACGGTATCGTGCGTTGATGATCAACTCTCCGAAGATGCGGATTATCCTGATATAGCAGCAAAAGTTGCACAGTCGGTATCGTCCGGTGAAGTCGACTGCGGAATTTTAATTTGCGGGACAGGCATTGGAACCTGCATCGTTGCAAACAAGTTTCCCGGCGTTCGGGCTGCGCCGTGCCATAACGAAGTCGCGGCGGAATTGAGCCGAAAACACAATAATTCCAATGTCCTTTGTCTTTCCGGCGACTTATTGGGCGAACGCTCCAGCGTGGCCGTCGTCGCGATTTGGCTCAAAGCTCCTTTTGAAGGCGGAAGGCACAGCGTTCGGCTTGAAAAAATTAGACAAATCGAGCGGACGCAAACCGCTCCCTCGCACTGAAAACGGGGATAGGCCGTCATTCCTCCGTCATCCCGGCCCCTCTGTCATCCCGGCGCAGGCCGGGATCCAGGGAAACAGCATACACGCCGCTCGGCTGGATTCCGGCTTTCGCCGGAATGACGCAGGGGCGTCCAAACCAAGGTGAAATACGCTCTCATAACGCTATCCCTTCTTCTCAATCTTCGCCCAGGAATCACGAAGCGATGCCGTACGGTTGAATACCAATTTTTCTGAACTCGAATCCACCGAATCCACACAGAAATAGCCAATCCGCTCGAATTGATAACGCTCCGCTATCGTTGCATCCGCCAAACTCGGTTCCAATTTCGCATCCGCTATCACCTCCAACGAATCAGGATTCAGGTAATCCTTGTAATCTGTCGGGTCCTGCGGATCATCGGGATTTTCCTTCGTGAAAAGACGGTCATACAAGCGAACCTCCGCCGTGACCGCGTGTTCCGCACTAACCCAATGGATCGTTCCCTGCACCCGGCGACCATCCGTCGATTGACCGCCGCGCGTCGCTGGATCATATGTACAATGCACCTCGGTTACATTGCCCGCAGCATCCTTCACGCAGCCCGTGCAGGTTACATAATACGCATACCGCAGCCGAACTTCCCGTCCCGGCGTGAGGCGGAAATACTTTTTCGGAGCATCCTCCATAAAGTCATCCTGCTCAATGTACAGCACTTTGGAGAACGGCACGAGGCGAGTGCCGTCCGACTCATTTTCGGGATTGTTGACCGCCTCGAGTTGCTCCGTTTGCCCGTCGGGATAGTTGTCGATGACCAGTTTAACCGGGCGTAACACCCCCATCCGGCGGAGTGCCCTTTTGTTGAGGTCATCGCGGATAGCATTTTCGAGTTTCACGACATCAATCGTGCTGTTCATTCGGGCAACGCCGATCTCCTTGCAGAACGCTCGGATCGCTTCCGGTGTGTATCCTCGCCGCCTGTAGCCGCAAATCGTCGGCATTCGCGGGTCATTCCAGCCGCTGACGAGCGCATTTTTGACGAGTTCCAGCAACTTGCGTTTGCTCATTACGGTATAGGTCAAATTGAGTCGGGCAAACTCGTACTGGCGCGGGCGATACGCACCGGATTCGCTAAACTCATCAATCTGATCGAGAAACCAATCGTACAGCGGACGGTGATGCTCAAATTCCAGCGTGCAAATCGAGTGCGTGATTTTTTCGATGGCATCTTCGAGGCCGTGCGCCCAGTCGTACATCGGATAGATGCACCACTTGTCGCCGGTGCGGTGATGCGGCATTTTGAGAATCCGGTACATCACGGGATCACGCATATTGAAGTTCGGCGAAGCGAGGTCAATTTTGGCACGGAGCGTGCGTTCCCCTTCATCAAACTTGCCGGCACGCATTTGCCGGAAGAGTTCGAGGTTCTGTTCGGGCGAAAAATCTCGACCGGCACTGGGAATCATCGGTTTATCCGGCGTACCGCGATGAGCCCGCATCTCTTCGAGTGTTTGATCGCAAACGTAGGCTTTGCCTTTGAGGATGAGTTCCTCTGCCCAGAGGTACATTTGTTCAAAATAATCGGCAGCGAATTGCACGCGACCGGTAAAATCGTCGCCGGTGAGCCATTGGACATCTTCGATGATGGATTCGACGTATTCGATTTCTTCTTTGGAGGGATTGGTATCATCGAATCGGAGCGTGAATGTGCCGTTGTATTTTTGTGCCAGTCCGTAATTGAGGCAGATGCTTTTGGCGTGTCCGATATGGAGGTATCCGTTGGGTTCCGGCGGAAAGCGGGTGGCAATTCTGCCGTCGTGCTTACCGATGCGGAGGTCTTCTTCGATGATTTGTTCGAGAAAGTTCAGGGAGGATTTGGACTCGGTCATAATGCTCGCATTATACCATATGGCGATTGAGTCGGCACTCCGGCGGTCGGTTGGAGAAGAGCAAAAAAATGCTATAATAAACCAGACATAATGGATGTTCAATATGCAAAACAAGCGGCAAAAACCATTCAAAAGTTAGATGCGTCCACCAAGCAACGTATCCGGCAAGGAATCAATGGAATACCTGCTGGCGACATAAAAAATTGCAGGGACATACCGAATTGTTTCGTTTGCGGATTGGCGATT
>Ga0099364_10002798_pt1 | contig 27588 bp, 23 predicted proteins | sample TergutTh196P3_FD_73070 | JGI IMG/M metagenome (GOLD analysis project Ga0099364, IMG submission 73070) | Microcerotermes parvus P3 segment gut microbial communities from Pointe-Noire, Republic of the Congo - Th196 P3 | ecosystem: Host-associated > Arthropoda: Insects > Digestive system > Gut ... | reverse complement strand
TGCGCCCGTTTACGAAGGTCGTGACGTTCACGCGCCGTGAACCCGGCAGGGCGTTCCACCACATCGAAGCGGACATTCTTTCGGTGCGGGCGTCCGCCCTGACGGATCTGTGCTCTTCCCCCCATATCAAGCAAAGCACCTCGTCCGTGCCTTTTACCCCTCCTATGTCCAAGATGTTCTTGCCGTCGTTCGAAACCCTGAAACGGACGCCGGGGTTAACGATAGCGTAGTCCTGTACAACTTGAATTATCCGCTTGAGTTCCGCCGATGAAGTTTTTAGAAACTTCCTCCGCGCCGGAAGATTGAAAAATAGATCGTCCGCCTGAACGCGCGTACCCTGCATGCAGGGTACGCGCGAACAATATGAAACCGCCCCGCCTTCGATGCGCAGGACGCCCCCCGTATCCTCCCCGCGCCGTCTGCTTCGAATCTCCATCCGGCTTACCGCCGCGATGGAACTAAGCGCTTCTCCCCTGTACCCCAGGGTGCGCACGCGTTCCAAATCGCCCAAGGTCTCTATTTTACTCGTCGCGTAACGCTCCACCGCCATCGGCAAATCTTCATAAGCGATCCCTTCGCCGTCATCCTCGATAACGAGCGACGCCTTGCCTCCCTGCGTCAAAGTGATCGATATGCTTCCGGCGCGGGCGTCGATAGAGTTTTCGATGAGCTCTTTAGCCGCGGACACCGGGCGTTCGATAACCTCGCCCGCTGCGATGCGGCTTGCTGTGTACTCATCGAGCCTCTTGATGAATCCGCCTGACGAACCCATCGGAGCGTTCATTTGAGTTCCAGTATTCCCCTGCTCTTTTTTCGAAGCCTTGCAACCATTTCCAGCGCCTCCATCGGAGTCATTCTGTTGGGGTCGCACTGAGAAAGTTCCTCAATGACGCCCTCGCGTTCCACGTCGAAAAACAACTCCGCCTGTACATTCTTGCGCGACATCTTCCCCAAAGAGCGGCCGGAGTTTCCCTCCCTGGTCTCAAGCTCGTCAAGTATTTCCTGAGATCGCCTGACGACGATGTTCGGGACGCCGGCAAGACGAGCTACTTCCACGCCGTATGATCTGTCCGCCGGCCCGTCTGCTACTTTGTGAAGAAACCTGATGCCCTTTGACGATTCCTCAACGGCCATCGACAGGTTGAACAGCTTGGGCAGCTCAAGTTTGGTCAATTCGTGATAATGAGTGGCGAAAAGCGCTTTCGTCCTGCCCTCGATATTAAGGTCGAGAAATTCCAGCACAGCCCAGGCTATGCTCATTCCGTCGTATGTGGAGGTCCCGCGCCCTATCTCGTCGAGTATGACGAGGCTGCGCCCGGTCACGTGACGCAAAATTTCCGCCGTCTCCACCATCTCGACCATAAATGTGCTCCGGCCGAGGGCAAGTTCGTCGCGGGCTCCTATGCGCGTGAAAATCCTGTCGATCACGCCTATGCTGGCTTCGTCCGCCGGGACGAACGAACCCATGTGAGCCATGAGCGCGACAAGCGCCGCGGTTCTGAGATACGTCGACTTACCGGCCATATTCGGGCCGGTTATCACCGCGATACAACCCGAGTCCTCGTCGTCGGGGTCCAGCATTATATCGTTAGGCGTGAACGGCGCGGTCTTATTTACCCGCTCTATGACGGGATGCCGCGCCCCGCGAATTTTAAAGGCCCTGCTGTCGTCCATAACGGGCCGCCTGTAGGAATTGTCGCGGGCTGCCTCCGAGAGCGAGCAGAGAACATCTATCACCGCAATGGCCGACGAAGCGGACTGGCAGGCGGCGCTCGCATCGAGCACAAGCGCCAGCACCGTTTTGTACAGCTCCTCCTCGCGCGAGCCTATATCGTGTTCGGCTCTGAGTATTCTCCGCTCAATATCCTTGAGCCGCTCGTTTACGAACCTCTCCCCGTTTACGACGGTCTGACGCCTCACGTAATCCTCCGGCACCGAATCCGCGAAATTTTTCCCAACCTCTATGTAGTACCCGAACACCCTGTTTATTCCAACCCTCACCCTGATTCCCGTGCGCTCGCGCTCAGACGCCTCGAAGGCTTTCAAATTTTCCTCGGCGTGCGCTATAGCGTCACGGTAGTCGTCGAGTTCGGCGTCATATCCCCCGCGAATCACTCCGCCTGCGGAAAGCATCCTCGGCAGGTCGTCCGCCAGCGAACGCTCAAGCGTCTCCCTTATCGCCGACAGATCCGGGACCGGCTCGAATATGCCCCGTATCTGAGGGAAATTTGTGCGCTCCGCCGCCTCAATTATTTTTGGCATAGCTGAGAGAGTGTCTCTCACCACACCAAGGTCGCGGGGGTTGCCCACGCGCATCGCGAGGCGCGACAACGCGCGCTCGATATCCCCGCAGGCCGACAACGCGCCCGCAAGACGCCGCCGCGTGGGGTTGTCGTCCACCAGAAACTCTATGCAGTCCTGCCTGAAATTTATCTCGCCCAGGCGCTTTGAGGGGTGAGTTATCCATTCGCGAAGCAGCCTCCGTCCCATCGGCGTCTTGCAGCGGTTCAGCACGGCGTAAAGGGACGGTCCCGAAGGATCGGTGAGCTCAAGGTTTTCCTGCGTCGCGTGATCCAGTATCAGTATCCCGTCGGAGTGCATGGGCCGTATCTCATGCACATGTTCCCCTCCGCCGAACTGAGTCTCCTCCAAATATCTCAGAGCCGCCGCCGCGGTCCCCACGGCGCCGTCGTCATCCTCAAACCCCATTGCGCGGAGAGTCGGTATGTTCCATTTTTTACAGAACCACCCCGCTCCGTAAGAGGCGGAAAATTCTCCGCGTTCACGGGTGACGACGGTTCTTTTGCCCCTCGCGGGCACGTCGCGCCAGAGCGCGTTGTAATCCGCCTCGCATCCGCGCGGGATTAGTACCTCGCCCGGCTGAAACGTCTCGACCAGGGACACCGCCTCGCCCGGTGGGAATGTCCCGGCCTCCAGGCGTCCGGTCCCGGAGGTGAGCAGTGCTATGGACACAGTATCGCGCCCCGGCAGTATGGAGGCGAGCCTCCCCTCACCCTCGGCGTCCTGCGGGACGTAAGTTCCCGGAGTGACGACGCGTACCACGCTGCGCTCCACGATCGTCTTTCCGTCGGGCTCCGTCACCTGGTCGCAGACCGCCACTTTGTATCCGGCGGCGATAAGCCGTCCGATGTACGTGTCCAGCGCGTGATGCGGAACTCCGGCCATGGGCATCGCCTTATTCTTGTCGCGGGCCGTCAGCGTTATATCCAACAGCTCCGACGCCGTAACGGCGTCATCGAAAAAAAACTCAAAAAAATCCCCCATGCGGAACAGCAGCAGGCAGTCGGGGTATTTCTCCTTCCACTCGCCATACTGTTTCAGCATGGGGGTCATCTTCACGCCCTCGGGTAATTTCAATGGTTTTCCTCCTGATATCTCAAAACTTTCGGGCGCGAGGCACATACTCACTCCAGCCAATTAAATTCATAGGCTGATATCTGGGCTGGAGACTCTTGCGTCGCGTATTTCCGCAATGATGGTTTCAATGTCGCGATCATCTTCCCACGGCCCTAAAACATCGAAAATATCCATTAGGCTGTTTTTCTTAGTTTCTTCATTTAGAAAAATAACCTGTACTCTCGATTCATCGATAGCCGGGTTTGGCGCATCAAAGAAGATTTGTCCGTTTTTATATGTCCCGTAAGCGATATTCTGCATGACGCGTCCCCTCTTTTCTCCCGCAATTCCTCATATTAATGCGGCTCGTCGTCTATTGAGGCAATACCTGAAAAGAATTTTTCAAAATCTGCCGTATCGGGTCGACTATGAAGCCTGCCGACTCCGGTACTGTCACTCCCAACAACGGTTCGCTTTTTTCTTCCCCAAAGACCACATTAGCCGCAACCTTTCGGGTCGTCAACCCTTTCCCGTACACCCCCAATTTCCAATCGATCCTCCCCGAGCGAAAATTTCTGGAAAAATGCGAATTTTTTTGCCCTTAAAAAACATAAGAAAGCCGATTCAAACTGATTTTCATTGTTCAGTAAATTACCTCTCCTGTTTTTTTGATATGCTCCAAAAATCCGCTAGGGTCGCTTTCTTCGTCCAATAAATGCGGCTCAATTCCATTTAAGACCTCATCATCTATACCGCGCCTTAATCGTTGTAATAAAACGGCTGTGTCCAGCCAATCCCCCTCAAAACCGCTAAAAACAACAGCAATATCAATATCGCTATGTTCATGAGGGGTTCCATTGACATACGAGCCAAAAAGAATAATTGTCTTAGGGTTAAGTGCTTTGCAAACGCTTTCGGTATATCGTTCAGCTATTTGCCTAGCCGCTGCTTTATCCAACATAAAAGCGCCTCCGTATCGTTGAAAATTCTCTCACATTTTTCGAAAGAGAGCATTGCCGCTATCCTTGACTTGTATTCAGGATATCGTGCTTCAATTTGAAACGGATTGAGCGTTTCTAACAAAACAAATTGTTCTTCTGTTAAATCTTCAGAAATACCGCTGAATTTTGCTAATGCTTTCAAATCGTGTATCTTCGGTGGTACTTCGTCAGTTTGGGAAGCTATCACAGCCTTAATTGCTTTTTCTGTAATCAGATGACAGAAAAAACCCGCATGTAAATACCTCTTTCCATCCAGTAATATTTTAGCTGCTAATACATCTTCATCTGCTAAATCAAGCCAGTATTCAACTTTATCAAGCATTACATATCTCCTCGTTTATCTTCGCCGCCATAGCCAGCAATGATGTCGTTTTTCCTGTCTGTCTGGGCGCGTGCAGGACAAAATAGCGCCATTGATCGATCAGTACGCGTACTTCGTCGTAGTTAATCCGCCGCAGCGGGTCAAGCATGTAGTGCATTTCCTCTATTCCGGGTCCCGCCGTGTTGAAAAATTTATCTATCTTGGGTATGTACATTTAATCCGCCTCTCGATTAGCATCAAGATAACTCTGAAGTAATATGGACGCCGCCACCTTGTCGATTCGCCCCTTCCTGCCGGTTCGGGACACGTCAGCTTCCAGCAGGGCCGAGGCCGCGATAACCGTCGTGAATCGCTCGTCCCACGTCAGTATTTCCATATCCGGGAACCTGTCCGACAGACGGCTTATCACGCGGCGCACGGATTTGGCTTCCGGCCCCTCGCTGCCGTCGGTTCGGCGCGGCAATCCAACCAGCAATTTGACCGCTCCGTACTCCTCTATTATCCCGGCGAGATCATCCATCCAATTTCCATTCGCTTTGAGGACCGCGACCGGAGTGGCAAACATCCCTGTGGGGTCGCTCGCGGCGACTCCTATCCTTACCTTACCTATGTCGAGGGCGATTATCCTTCCGGAGTCCCCGGCAACGCTCATTAATGTATCACTTATTTTTTCAACTGCGCCCTTATGATATCGGGAGCGCGGTCCAGAGCCTCGCTCAAGCGATGTACGTCGCGCCCTCCGCCCTGGCCCATCGCCGGTTTCCCGCCGCCGCTTCCCCCTATCATGCCCGATATTTCGCGCACCAAAGCCCCGGCGTTCACTCCGCGCCGGAGAGCCTCGTCGGCCGCCATGCCTATAAGGGATATGTTTCCGTCGTCAACCGACGCGAGCAGCATGACCACATCGCGCTCCATCTGCTTTATCCTGTCGCCCAGCCGGCGCAGGGCGTCCCGCGACGCGCCCTTGAAACTTTGTACGACCAACGCCAAGCCGTCTATTCGGATGGCGCGCTCCACGTTTTCGCGGGCGTTCTCCATCATAAGCGCGACGGCGTACTCCTGATTCTTGCGCTCAAGCGCGCGCCGCTCATCCAGCAGCGCCGAGAGTTTTGCCACGGACGATTCAGCGTCCGCCTCGATCACTCCGCACAACTCGCGATTAAGCGCGAACGACTCCTGAAAATGTTTCAGCGCGGACTCGCCGCATACGGCGGTAATTCGCCGAACTCCCGCGCCAATGCCCTCGTCGCGGATTATTTTCATTAACCCTATCCGGCCGGTTGAAGCAACGTGAGTACCGCCGCACAGTTCGGTTGAAAAACATTTTATATCGAGCACGCGGACGATGTCGCCGTATTTCTCCCCGAACAACGCCTTAACGCCCGCCTTCCGCGCTTCGTCGTAGCTCATCACGTTTGCGGTGACGGGAATATCGGCCAGAACCTGCGAGTACGCCATTCGCTCGACGTTGTCCGACTGTTCCTGTGACAGAGGCGCAAAGTGATTGTAGTCAAATCTAAGAAAATCAGGCGTTACCAGAGAACCCGCCTGCCTGACGTGAGGGCCGAGGACTCGGCACAACGCCTCGTGCAGCAGGTGCGTAGCCGTGTGATGACGTCTTACGGCGTCCCGTCTCGCGGAATCTATCGCGGCTTCCACGGATGCTCCGACTTTTAAACAGCCTTCCCTTAGCCTGCCGGAGTGCGAGATCAAGTCCCCGCTTGGGTAGATGGTATTCTCGACCTCGAAGACCGCCCCGTCCCCTGAGATTAGCCCCTTGTCGCCGACCTGGCCGCCGCGCTCTGCGTAAAACGGGGTCCGCGACAAAATTATTTCCGCCTCGTCGCCGGCCGACACAGCGTCTACCAGTACGCCGCCGGATATGATTGCCTCCACGCGCGCGGCGGAAGACTCCGATTCATATCCGTCAAACGCGGTCGCGCCCAATTTGTCAGCGAGCTCAGTGAACACGTTCTTAGCAATTACCGCGGAGGACTGCTTGCTCGACGCCCGCGCCCGCTCCCGCTGGCGGGTCATCTCACGGTCGAACCCTGTCCGCGAGACCTTAATCCCGGCTTCGGATGCTATCTCCTCGGTCAGTTCGAGGGGAAATCCGTAGGTATCATACAGCAGAAAGGCGAGTTCACCTTCCATCTCGTCACTGTCGGAGCGTTTCAGTTTTTCCATCTCATCGTCCAGAAGCTCCATTCCCTGCGCGAGAGTCTTTACGAAACGCTCCTCCTCCAATGAAATTATCTGTTCGATAGTCGAGCGATGCAGGGTCAACTCACCGTACGCGCCGCTCATTATATCGTTCACCACAGGCAGCAAGCCCGTCAGGAACGGGCGGTCCAGGCCGATGATGCGCCCGTATCTGACGCTTCGGCGGATGAGCCTTCGCAGGACGTAACCCCGCCCGTCGTTGGACGGCAGCACGCCGTCGGCTATCATGAATGCCGCCGCCCTGAGGTGGTCGGATATAACGCGGACGGCCATGTCCCCCTTGCCGGAGTCCCCGTACTTAATGCCCGCGAGTTCGCATGAGCGGTCGATAATCGGCTTGAAGAGATCCGTCTCGAAATCACCCTTGACCCGCTGGACCACCGACGCCAGGCGTTCGAGTCCCAAGCCGGTGTCTATGTTCTGTTTCGGGAGCGGGGTCAAGTTGCCGGCGTCGTCCCTGTTAAACTGCATGAAAACCAGGTTCCATATCTCAAGGTATCTGTCGCATGAACATCCCACCGTGCAATCGGGACTGCCGCACGAGAACTCCGGCCCCTGGTCGTAGATGATCTCGGAACAAGGCCCGCAAGGGCCGGTCGGTCCCGCGGCCCAGAAATTGTCGGCGTCCCCAAACCTGAATATCCTGTCGTCGGCGAGCCCTACGAGGGATTTCCACATGCCGTGAGCCTCGTCGTCATCCAGATATATGGTCGCGTACATTCTGTCGGGGTCGAGGCCCACCCGTTCGCTGAGGAATTCCCACGCCCAGGGAATGATCTCCTTTTTGAAATAGTCGCCGAAGCTGAAATTGCCGAGCATCTCGAAGAAGGTATGATGCCTCGCCGTGCGCCCCACATTTTCGATGTCGTTGGTCCTGATGCACTTCTGCGATGTTACGGCCCGCGTCACCTCGGGAGTTTTCAGTCCGAGGAAATAGGGTTTGAAAGGCACCATCCCGGCCACCGTAAATAAGAGGGTCGGGTCGTCCGGCACGAGCGAAAAGCTGGGATAACGCCTGCTTCCCTTCTCCTCGAAGTACGACAAAAAAATTTCGCGAAGCTCATTTGCGCCCTTCCATTTCATTCTGTCCACACCAGCCATCCTATGAACTGCCTCCCGCTCTCGCTAATATTTTCGCAATTATAACAGATACAAAATTGCCGAAAAATTCCACCGGAATTGCCGCGAAAATCTCTGCGAATTTATCCCCCCAATGGAAATAAGTGATAATAAGCATGATAATATACTTATATTAAAGGATCATGGTAATTGTGAAATTTGATATTTAGAATAAATTACAACGTTACGAATGGGAGGTTTAGGATGATGGAGAAAAAAATAACAGGCAGCGTGGGAAACGGAGAGAGAGAAAAATATTCCGTGGCTGACATGGGCCTTGCCGCGAGAGGGCGGCGCAGGATGGATTGGGCTTGGCAATACATGCCGGTCATGAGGCTCATCGCGGAGCGCGAGAGCGAGGGGGGCAAACGACCGCTCGACGGGCACACGGTGGCGTGCTGTCTCCACCTTGAGGCAAAGACCGCTTGCCTTCTGAAGGTGTTTCAGGATCTCGGCGCCGTTGTCACCGCAGCGGGGAGCAATCCTCTCTCGACGCAGGACACTGTCTGCGCGGCGCTCGCCGATTACGGCGTCCATGTTTTCAGCAAGCACGGCATGACCGCGGAGGAGTACAACGAAAATCTCCACAAGATGCTCGCGTGGGAACCTGACATAGTAATAGACGACGGCGCGGACACGGTGGCAATGATCAACGAACATTACAGGGATTTAGCGCCCAGCATCATCGGGGGTTGCGAGGAAACAACGACGGGCGTGAAACGCCTCAGGGCGATGGATGAGAGCGGACTTCTCAAATTCCCGATGCTCGCCGTGAACGACGCGCTTAGCAAGCATCTTTTCGATAATCGCTACGGCACGGGACAATCGGTTTGGGACGGCATCATGCGCACGACCAACTGTCTCGTGTCCGGAAAGAACGTGGTTGTCGCAGGTTACGGATGGTGCGGCAAAGGAGTGGCGGCGCGAGCCGAGGGGTTAGGAGCCCACGTCGCGATAGTCGAGATAAATCCGCACCGCGCGCTTGAGGCTCACTTGGAGGGCTACCAGGTGATGAACATGGAACAGGCCTCAGGATGGGGCGACATCTTCGTGACAGTCACCGGCAACTACAAGGTCATCCGGGACGAGCATTTCAAGCGGATGAAGGACGAGGTACTCCTATGCAACGCCGGGCACTTCGACGTGGAGATATTCGTCTCTCACCTGAAGGAGATGGCGGCTAAAACATACGAATCGCGCACCAACGTCCAAACATACGAAATGTCCGACGGCAGGAGGCTGCACCTTCTGGCCGAGGGGCGCCTGGTCAACATAGCTGCCGGCGACGGTCATCCGATCGAAATAATGGATATGAGCTTCGCCACGCAATTGCTCAGCGTCCTGTATATCGCGGGCGGGGGGAGCTTGGAGCGCGGTCTGCAAAGGGTGCCGGATTCTATTGATCTCGCGGTGGTGAATTATAAACTCGAGTCCCTCGGCCTCAAGATCGAACGCCTCTCTTCGGAACAGGAGCGTTATATGAAGGACTGGAGGGAATAAATTGCCCGAAACAGGATATAGATCAACCGGAAACGGATCGATTAAAAATGTATTGATTTGGGACTCCGAAAGAAATGACGCGGTCTTCGGCGACATTGTATTTCGCGACGGCAGGATTTTCGAGATAACCAAACCCAATGAGGCCGAAGGGGAAATAATATACGACGGCAAGGGACGATGCCTCGCCCTGCCGGGATTGATAAACGCCCATACGCATATCTCGATGGCGCTGCTGCGCGGCATAGGCGAGGAACTCCCGTTGATGGAGTGGCTGGAGAAAAAAATATGGCCCGCGGAGGCGAAGCTTACCGCGAGCAATATCAGGGCCGGCGCCGACCTCGCCATGCTCGAAATGACAAGCGCGGGTGTGACCGGCTTCATAGACATGTATTACTTTATGGAAGAAGTGGCGGAGTCCGTTTTACAGAGCGGAATGCGCGCGGCCCTTTGCCGGGGAATAACCGGCGGCGATGAGTATAGAATCGCCGAAAACCTGTCCTTGGCCGAGCAATACAACGGACGCGACGAACGGATAGTCGTGCAAATGGGACCTCACGCCCCGTACACGGTCCCGTGCGACACTTTGAAACGCATCGCGGAATTGGCGAAAGAACACGATTTGGGCATACACTTCCACTGGCTCGAAGGTAAGGGAGAGCTCGACACTTTCAGAAACGAATTTAAGATAGAGCCGGCCGAATATCTCCGGGAGACCGGACTTCTCGACGCGCGCGAGCTGGTGCTGGCCCATTCGGTGTGGCATCCGGCGGAACAGATGGGAGTGATAGCGCGCGGCAATGTCACCGCCGTACACAACCCAAAGAGCAACATGAAACTCGGCAGCGGATACGCCCCGCTGAAGGAATTTCTTGACGCAGGCGTGCAAGTCGCCCTGGGAACCGACGGAGCGGCCAGCAATAACAGGCTCGACGTCTGGGATGAGATGCGTTTCGCGGCCCTGATGCACAAAGGGTATCATCTCGACCCGACGCTCGCCGGAGCGAGGGACGTTCTAAAGATGGCCACAGTGAGCGGAGCGAGGGCTATGGGGTTCACGGATGTCGGACTCATCAAGCCAGACTATCGCGCCGATGTGATCATTGTGGACATGGATAACCCTCGTTACGTCGGATGCAACGCTTCGAACGTCCCTGAGTTCGTGGTGTACGCCGGTTCGTCGCGTGACGTTAAGGCGACGGTGGCAGCGGGCCGTCTGTTATACAAGGATGGAGAGTACGAATTACTTGACAGTGAAAAAATAATCGCCCGGGCGTCGGAAGACCGAAGTAAATTATGAGGAGGCCGAATAATGGGCGGACATAAAATACTCGTTCCAAAAACCGAAAATCCCCCCGCCAAAGTAAAGGACGAAGGGATAATCAATCTCGTAAAGGCGGGACGAGCGGCATATAACGCCAAGAGCGGGGAACTGCTGCTGCTCCCCGAGGGCGCGTCGGATCTCAGAAGCGTTATGAACGATGCCGCGTGCAATCTTCAATCTCACGGCTTTCAGCGGGTGAACTGCTCGTCCGACGAGGCAATTTTTTCGCTTGCCGAGCGATATGTCCGCGAATGGGGCGACCTTGCTACGGCATATTGCGAGGGGCGCGGCAGGGATATAAGGATAATTTGCTGGAACCCGGATGAGGCGTCGGCGGCCGCGTCATGTGAGAGGGCAATGTCGTCTCTGCTCGAATCGCTGAACGGCGCATCGGATGGTAAAGGCCGCTCTTTTTCGTTCGCGGAGGACGTGACGAACGGCTCCGGGAAAACATATGCCCTCGTCACCAGTTGCGACGCTGGAGATATTGGAGCTCGCGCGGGCTTCTCCTGCGTCTCGTGCGGGGATGTCAAACTTCCCGATTCCCCTCTTGATTTCGTTCCCCCTCAGCCGGGAGCGAACGAGCCGGAAGAGGAGGCAGTAGACATCGAGACCCCAGGAGCCAACACGATAGCCGAACTCTGCAATCAACTCGGCATAGACGTGAAACGCACACTGAAGGCAATGCTGTATATCGCGAGCCGTCCGGGTGAAGAACCCTGCGCGGTGGCGTCCTTCGTTCGCGGCGACTACAACATCAGTATTAACAAACTATCGAAATGGCTGGAGCGCGAACGCGGGCTCATCAACCTGCGTACCGCGGAGAAGGGCGAACTCCGCGCTCTGGTCGGCGAGGTCGCCGGCTATTGCGGACCCGCAGGTATGCCGCCGAACGTAATCGTCGTTGCTGATTTGAGCGTAAAAGACTCCCGTAACACCGTCGCCGGGGCGAACCGTCCCGGATACCACAAAAAGGGCTGCTGCCACCCGAGGGACTTCGACCCTCCCATAGCGGATCTGGCGCAGCTTACGGACGGCGCTCCCTGCAAATGCGGCGGCTCGTATGAGCCGCAAACCCTGAGAGAGATGGGCACAATACTCTCCTCAAATGTCTCAGATATTAAGGCACTCTCCTTCAGGGACAGAGATGGGGCGCACGAATTCCCCTGGGTCTGCCGGGGAACCGTTTCAGCCGAGCGGATACTGATAGCTCTGGCGCGCGGGCGAAATAAAATACAAGCGAGTTAAAAGCCATGATCCGTTTGTGTAAATCATTCACGATAATTTTTCTGCTCCTGATTTTTCAGTACCTCGGCGCGACAATCGCTTTTTGCGCGGTGGGCGCGGAGAACGACGAGGACCCATTGCTCGGAGTCTGGGAGGGCTGGTCGTGGCCTGTCGTGGTTATCCAGCCGCCCGAGGGGTGGGACAGCGAAACGGGCGACGTAATCAAGCTCGCCATGCGGACCGCCGAGCGCGAGTTATCGCTCGAACGCGAAGCGATACGAGGACACGAGCTGACCTTCATGTTCTCGGATCTCTCCGACGTTAATGAGATAAGTACCAGGCTTGCAACGTGGCGGGCAATGAGAGTAGCCGCGATAGTGACCTTCGCCGACGCTGAGTTCAGCGACGCGCTCGCGGAACTGTGCGCGGAAAGCGGTCCCTCGCTCATTTATGCGGGGGGAGAAGACACCTCCATCAAATCACCAGTGACCGGGCGTCCGCATCCGTACCTGTTCGCGCTCGATCTCCCCTATTACGCGCGAGCGAACGCTTTGGCGGAAGCCGCTTCTATGGAGCGGCCGGGGGAATTGGCGGCGGTGTTCACCGACATACTCTCAGGGAGGCTGGCTCGCGGCGCGTCTTTAACCTCTCATTTCCTCATGGTGAGGAATATGACCCCTCTCGAAATATCCGCCGCCGCATACACCCAGGATCAATTCACTCCGCAGGTCAGGGAACTGGAAGCCGGAGGAACGAATATTTACATCTGCTGGCTTGACGCGATGGCCACGCTGTCGATATGGCAAAACCTCGAAAGACGCCACGCGGGGAGTACCGTTTACTACTCTGGCCCTCAGAGAAATATCCTGACGGACGCGGACGGGATAATTTTGGTCGATAAAGACGTCCTGTTGGAGCGAAACATGGAGGGGCACAGGGTTATTACCAACCTCATCAGGGACGCGTTCGATGTCGCGGTCAGCGACCCTGTAACGGCCGCGCGCGCATACGCCCTTGCGAAATGGGTGATTGGCGCTTACAGGGAGGTCGGCGGCGGCGACGTGCCGGAAATAGCGTACTCGCTCGGAAGGATAAGAAATATCCCGCTTATGGACGAAATGCTCTCAATAAACCCGGTGACTCACAGGCCAAGGTCGCGCAAATATGGTTTGCTGCGCGTAGGAAACAAACGCTACGAATCATACGGAAGCGTCGACGTATCCTCCGCCGAGGCCGTGGAATAAAAACAAAGACGTTGGTACTCAAAGAAATATGTGCTATTATGTAATTAATAGTTGCACTGCATTACGAAAAAACTGAGCAGGCGATAACTTCGCGCGTCGGAGTTGTGGGGCCGGGCCATAATATGGCAGCAGAAAAAGCAGCGCATCTGCGGGACAGTAAATGTTTCGCGGGGGCGCTGTTATTATTATGGAGGTGACATTTATGGAAAAATCCAATGAGCAAATCGCTATGCGGGTATCCTTCAACACAATCATAGGCAATGTAATCCTGTCGGGTTTCAAGTTGTTCGCGGGAATATATGCGCATTCCTCCGCGATGATATCCGATTCGGTACACTCGTTGTCGGATGTCCTGAGCACCATAATTGTGATGATTGGCGTTAAATTGGCGAACCAAAAACCTGATAAAGAACATCCATACGGCCACGAGCGTTTTGAGTGCGTCGCCGCCATTATTTTGGCGGTTATATTATTTGTAACGGGCGCGGGCATTGGTTGGGTGGGCATAGAAAAGGTGCTGGCGGGCAATTATGGGGAATTGGCCATACCCGGAATGCTTGCGCTGGCCGCGGCAATAATTTCCATCGTTGTAAAAGAGGGCATGTACTGGTATACGCGCAACGCGGCGAAAAAAATCAACTCAAGCGTGCTCATGGCCGATGCATGGCACCACCGTTCAGACGCGCTTTCGTCCATCGGCAGCTTCGTGGGTATCTATGGCGCGCGGCTTGGATTTCCCGTACTTGACCCTGCAGCAAGCATTGTAATCTGCCTGTTTATCTTAAAAGCCGCGTTTGATATATTCCGCGACGCCGTTGGGAAAATGACCGACAAGGCTGTTGACGAAAAAATTGAAATAAAAATGCGCGAAGTCATTCTTTCGGAGGAATCCGTTATTGGCATTGACCTGCTTAATACGCGTTTATTTGGGGATAAAATCTACGTTGACCTGGAAATCAGCGTTGACGGAACGAAGCCGCTGAATGAAGCGCATAATATAGCGCAGCGTGTACATGACATTATCGAGTCCGAATTTCCAAAGGTCAAACACTGCACGGTACATATAAATCCCGCTGTTTGGGATCGGGTAATGTGAATGAAAATAGAGCGGACGAAGAACATTATAAATCAGCCCAAATTTTTAATGCTCGCTATCGCGTACAGCGGTAAATTGATGAGCCATCCCTCGTCTTTGTAATTTGCCATGGATGTTCTGACGGAAAATTTCGGACTGAATTTTTCGTTATATGACTTGAGACTTTTTGCCTGTAAATTTATTTCCGCCTTCACCTCAAGGGGTATTATTTCACTGCCGTTATCCAACAGGAAATCTATCTCGGCCGAGCCTCTGTCGTTTGTCCAGTAATACGGCTCGATGTTTTTTACGGTCTTCAACTGCTGAAGCACATATTGCTCGGTTAGCGCGCCTTTGAATTGCCCGAACAGATCGCTTCCGTCGAGAAGAACATCGCGTTTTAAGCGCGCCATGCAGGACATCAGCCCCACATCCAGCATGAACAGCTTGAATGATTTTAAATCCTCATATGCCTTGAGGGGCAGGAGTGGCTGCGAGGCGCGATATACTCTGTGCACAAGGCCGCAATCCGACAACCAGAGCAGGGCGGTCTCGTATTCCCTTGCCCGCGATCCCTCCTTTATCAAGCCGTATACGAATTTTTTATTTTCCCTCGCGAGTTGTGCCGGTATGCTGTTCCATAACATACGAATCCTGGGCACGGTGTTATGCGGTGCGTGTTTGGAAAAATCCTGCTCGTATGTGTCCAGGATGCTTTGTTGAATTTCCCTCGCTTCGTCAAAGTTCCGATTCTCCGTGAAACCCCGGACTGCTTCCGGCATCCCTCCGATGAAATAATAATACTTGAGCAGCTCGATGTAATCCTGGCTGAATGTGGAGACGAGACTGAAATCACCGCGCTCCGTCAGTTCGGCAAACCCCTCGCGCCCCATCGCCGTCAGGAACTCAGTAAACGATAGCGGGCGCAAGTCCATGAACTCGACCTTACCGACCGGGAAGGATGTTCCCTGGTGTAAAGCCACGCCAAGCAGCGAACCGGCGCAGACAATTTGATACTGAGGCGCGTCCTCGTTGAAATATTTTAGAGAGGAAAGTGCTTGCGGCGCCTCCTGTATCTCGTCGAATATCAGCAGCGTTTCCTCCGGGTTTATCCTATGTCCCGCGTGGAGCTCGAGGCCGGTGACGATGCGTCGGACGTTCATATCCGATGAGAACAGGGAACCCATCCGCCGGTTATTGTCGAAGTTGACGTAAACGCTGTCACGGTAAAATTTTGACGCGAACTCTTTCATCAGCCAAGTCTTGCCGACTTGACGGGCGCCCCTGATGATCAGCGGCTTACGGCCCTGATTGGACTTCCATTTTATTAATTCCTCGATTGCCGCGCGATACAAAGCACTCACCTTCCCATTTTATGGTATGAACATTATAGCAATTCATCACAAAAATACGACTACTTTGGGGGAATTTCTCACATTTTTGCCATGCAGTTTTGTGATTCATAATGAGGCTGCAAATCTGCCGTAACAAGAAAAACGGGCTCAAATCTCTGGATTGAGTACTGAGCCCGCTGTATTGCTGAATAAATGAATAAAATTTACGTGGTTTTATTTAATACGACTTTGCGAAAATCACCCGGCGCGCGTCGGGTTTTCCCGTGTAGATGCAGGCGCCCCTCGTGTCGTCGTCCAGCGGTATACAGCGAATTGTGGCCCCGCCGGTCACGTATTTTATCTCGCCCTCGTCCTCGGCCGAACCGCCGAAATATGCGCGCGCGAAACCTCCTTTGCCGTCCTTGGCGAAGAAATTTTCCAATTCTTTCATGTTCTCCACGTCGTGGGTGTTCGTCTCTCGGAAGGCGAGCGCCCTGTTATAGAGGTTATCCTGAATTTCCGCCAGCAGATTTTTGACGTATTCGGCCAGCGCGTCACGTGAGACATTCTCCTTTGACGACGTGTCGCGGCGGACTACGGTGAGCGTGCCGGATTCGAATTCCTTCTCGCCGAGCTCTATCCTGACGGGAATTCCCCGCTGGAGGTGATGGAAGAACCTGTCGCCGGGGCGCATATGGTATTGCTTGTCCGCTTTGGCGTAAAGTCCCCCCAGGGCCGAATTCAATTCCGTTAACAGTTGATCGGCCAACGGTTCCAGTTTCTCTCTCAGCGTATCCTCGTCGCTCGAAATAGGAATGATGACAGCTTTCACCGGCGCGACCCTGGGCGGCAGCACCAGGCCGTCGTTGTCGCTGTGGGTCATAATTATCGCGCCGATGAGACGCGTCGATACGCCCCAGCTCGTTGTCCATGCGTAAGCGCGCTCGCCGTTTTTATCCTGGAACGATATGTCGAACGCCTTAGCGAAATTCTGCCCGAGAAAGTGGCTCGTACCGGCCTGGAGGGCCTTCTTGTCACCCATCATGGCCTCGCAGGAATACGTATTGTCGGCGCCGGGGAAACGCTCGTTCATCGATTTTTCTCCGTAGATCACAGGCAGAGCAAGGTGCTGCCGCATTATCGTCTGGTAGACGTCGAGCATTTTGTAGGTCTCCTCGATAGCCTCCTCCGCCGTGGCATGGGCGGTATGCCCCTCCTGCCAGAGAAATTCCGACGTTCTGAGGAACAGGCGCGAGCGCTTTTCCCAGCGCATCACGCTGCACCACTGGTTTATCAATATGGGCAGGTCCCTCCACGAGTGCACCCACTGGGAATACATGTGGCCGATGACCGTCTCGGAAGTCGGGCGGATGACGTAGGGTTCCTCCAACTCCTCGCCGCCGGCGTGCGTGACGACCGCGCACTGGGGCGAGAAGCCCTCGACGTGCTGAGCCTCCCTCTCCAAAAAAGAGTTTGGGATCAGAAGCGGGAAATACGCGTTGACGTGTCCCGTCTCCTTGAAGGCGCGATCGAACGCCGCCTGCACGTTCTCCCATATCCCATAACCGTTGGGCCTTATAACCATGCATCCCCGCACCGGCGCGTAGTCCGCGAGTTCGGCGGCCCGGATCACGTCCAGGTACCATTCCGAATAGTTATTTTCACGTGGAGTTATGTTCCTTGCCATAGTTCGATCCCCTCTCGTTTCTTCTGCCAAACGCCGTTTAGTTTATAATAATATGCGGAAACAGACAACTATAGCAAGCAGGTGAGAGATAATGAAAATCAAAACCATATGCGCCGTCGTCGCTTTGACCCTCCTAATATCGATTGCGCCGGCATCCGCCGTGGAGTACGATCCAATAAACACGATGAGCGCCATCAACATGGCGATCGTCTCCATCCACAGGATCGCCTCCTCGCGTGACCGCGTCGTATTGGACGCCGAGTACAAAAACATCATCGACAATCTCAGTATGGGCAATATAGAGGACGATTCGGAGCTTAGAGAGCTGTACAAAGAACTGATGGCGACTATTGCCGGCAAGGCTCTCCGCGAGGATGAAGCCGCTCGCGTCGATGCGAAATACGCCGCGAGAGAGAAGAAAAATTTCGTTAACAGACTTGCCGGAGCGAGGTTTCTGTCGGGCAATCCGTGGAGTTTCATAGGCGGCCTGCTGTCGGGAGAAGCGGTTCAATACTTCGGGGCAGCGACGCTTTACTCGTCGGATGAACGTGACGCGGCGGATGACGAGCTTTGGAGGTTGGAGCGCGAGAATTTAGAAGACCTTGCGTCGCTGCAAAGGCGTCTTCTGGATTCATCATGGACCCTGCTGCGGAAATATAGTCTGCCCGACGAATACCGGCTCTCCACGCAGGATCTCGACGCGTTGGACATGGCCATATCGGAGAGCGACCCGGAACGGAGTCTCCGGATGTTCAAAGCTCTCGAACCGCATTTTAAAATGTACGCGCCTTTCTGGTACTACTACTCGACGGCGGCCTCACGCGCCGGCGACATGCCGCTTGCTTCCCGCTGCCTTGACGAGTTTGAACGCGTGTGGCGTCCCGTACTCAGGCGCGACCCATTCAGAGCGGAGGTCGCTAAACTCCGCGCGAGTGAGCTGTCAAACGCCGGTGCGCCAAAGGAGGCCGTCGCTTCACAGCTTGAAATCGTAATGGGGAACAGCTCGCGGGAGAACTGGGTCAATAACCTGTTCGCCGGGGTGACATACTACTCCATCGGCGAGACGGAACGGGCCGTCGAATGTGCGCAAATAAACGTCGACTTCGGCGCGGAACGCGAAATCAGCGGCGAGGTCATACGGAACATGCGGGCAGGCAATCTGGACGTGGAACTTTTCTCAGACGCCGTAATGTCCACCCTAATAGCCGCCGAACGGGGCTATGGCGCATACGGGGGCGGCGGAGCGGCGGAGCGCAGTCTTATCGCCCTGTTCAAAGACGACGCGATTAAAGCGGTCAATATACTGTCCGACACGCTCGAAGACTACGCGAGAACTACGGACCCACTCCCCTACCATGTGCTCTCGAACATCATCGGCGGTTCCCGGCAGCGGCTGAACCATTACGCGTCGTCTCTGCCGGATATTAAAGCGCTCGCGGGCAGCTACGCCGCCGGCGCCAAATCCTCCGCGGTCTCCACTTACGAAGCGCTTCTGCCGATCGTGCAGCGCTACATAGACGAGGGCAGCGCCAACGCCCGCGTATTCATGGGCGACATGTATCGAAACGGGCTTGGTGTGGGACAGGATATCGTAAAGGCGATAGAGATGTATACCGGCCCTGCCGACGCCGGAAACGCGCACGCGCAAATGATGCTTGGCGAGATTTTCGAGACTTCCGCCGAAGTCAAGGACGAAGCTCATGCGGCAGCGTATTACGCGAAGGCCGCGGAGAACGGAATCGTCGAAGCCGCGATGCGTATTGGTGATATGTGCAGGGAAGGCCGCGGCGTCGGCGGAAGGAAGTTGGAGGATGCCTACATGTGGTACTATCTGGCGCAATTGCAGGGCGAGGCACGCGGCAGAACCCAGATAGAAGAACTGGAGGGGCGCGGCCTGCTGAACCTAAAGAGCGTGAACTCGGCGACGGCAAGACGCGCTAGGGAGCGCGCGCTTCAGATTTATGAAGCCCTGCCGGGCGGGGAATAGTTGAGTTGCGTTACTATCTTTTTATGCGTATAATAAAATCACTTGAGTTTCTTTACAAACGAGGTTTGTAAGTTTCCCAAAGAAAACACACATAATAGGAGGAGTTCAAATGAAAAAAATTTTTGCAATCAGTCTTTCCCTTATCATGCTGGCGTCCGTTATCGGCCATGTTGCGGCCGGTCCCGCGTTCGCCAACGAAGTTAAGATAGGTTTATTCCAGGCGCTCTCCGGCGCGAACGGCGCCGGCGGCAGGCAGCAAAACGGGGGGATTGAATACGCGCGCTACGTGACCCCCACCGTGGAAATCGGCGGGCAAACCTACACTGTGACGTTTGTGGTCGCGGATAACCAGAGTTCCACCGCGGTGGCTCCTTCCGCGGCGCAGACTCTTGTCGCCGCGGGCGTCTCCGTTGTGCTGGGCTCTTACGGCTCCGGCGTCAGCATCGCGGCTTCAGATACATTCGGCGACGCCGGAATTGCCGCCATCGGCATAACCAACACAAATCCGCAGGTTACGCTGGGCAACGACCATTATTTCCGCCTGGCCTTCCTCGATCCCTTCCAGGGCACCGTTCTCGCGGGCCTCGCCAAAGAAAGATTCAATGCCGAAAAAGCATACGTACTTGCTTTGCAGGGCGACGACTACTCCGTCGGCCTCGCCAATTACTTCATGGAAGCCTTCGGCACGGATAACTGCTTCTACGAGGTCTTCCCCGTGGGCACCTCGGATTTCAGCACCTATGTAGCCAACGCGAAAGCGCAGGGGGCGGACGTTTTCTTCTCTCCCACCTCTTCCGAGTCGGCTGTTATGATCATCGATCAGGCCCACACCCAGGATCTCGGCGTCCCCATCCTCGCGGGCGACACCTGGGATAACAACGTCATCGTCGACGCGGCGAGGGGCAAGAACGTCCTGGTTTACGTCACCACCTTCTATCAGGAAGGCGGTTCCCCCGAGTTTGACGCCGGGTTCAGAGAGTGGCTGAACGCCAACCCCGTCGCCCTTGCCAACAACGGCGGCAACGATATGATCGCGGCGAGTTCCGCCATGGGTTACGACTCCTACAATGTGGTTCTGGAGGCGCTTAGAAGAGCCGGTTCCACCGACCCCGGCGATGTCCTTGAAGCGCTTCGCACCGTCACCCACGACGGCGTTACCGGCTTCATCGAGTTCGACGAAATAGGCGACACGAAACGCGATAACGCCTACGTCAAATCGTTAAATACGACCGCCGGAGTTTGGGAATTTGTCGCCGTGCAAGGCGTGGTGGATTAGGACTTTAGAAACCGATTCAAGAAACCCGTAAAACAGACCGTAAAGCCGTCCTGCAAGGTGACAAAGCCATGACAGAACGGCTTTACCTATTACTAATGAGGTGGTTTCGTGACTCTTTTTGAAATTATCATGCCTTATGTCCTGTTCGGTATTTCCGTGGGCGGGCAATACGCCCTTATCTCGATAGGATTTACCATGGTCTTCGGCATACTGCGGCTTATCAACTTCGCGCACGGAGATGTGTTTATGGTGGCGGGCCTGCTTATGGTATATATTTCCGCCGAATTGCCCCTTTATCTGTCAATCCCGATTGTTATCGCGCTGGTAATGATTCTGAGTTTCACAATCGAAAGGGTGGCCTATAAACCGCTGCGAAACGCCCCCCGCATGTCCGTTACGATTTCCGCTATCGGCGTAAGCTACCTGCTTCGAAACTTGGCGCTTTATATTACCGGCGGACTTAACAGAATGTACCCTTCTATCCCCTGGATCTCCGATTCAATAATCGTTTTCGGCATTACCACCAGACGCGTGACGGTCGTCACCCCGATTTTGGTAATAGCGCTCGTTATCGGGCTTGTTTGGCTTATCCACCACACCAAGATCGGCATAGCCATGCGGGCGGTGGCGAAAGACTTTGAAACCAGTCAGCTTATGGGAATAAAAATCGACTCCGTTATCTCGTCGACATTTGCCATAGGCGCGTTCCTGGCGGCGGTAGGTTCGTTTCTGTTTTTCTCAAACTACCCGGGCGTATTTCCCACAGCCGGCGCCATGCCCGGCTTGAAGTCGTTTGTGGCGGCCGTTTTCGGCGGTATCGGCTCCATACCGGGCGCGGTATTGGGAGGTTTTATAATCGGCGTCTTCGAAAGCATCATCAAGGGTCTTGACACGATCCTTGGACCGGCCGGCGCCGGCTTGATTCAAACGCAGTGGGAGCTGGCCACTTTTTCCGACGCTTTTACTTTTTTCCTTCTTGTTGTTGTCCTGATTTTCAAGCCGACAGGCCTGTTCGGCGAGAAAGCCACCGACAAGGTTTAAGGGGGGCTGAACGGTGAAAAAAACAAGCTGGGAAATAATAATAACCGCGATCTCGTTGATCGCTTTCTTTGTGCTGACGATTGTTTTGGACCAGGCGATCAACCCCAGAAGCCCGATGTCGATGCTTCTGACCGTGCTGAGAAAGGGCTCGATTTACGCGCTGGTGGCGGTTTCATTGAATTTGCTCAACGGCTTTACGGGCCTGTTTTCTCTCGGCCAGGCCGGATTTATGCTTATAGGCGCTTATACTTACGCGATATTTACCATTCCCCTGGCGCAAAAGGACAATGTTTACAGGTATTACGACTATGCGGTCAAATTTTCCATCCCCGAAATCCTCGAAAACCTTATGGGAGGCCCCGGTATGCTCCTCGGCGTAATTATCGCCATTATTATGGCGGGACTTATTACCGCGGGAACTGCCTTTCTCATAGGATTTCCGGTGCTGCGCCTTAAAAGCAACTATCTGGCCATCGCTACCCTGGGCTTTGCCGAGATTATCCGCGCCATATTCCTGTGGGGCAGACTTGGGCCCCTTACCAACGGTTCCAACCCATTAAGGAATTATGTGAGACAGAACGCCTTCAACATAGATATAGGCGGTACGGCTGTCGGCCTCAGTACCTTCTTTTTCGCGTTTTTAGCCGCCGTATGCATCGGTATTATCGTGCTGCTGGTCAATTCCTCTTACGGCAGGGCTTTTAAGGCTATCCGCGAAGATGAAATCGCGGCGGAGGCTATGGGTATCAACCTTTACCGGCATAAGCAGATGTCATTCTGCATCAGCTCATTTTTCACAGGCGTCGGCGGCGCGATGCTCGCCATATTTATGAGTACGATCGCGGCCGTTAATTTCGATACGACAATGACTTATGAAATTTTGCTGATAGTGGTGCTGGGCGGCCTCGGCTCCATTTCCGGCAGTATTGCCGGCGCAATGCTGTTTGTGTTCTCATCGGAGTGGTGGCTCCGGGGGCTGGATACCGGCACTTTTTTGGGAATAAGCCTGCCCATATTCCGCAGCGGTTTCCGTCTCGTCGTGTTTTCCGTGATCATAATGCTTGTGGTTCTTTTCTTCCCCAAAGGCATTATGGGGGACAAGGAGCTTCCTTATATGATGAAACGGTGGAAAGAAAAGTTCTCGGCGTTGTTCGCCCGTAACCCAAAGGCAGGTGAGAGCAATGGCTGAAACCGTTCTTCGCCTTGAGGACGTCACCATGCAGTTCGGCGGCGTGGTCGCGGTAAATAATTTGTCTTTGGAGGTAAATAAAGGGGAAATAGTGGCTCTTATCGGGCCCAACGGCGCCGGTAAAACCACCGCGTTCAACTGTGTAACGGGAGTATACGAGCCCACCAACGGACGGATCACGCTGAATGGCGAGGTCATCGCCGAGAATTATCCCCAGGGAAAGATGAAAGCTCTCTATAAGGGGGAAAATAACGGGCGCTATACTAAAACGATAAAACTGTCCCCCGATAAGATCACTTTGCGCGGCATTGCCCGCACATTCCAGAACATTCGCCTGTTTAAAGCTCTCACGGTCTTTGAAAACGTTATGATAGCCAAGCATATGCGGGCAAAACAGAATATTTTTTCCGCCGTTTTCCGGCTGAACGCCAAAGAGGAAAAGCGCATGAGAGAAGAAACCCTGGCATTGCTCGCGGAGCAGAATTTGGCTCACCTGAAAGACCATGTAGCTTCAAGCCTGCCATATGGGCTGCAAAGGCGGCTTGAGATTGCAAGAGCCTTAGCTACGGATCCGACCCTTTTGCTTCTGGACGAGCCGGCGGCCGGTATGAATCCTCAGGAAACCCAGGAACTGTCCGATTTTATCCGACAAATCCGCGAGCAATATAAATTAACGATCTTTTTGATAGAGCATCACATGGACTTGGTGATGCAAATTTCCGAGCGGATTTACGTCCTGGATTTCGGCAGGATGATTTCTCATGGAACCCCTGATGAGGTTCGGAACGATCATCGGGTGATCAACGCTTATCTGGGGGTGGTTGAAGATGCTGAAGATTGAGAACCTGCGCGTCAATTTCGGCGGTATCGAAGCCGTTAAAGGCATTAGTTTGGATGTGCCGGAACGCGAGATCGTTACGCTAATAGGGGCGAACGGCGCAGGCAAATCAACTACTCTGCGGGCCATAACCGGGGTTGTCAAGCCTGCGTCGGGCCGTATTTTCTTTATGGATGAGGACATCACGGGGATGCCCCCCGACGGCATCGTCGCGAGAGGCATTACGTTGGTGCCGGAGGGCCGCAGAGTCTTTCCCGACCTTACAGTGCTTGAAAACCTAAAAGTCGGCGCCTATTTACGCAAGGACAATCTCGGAAAAGACATCGAATGGGTCTATGACCTTTTCCCTCAACTGAAAGATCGATCATGGCAGGCGGCGGGGACGCTTTCCGGCGGCGAACAGCAGATGCTCGCCGTGGGACGCGCGCTTATGAGCCGTCCGAAACTTATGATGATGGATGAGCCTTCTCTCGGGCTGGCCCCTCTCATCGTAAAAGGCATCTTCGACATCATAAAGGAGATCAACCGACAGGGCGTTACCATTCTCCTTATAGAACAGAACGCCAACGTGGCGCTGCAAACGGCGAATACGGCATATGTCCTGGAGACGGGGATCATATCCATGAAGGGCGCCGGCAGGGAGCTTCTGAATAACGAAGCGGTCAAGAAAGCGTATCTTGGATGAAGACCATATAAAAAATCAAAAGTTCACGCGAAGACATTATCCATAACGATACATAATCTGTTACCCCATCTCTGAGTCATTCGGCTTGGAAATGGGGTAACTGTCTTTCTATATCGGATTCCGCGATAAAGCAACCGCTTTCACCAAGCCGGATTGACGGCTTTGTTTTTCCGTGAAAATCGCTGCCGCAAGTGATCATCAGGGAGTGTTTCAGCGCTTCCTTATAAAAATGCTCCGAGACGGGTCTGTCGTGGTAACTGCTGAACACTTCCACGCCATCAAGGCCAAGCGCAATGATTTCATCAAGGAGGGCGAAACGGTTTTTCAGGTTGTTGCCCGGATGCGCCAGCACGGATTTTCCCCCGTTGTCTTTGATAATCTCTATGGCGTCCTTCAAGCCCGGAAAAATCATTTCGGCGTAACAGGGTTTCCCATGAGCGAAATAATCCCAATAGATATTGACGTAAGGATTATCGCCTTTTGATCCGCCGGGCCGATAAGGACGCAGCAATTCATTATCCAGATATTCCGGTTTATTAAGTAAAATCTCGGCGAAAATTTCACCCGACCAATAGTCTTTCCAGTATCTTTTGCCGGACAGGGCGTACAATTCATCCTCGGTAACATCAAAGCCCAATTTCCGAATAAGCCCCAGCCTCACGCGCGAGGCTTCCAGGCTTTGCTCCCGAATGTTATTCTCAATTTTTTCAAAATCAGGGCTTTTATAGTCAATCTGATAACCAAGCAAATGAAAAACCATATCCTGCCAGGCACATTCAAGCTCGACAGCCGGTATGTATCTGATATTCAAATTCTCCGCATATGCTTGCGCTTCCCCGTTTGCTTTAGCGCAGTTATGATCCGCTATGGCCATAATTCTAATTCCGGCCTGCCGACACATTGTCACAAGTTCAACAGGCGTAAACTCGCCGTCGTCGCTGTACGCGGAGTGCATATGCAAGTCAATATTGATTCCCATCATCTTAAACCTCACCCGCTCGCTTTAAGTCTACTATATTTGTATTATTTGTATTTGTATTATGAATTATGCTTTATGAATTTACCATGAACATTTTCATAAATTTGTATTATAATTAATTACCATCTACAGGATAGTTAAGATATTTGTGCTTCAGACGAGCAGAATATATTCGCTCGGGTTATGGATCCGGTGAAATAAATGCTCCTATGACGGGCAAATATCCCGCTATCACAAACCAAATAAGGAGGAGATAAGAAAATGAAAAAAATCACCGCTTTAATGTTGTGCCTGCTCATGCTGATGGGCATGGCCGTCTGTGCTTCCGCGTCGGATGCCGAGTTGCCGAGGAATGAGACCCTGTATTTTGCCGGCTTGCAGTGGGGCCCCATCAATGGCTGGAACGTGTTTGCTCCGGCGGGCAGCGTGAACAACGCGATGATCAATGAGCAGCAAGCCAGCGGCGCGCGCGTGACGATGTTTGAAACCCTGTACATGTTCAACATGCTCAACGGCGACATAATACCCTTGCTCGCCGACGGCGCCTACGCATGGAACGACGATCTGACGGAAATGACGGTCAAGATCAAACCCGCCGCCAAATGGAGCGACGGGACGAAGGTGACGGCCGAGGACGTCGCTTATACGTTTGAGGCCAGCGTGAAGTATAAGAACCCGCAGGGCGTCGCGTTTGAACCCTTTATTGCGGGCGTCGAAGCTGTTGACGAACACACAGTTCTTATCAAGAGCGCGCTCGTGGACGGCAAGCCCGCCAACCCGCTGATTATACTCAATTACCTTGTACAGCCCTACGTGCTGCAAAAGGCGTGGCTGCAAACACTTGAGGAGCGCAACGGCGGCGACGCGGCCGCGATATTCAGAGACTCCGCCGACGACATCGTATACAGCGGACCGTACAGCAAGTTTTTCACGGACGACACCAGGGTCATTCTTATCCGCGACGACAACTACTGGGGTCAGGATGCCTCGATGTGGGGCAAACTGCCGGCGCCTAAATATCTGGCGCATGTAATTTACACCGACAACAACGCCGGTGACGTAGCTCTCGCAATGGGCGAAGTCGACGTAAGCCAGCAATTTACCGCGAACGTGCAGGATATGTGGCTCAGGGACAGCCTGCCGATCTCGACATACATGGACGAAGCGCCTTACGGAATTTGCGCCAATATGCCCACCGCGTGGTTCAACATGAGTTCCTACGGACTCGATAACGTGGCGGTGCGCAAGGCTATCGCGATGGCGGTCGACTATGACGCGATTATCGCGAACGCTATGACCAATCAAAGCCCGAGCTTCAGAGACATGCCGCGTTCGCTGATGGCTCCCACCGACGGCGAGCAGGCGACGTTCGACCACGATGCCGTGAGACACCTGCAATGGGCCGGAAACGACATCGCGGGTGCAAATAAACTTCTCGACGACGCCGGCATTGTCGATACCGACGGCGACGGCTGGCGCGAATTGGACGGAGTGAAGCTTGAGTACAACGCGTCATGCCCGAACGGCTGGACGGACTGGATGGCAGCGATGGAGATAGTAGCGGCAGCGGGTAAGGAGATCGGGATCGACATCACGACCAACTTCCCGGAGTGGGACGTTTATCAGACCATCATGACCGCAGCCGAGCAGTCCGAGTATGATATATTCATGGTGTGGACGGATTCCAGCAGCCCCGCGATGCCCTGGCAGCGCGTGCGTCAATTGATGAGTTCCGAGTTCATCGGCGTGGAGGGCAACTGGACGGGCAACTGGGGTAAATACAGCAACCCGCGCGCCGACGAGATTATCACGGCTATCCCGCTCGAAACCGACGCGGCCAAGCTGAAGGCGCTCTACACCGAAGCGGTTACGATTTATCTGACCGACGTTCCGTCATTCTCGTTAATGTACCGCCCGTATCAATTCCACACTGTGAACGAGTCCGTGTGGACAGGCTATACGGAAGCCGGCGACGGCAACGACATTCCGCCGCTGCACAGCACCGACGGCTACGCGATTGCCGACCTTTACAACATCACGCTCGTGAACTAAATCAAACCTAAGAAAGCGGTCATGCCGAAAAAAGCGTGACCGCTTTCTTTAACGGAAGCGAGGGACCATGAGGGGATACGGCAGATATTTCGGCAAAAAAATATTGTGGTTTATCATTACATTCGCGGCCC
>Ga0099364_10002797_pt1 | contig 27592 bp, 18 predicted proteins | sample TergutTh196P3_FD_73070 | JGI IMG/M metagenome (GOLD analysis project Ga0099364, IMG submission 73070) | Microcerotermes parvus P3 segment gut microbial communities from Pointe-Noire, Republic of the Congo - Th196 P3 | ecosystem: Host-associated > Arthropoda: Insects > Digestive system > Gut ... | reverse complement strand
TAAGACGGTTTAGCTCGGCTTTGACAGCTTCACAGACTTTTTCGGGTTCGCGTGCCTCGCCGTCCGCAATACAAAGGAAGAATCCCCGCCCGTTAAACACCGATACATTAAACGTCTCGTTAATCAATCCTGATTCGTATGCGTTAAGGTAAAATTTTGAGCTTTTGCCCAAAGCTGTTTCAAGCAAAATGTTATAAAAAACATAATTTGCGGGATTCGCGGCATATTCATTAGGCAACTTGAACCCAATTTGGAACAGCGGAACTCCACACGGGAGCTTTTCACGGATTATTTTTTTCTTTACTTCGACGGGTTCTTCAGGGATTACCGCCTGTAACCCTATATCGGGGGCGGGCTTAAGAAGCCTGTCACATATTTTTAACGCTTCGTCCGGCTCAAAATTCCCCGCAATTGACAGCACCATATTATTAAGATTATAGAAAGTGTTGTAACAGCGGTACAACAGCTCTTTGTCAATTTCGGAAATTGTATCAACCGTTCCCGCTATATTAATTCTTACCGGATTATTGTGGTATACCGCTTCAAGGCAGTTAAAGAATACCCTCCATTCGGGAGAATCATCGTACATCTTGATTTCCTGCGCAATTATCCCCTGCTCCTTTTGAACTGTTTCGTCGGTAAAATACGGCTCTTGGACGAATTTCAGAAGAATTTCAAGGTTTTTCCCGAAATTTTGCGAGCATAAAAACAGGTACGCGGTTTTATCAAAAGAGGTGAAAGCGTTTGCGTTTGCCCCCGTTTCGGCGTACAGCTTAAATGCATCACAGTCCTCGTTCTCGAACAGCTTATGCTCCAAGAAGTGTGCGATTCCCGCAGGGACTGTTACATAATCGTTATCAGCGGCGGTTTTGAACCTGCTGTCTACCGAGCCGTATTTCGTCCCGAAAAGCGCGTATGCGGAGGAGAACCCCTCCATAGGGCAAAGACATATTGTACAGCCGCTCTTGTGTTTAAAGCGGGTGTATTGCTCATTTACACGAGTATTTTTTACAACTTGATTGTTATTATCCATTAATTTCCGCGCCCCCGTTTTCATCAAAATTTTCCGTTAATATATACACGGTGTCAAGTGTAAGGCTTTTTGCCGCGTTTACAATCCGTTCGCGCGTAACACTTTCATAACGCTTTATTGCCTGCTCGGGCATAATAATGTCACAGCGGTAAATATGGCTGAGGTACCACGACTTGATTCCTCTGAGACTATCGTTGACGAGTTTCAGGTCATTTTGAAGCGAAAGCAGCGCGTGATTAATGTCCTCATCGGTAAAGTCGGATTCTTTCATAAGGTTCAACTGCGCGATTATTTCCGTCTTTGCTTTTTCGATATTGTCCTTTTCCACCCCGCACTCGGACACTATTACCCGTTTATCTTGGTAAAACTTTGCCCAACAGTAATAACAAAGTGACATCTTCTCGCGAACATTTTCAAAAAGCTTTGAAGTAGCCGAGCCGCCGTAAATCTTTGCCATTACCACAAGCGCATCCATATCCTCTGAGGTTGACTTAAATCCCAACACCATTTTACTTTGATTAACATCCATTTCTTCCGAATGGGTGAGCATTTGCGGCTTAATCGGCGCGGGATTTGAGTGACAGTCTTCCATTTGCCCTCTCTCAATTTTGCCGAAAGAATTTGTCAAAGCGTCGGTAACAGTACTAAAATCGTTGCACCCTGCACATATTATTTCTATACGGGCAGTTTTCAACAGCGATTGATAAGCTTGATACGCCGACTCGGGAGTAACCGCTTTTACCCCCTCAATAGTCCCTTGGCTTTGTACGGCGGCGGGTTCGCCTTTAAACAACAGCTCACTTGCCCGTCTGACGGCGTATACCCGTTTATCATTAAGCTCCGCCTCAATTTGGTCTATACAGGCTTGCTTTTCTGTTTCGGTTACGCTCGCTTTAAACGCACCGTTCTCGGTCAGCGGCTCAAAAATACAGTCCGTCAAAATCTTCACTGCCTCGCCCGCCACGTCTTCATTTTCAAGGGCATAGCGCGAATCAATGGTTTTTATTGAAATTCCAATCTCCTGCGTATCGCCTATGCTCCCTGTACTGCCGGACAACCGCGCGGCATATAAAGCCGAAAGCTTTGCATTGAGGGAACGCAAATCGGGGTAAAGTCGGCACGAATTGGTTAAAATCTTCGGAATTACCGCATTGAGCGACGCATTGTCTTGACTCAGTTGCGTCATAAAGCTTACTGAAATGCGGTTTTGCTTGAAACGCGGGTCTGTTACCCTACTCAAAAAGATTCCGGGAGCTATTTCCTTGCGGTTGAGTATGTCCATGCTATTTAGTTCTCCTTAGTTTTTTATTTTGCGAATTTTCGTTAAACATTCAAGATATAGTATATCATAATAATACCCAATAAGTCAATATCCATAAATTTTTATTTTTTTGACTTGACACAAGGCGTAAGAATGGTATATACTAAGTACAAAAGATTTAAACAGGGAATAAAAAAAGAAAAGAGGGAATTCAACAAATGACGACAAATCCAACCGTACTTAACTGGGTTGAGGAAATCAAGTCTTTAGTTAAGCCGGAAAAGGAAGTGTGGATTGACGGCAGCAAAGAGCAAATAGAGGAGCTTAGGCAGCTTGCGGCCGAATCGGGGGTAATTAAACCGCTTAACCCCGAAAAGCTCCCCGGTTGCGCTATTCATCGAACTTCCGCCTTAGATGCCGCACGAACCGAAAAGAGGACTTTTATCTGCTGTGATAAAAAAGAAGAGGCGGGGCCTACTAATAACTGGAAAAATCCTGATGAGGCATATTTTGAACTCAGCAGACTTTTTGAAGGTGTTATGGAAAATCGTACCATGTATATCATTCCATTTTGCTTAGGCGTACCCGATTCGCCGCTTTTCAGGGCGGGAGTAAAAATAACTGACAGCATTTATGTCGCACTTAATACGGTTATGCTTGCACGGACAGGTAAAATCGCGGTTGATTATCTTGATGCACTTTGTACACCCGTCAGCCTTGGAGCGACCGAGGAAGCCGAATCCGCCGAAGTTTCTCAAACTGCGGAGACATTTGACTCTTCCAAGTCGGATGATAATCCGGAATTGCTTAAGACACCTTATTATGCACGGGGCAGCCGTGCTAACGACTGGTTTAAGGGGCTTCATTCGGTTGGCGCGCCTCAACACGATGGCAAAGATAATCGCTATATTTGCCATTTCCCCGAAGATAACTCCGTTTGGGCGATTAACACAAGCTATAGTGCGGCGGCATTCTTGAGCAAAAAAGCGGTTGCATTAAGGCTGATGTCGCGGCGAGCAAAACGGGAAGGGTGGCTCGCAGAGCATATGGCAATTATCGAAGTCCGCGATTCTGACGGAGATGTCACTTATATTGCGGCGGCGTTCCCGTCCGGGACGGGGAAGACAAGCCTCGCCATGATGAACCTTCCCGAAGTCTATAAGCAAAGGGGCTACCAAGTCCGCTGTATAAGCGAGGATATTGCATGGCTCAAAAAAGGTGCAGACGGGCGGCTGTATGCGACTAATCCCGAAATAGGTGTGTTCGGAATGCTTCCGAGCGTTAATGCCGAGTCTAACCCCAATGTGATTGCAACTGCTCAAAAAAACGCAATTTTTACAAATGTCGCCCATCTCTTAGACGACAATACCGTGTGGTGGGAAGGTATGAATGATGAGGAAATATCCAATGCGATTGACTGGCGGGGCGAACCGTGGGATAATATTGATGATGAGTCTCCCGAAGATTCCGCTAATTCAATTGAGGGGGATGTCGATACGGATGCTGTGTCCCGTGATGACTTAAAAAAGGCAGATAGCGGCGACAATGATGACAATGACGAGGAAGAGGGCGATGAGATTGAAACAACGAGCAGAACGACTGTAAGCATTTATAATCAACCATATGTCAAACGCGGCGCGCATTCTAACAGCAGGTTTACTGCGCCTATTGAGAATTGCCCCTGCCTCTCGCCCGAATTTAACAGCCCGGAGGGTGTTCCTATATCGGCTATTATATTTGGGGGGCGGCGAACAAAGGCAATCCCGTTAGTGTATCAGTCTTTCGATTGGGTACACGGTGTTTTCATGGGCTCGGTTTTGGGTACAGAGTCTGCCAAACTTGTTAAGCCGAGTGCCATAGTTGTACGGCGCGACCCTATGGCAATGCTTCGCTATTGCGGCTATAACATGGCGGATTACTGGCGGCACTGGCTCAAAATGGGCAAAAGGTTAGGCAGGAACGCACCGAAAATATTTAATGTAAACTGGTTCAAAATCGGCGCGGACAACAAAGCAGTCTGGCCCGGGTTCGGCGAGAACATTCGTGTGCTTGACTGGATAATCCGTCGTATTTCGGAAAAACCGGGGAGAGAGAAGTGCGGTATAATCGAGTCTCCCGTAGGGTATATGCCTAAGGCGGAGGATATTGACATTACCGGACTGGAAAGTGAAGAGTTTGGTATACAAACTGTTGAGAGTTTGCTCTATATCGATAAGACGGTTTGGAAAGAAGATGTCAACGGGATTAAACAGCTTTATGCCAAATTCGGCGATAAGCTCCCGGATGAATTAAAAGAGCAGTTGGTTGACTTGGAAAAGAGGCTGTTGAATGCGTGATGTTGTAATTTCACCGTCCGAATTGGGCGGCACAGTCAAAGCAATCCCCTCAAAGTCACAGGCACACAGGGCATTGATTTGCGCCGCCTTGTCGGAAAAACCCGCCATTGTCGAGTGTAACGGGACTTCTAAGGACATTGAGGCTACCATTGAGTGCCTGTCTGCCTTGAAAAAACAACCCTGCGTTCTGAATGTCGGCGAAAGCGGGAGTACTTTTCGGTTTCTCTTGGCGATTGTCGGTGCGTTGGGCTTAAATGCGGAGTTTGTCCTTGAGGGCAGACTGCCGGAACGACCGCTTACTCCTTTATATGAGGAGCTTGCCCGCCATGGTTGCGTTTTGTCGCCGCAGGGGAGCAATCCGCTTTGCATAAGCGGGCAGCTTACTGCGGGAGAGTATACACTTGACGGCGGAGTTTCATCCCAGTTTATAAGCGGATTGTTATTTGCATTGCCGCTTCTTGACGGTGACAGCCTGCTGAAATTGTCGGGCAAGCTTGAATCCGCGCCATATGTTGACTTAACAGTTGAAATGCTGGCTCGTTTCGGAATTAAATCCAAGTTTGAGAATAATGCTTTCTTTATCCGGGGTAATCAAAGCTATAATCCGCCCGACAGTGTTGTAAAAGTTGAGGGCGACTGGTCTAATGCCGCATTTTGGCTTTGCGCCGGGGCATTTTCCCAAAACGGGATTACTTGCACGGGATTAAACCTGCAATCTAAGCAGGGGGACAGGGCGGTGCTTGACGTTTTGGAGCGATTCGGTGCGAATATTATTCGGGGCGATGATTTTGTTACAGTTTCTAAGGGGGAACTGCGCGGGATTGAGATTGACGCGGGGGACATTCCCGACCTTGTACCTGTTTTGTCGGTTGTGGGAGTTGCCGCAAGCGGACTCACGACAATCCGCAATGCCGCACGATTGCGCATTAAAGAAAGTGACAGATTGGCGGCTGTTACAGATGTACTTACTGTGTTGGGCGCGAAAATCACAGAAAAAGATGACGGACTTGAAATACATGGCGGGCTTAAAAATATGCACAAAGAGAACGGTGGAAATGTAAGGGTATCTTCATGGAACGACCACCGCATTGCCATGTCGGCGGCAATTGCCGCGGCAGCCTTATGCAGTCAACCTGTTATAATCCAAGGTTCGGAAGCTGTTGACAAATCATACCCGACTTTTTTTGACGATTTGCGAGCGTTAAGCCGGAAAGGACAAGGGTAAAAAGGTTGGAATCAAATCTGCGTAAATGCGGAAAACGAAACTTTAAGTTACAGCTTGTGCAGAAAGGACAAGGGTAAAAAGGTTGGAATCAAATCTGCGTAAATGCGGAAAACGAAACTTTAAGTTACAGCTTGTGCAGAAAGGACAAGGGTAAAAAAATGGGTTCTTGTTATGGGAGGAATTTTCGTGTTCAAATATTCGGTCAGTCACACTCGGCGGCAATTGGCGTTGTTATCGATGGATTGCCCGCCGGAACAGCTATTGACATTGATGAACTACGTGTATTTATGAAACGCCGCGCCCCCGGACAGTCGGCGATTTCCACCGCACGCAGGGAGGCGGACGAACCCGAGTTTTTATCGGGATTAGTAGACGGGACAACCTGCGGCGCGCCTATTGCAATAATGATTCGCAATAAGGACACACGCTCCGACGATTACCGCGAGTTGCGTGATATTCCGCGACCGTCACACGCTGATTACTCTGCGCATATTAAATACAAAGGTTATCAAGATGTTGCGGGAGGAGGACATTTTTCGGGCAGATTGACTGCTCCGCTATGTGCGGCGGGCGGAATATGCCTTCAAATACTTCGAAATATCGGGATTACTGTGACATCTCGTGTGACACAGGTGGGGCAGGCGATGAACATTACCGATATAAGGGAGGCGGAGAAGGAAATACTTAATGCAAAAAAGGACGGTGATTCGGTCGGCGGAGTAATCGAGTGTGTTATTAATGGTGTTCCGGCGGGATTGGGTACGCCTATGTTTGACGGGATTGAAAACAAAATTGCCGCAATTGTTTTCGGGATTCCGGGAGTAAAAGGTGTTGAGTTTGGGAACGGGTTTGCGGCGGTGGGGCTTAGAGGCTCCGAAAACAATGACAGCTTTTATATGGACGGGGACACTGTTAAAACCCGTACAAATAACAGCGGCGGCATTTTAGGCGGAATAACAAACGGAATGCCGATTGTGTTTCGCGCCGCAATAAAGCCGACTCCCTCAATAGGGATTGAGCAAAAAAGTGTTAGCTTGTCTAAGGGGGAAGACACGGTTTTACAGGTAAAAGGGCGGCATGACCCGTGTATTGTTCCGAGGGCAATACCTTGTATTGAGGCGGCGGCGGCAATTGCAATATACGATGCTTATTTAGAAAAGTGAATTTTTACAGCACACCAAGTGCAGAAAGGGAATGGGTAAAAAAGTTTGAAAAATAAGAAAGGAAGAACCACCATGCCGCAAATTTCATTGGGTTTTGTGCAAGGTGGGGCGGCATGGTCATAAAAATATGGAAGGTTTGTTAAAATATCGCAAGAAAATTGATAAGATAGATGCAGAGTTGTTACGGCTGTTTAACGAGAGAATGGAAGTCGCGGCTGAAATTGCTTTGTATAAGAAGGAAAATGGCATCCCGATAAGCGACCCGCAACGGGAACAGGAGTTGCTGTCTGCAATCAGCGAACCGTACTCCAAGAAACTGTACGCGGCTTTGTTTGAAATGAGCCGCGAGTACCAGTCGGCAATTATTGAAAGTAAGGGTGTAATACCCCGCCCCTCCGGTGCGGCTCTCTCGCCCGCAAGCGTGGAGGGCAGGGCTTGCCCTGCGGAGTTACCTTTACCTATTAACGCGGGGAAAAGGCGGTTGTTAGTGATTAACGGCCCGAATATTAATATGCTCGGCATTCGCGAGCCGGAATTATACGGGAGCAAGACTTATGCCGATTTGCTGAGTTTTATACAAGAAATCTGCACGGAAGCGGACTTTGAGTGCGAGTGTATTCAATCCAACTGCGAGGGAGAAATTGTTACCGCGATTCAAAAAGCACACGGCAAGGCTTACGGCATTATCATCAATCCCGCCGCATATACACACACGAGCGTTGCCATTTTAGACGCGCTGAAAGCTGTGAGTATTCCCGCTGTTGAGGTGCATTTGACAAATCCGCAAAAACGCGCCGACAGATTTATAGAAGAGTTCCGCAAGGTGTCTTACATAAGCCGCGCTTGCGAGAGGACTTTTTCGGGCTTAGGATTTGAAAGCTACGCAGAAGCAATACGGTATCTTGCGGGGCGAACCGAGTAACTGACTACGAGTAACTGACTAATAGAAAAACAGCGGCTCTTTTTCGAAGCCGCTGTTTACTTTAATTAATTCTCATTCTGCGGGAGGGGGAGGTTCGGGCGCGGGAAGTGTAATCGTTTTACCGTCAATTACGCTGTCCATACCTACAATATACTTCAATACTTCAAGTACACAGAAGATATTCGGCGCGGGATTTGCCGCTGCATTTGCATTCGCGCTGAGTGTAGCTACGCGCTTTGACTCGGCGGCGGTAATGGTTTCATTTCCGCTGCTTATTACGCTATCCATCCCGACAATAAACTTGAGGATTTCAAGTACGTCAAAAATGTTGGCTACAGGCTCTCCCGTTGCATTAAACTCACCTCTGACAGAACCAAGTGCGAACCATTCATTTTCGGGGTTGCAAAATTCGCAGTCGAATTGCAGGCACTTAGTATCGCCTTCGCCCTCTTCGCATTTGTAGCAGATTTCGCAGAACGGTCTCATGCACACTTCATCGCCGTTCTCACCGCAAACCGACGGCGGCGGACCAACGTGTCCTCCGTTAGCTTCGCATACGTTTACGCAAAGTCCGCAATCGGGTTCAGGGCAAATTTCGCAAATTAAGTCACAAGCATCACATTCAGGGCAAAGATTGCACCAGTCGCCGTGTCCCTTTGCGGGCAAAACTTCTTCTAATAACAGACCCCTGTCAAATTCACAATCAAGACACCATGCTTCAATCGAACTCGGCTCAAGGCAAGTAGCTTCTGTGAGCGGCACTAAGCTTGTAATGTTATGCGAGCATAAGAACTCGAATTGTAACTCAACATCGAAGAGGAGGTCGCTGCTCGTTCTTGAGTTTTGCCCTACTGCCGCTGTCAGCACGTGAACGCCGTCAGTGCCGAGTTGGAGTGCTTCGTCAAAGTTGGTGCGGCTTGCGGAATGGTATGCGTTGCTTCCTCCGATGACAGGCCCGTAATCGGTGTTGATGTTGAACGGAATCACGTTGGGGTTCAAGTTGACTCCCGAGTATTTATCCCATTCAACAGGGTCGCCTATTCCCGCAATATCAGAATTTCCTGCTTCTCCGGGGACTTGAATGTTAAATCTGTAAACCTCTACACCGTTGATAAACAAAACCATGCTGTCGTCAATGTTGTGACGACCTGTAATCCCGATTACGTTGTCTAAATCAATGTTTTCATCCAACTCAAAAGTTTTCTTAAAGTAGGTGAAAGTGTGATTATCCGGGTCACCTCTTTCGCCGGGGCCTGCACCTTCGGGAATTTCGGTTTCAGGGTCACGCACGAATCCTATAGAAGCTTTTGCAAGAGTCCAGCCGTTTGCTTCCTCTTCCTCTTGTGTGCCGACTGTCAGCGATTCTTGCATAAATTCGGCATGGGTTCTGCCGTAATAATAGTACTCTTCACCAAATTCAACTATTAAATTGCTCTTAGTCGGCGGCATGAACAACGCCGTAACCTTTACATCCAAGTTGACATTGTCGGTGTTTGTGATTTCTTTCATACCCACAGGCAGTACAATCTTACCGGGTATATCAAAAGTCCAAGTTGCGGGGTCTTTATGGTCGATTTCATCCAGCACCGACAAATCCCACTTGATAGTGGCGAAACGAGGATTAGAGGCTGTACACTGATTAGTTGTTATACGTGCTGCAGCGGGTAAAATCGAATTAACCCCCACATTGAGTTGGCTCGCTCTGAACTCAATGCTGTCGTCAATCGCGCTTACACTTACTAAATTAGGCTTAGTACGTTCTTCATTCTTGACTTGAATTCCAAACGGTTGAACATACAAAACACCGTAATCCAACGACACAACCTGCGCTCTTACATAGCTGAACAAAGACAGCTCATGGTCAGCCAAAACAAGAGTTTTACCTCTGTGGATTCTGATTCCGTCTGCATACCAGTCGATATACAGTCTGTTATTGCTTCCCGACGGACGTAATGACGTGTGCGAAAGGTGCGTACCATCGATTACAGTGGGTTCGGAAGCACCGGCAAGTGTTATCTGCGCGTCTATGGTGATAGCACCCGCTTCATTGTCAACATTGATTTCGGTTACTTTCGGAACAGGCATATCAAGCACTGCTCTTGTGCGGCTGTATAACGGTGTTCCCGGCTCTGTGTTCGCATCCCAGTCCCACATATCTATTCCTTGTGGATAGATTTGGTATTGGCGGTCAACACGCGCAAACGCAAAGCTTGTTCCGTTGTTCATTGCGTCTCTTACATTTGACAACTCCAATTCTTCCATCAACAAGATGTTGTAGGAGAATCCGATTGCGGCATTTGCGTGGGAGTCATCGCTCGACCCGCCCCAAACGGGTATACCTTCCGGCATTGTTTCAGAGAGGACATTATCCCACAGAACCCTTTCCGCTTGGCTCTCGGTGTCAAACTTGTTTATGATTTCCATATACGGAATAGAGTGACTGAACCTGTACAAATCTGCATACGGTTTGAAATTTGCGGAACTGTTTGCAATTGCTTCAGCCGTTGCCCACGGAGTTTCCCACTGTGAAAGTGTGTAACGCCCCGGGTGGTTGATATGGGCAATCGCGCCTCGGTTTTCGGTATTAATCGAATCTACCAAGTCTCTTATTTTCGTTCCGGTTTCAACGCCGCTCGAGTCAATTCGATAAGAGCCACCCGACGAAATAAACGAGAAGTAAGTGTTTACGTGGTGACCTCCACGGTCGTGAGTCGGGGTAAGCTCCGGCAATCCCAAGCTTGAGTGTTCGTTCCCGCCCGGGATGAAAATCAATCCGGCATTACCGTTTCGCCCTTTACCGTCGCGCATTTCTGCAATTCGGCGGGGAGACATCGGCCCTTTACCCACTAAATCGGGAGTAACCGTAGTGACACTGTGGTCGGTAAATGCGGCTACATTATATCCCAACTCATAGAATCGTTCCGCCGTTTCGGCAGTGCTGTTCGCGCCGTCGGAATTAAGCGTATGAGTGTGGAATGCCGATTTGTACTGACCAAAGGTATCCCAGTCTACATACTGATACGGGCTTGTAATCGTATACTGTCTGTTCGGTGCCGCAACCGATGTTACCTTTACGGTCATTTCGGTATAGACAGACGGGTCGGCGGCGGCGGCAATTCTCAAGGTTGCCGAGCCTAAAGTCCCGGGGTCAAGAGCCCTGACGGTTGCACCTGTTTCATTGTCGATAACTCTGACAATCGAGGTTCTGTCAGAAGTCCACACAGATGCCCTGCTCGTTGAGGCGGGTGCACCTGCACGAAGAGTAACAACAGGTGAGTCTATTTCCCGTCTTTCGCGCTGAAGCATATCAATGGTGCTTTCTGCGGGGTTTGCTATCGCCAATACGGGTGAAGTCCCCCTCGGAATGTCGGCATTTTGCAGTCCGCTTGTGACCTTTATATTGGTTGCGCGGAATGTCGCGTTGCCCCATGCCGTTTGCCCCCACGCACGGTGCGGAATCCATCGAAGCTCTAAGAATCGTTCGCCGTAGGTTTCAACAGGCAGAATTTCCATTCTTTTGCCCGTAGGCGCAGAACGGGTGTTCATAATGCTGAAATTGCGGTGAATATTGTGCCACGTATTTCCTTGGTCGATACTGTATTGAAGTCTTACTGCATCAATTCCGCTTGCTGTATAGTCATAGTAGACTTTGAGACCTTCTCTGTTGCGTGCGTCAATTGAACTTGTAGAATGACCGCGGTGAGCTTCTACCAACGCTTCCGATGCGAATTCAAGCTCATCATGGGGTTCAAAATCGTTGGGGTCATGGTTAGTCAAATAAATTGAAGAAACTTTCGCCATCCATCTTTCCCAGTCCTGCTCATCGTCAGCCGTTGGGTTAGTGTGGAAAACTACTTGGAAAGTTCCGAAAAGTGCCGACAGGTCATAACCGGGGTGAAGTGCGGTCATTCCCGCGCTGTCTCCGGCAGCGGGCATTTCCCTTTGCGGGAACGCTGTATTAAAGTCGATAACGTATCTGACTCTTCCGCCGGGGAGTTCGCTTTTCATTTGCCCGATAGCGGGGACTCCCGGTTCTTCCTCGTAATTGAGGTGGTAAGCCCACCAAGCCGGAGCAGTCGCCGTTTGGAAACGGATTGCCCAATCGAGCGGCGCTTCGTTAAATTCAAGCACCATGTACCTCGCTCCGCCTCTTATTCTTGTTAAACTCGTCTCGCTGTCCTTAGGGAAGAACGGGTTGGTAAAGCGGGCGGATTCCCACCCTTGTTGTACTCCCGCCGCCCAAATTTGTGTCGGTTGCGACTCAAGAGGGAACGGGAAAATGTGAATGGCACAGTCGATACAATCTACCAAGTCGCCGCATTCACAAGGGTATACTTGCAAATTAATTTTGTCGAGCAGGTTAAACTCGCCGCCGCGCAGGTCGTTAACGCCGGTGTATCTGTCGGCGTTCCCGCCGTTGAACCCGGCATCTATTCCCATAGCGAAGTAGATTTTAGTCGCAAGAGTATCGGTCGCTTCATCATAAAGCAACGCCGCGGGAATTGTAAGCCTCCCCGCCGAATCTCCCGTGTTAATACGCGGGTCTGTGACTATGACTTGCTTTGCATCAATGTTTGCCGAGGTGGCAAAAGTCACGTTGTCAATTCTCACTACCGCATCCAAAAATGTTATTGGGTCGCCTGCGTTTACCGACAAATCAGTCCATGTCAGGAAACGTCTGTTGCTTCCGGCGGAGGCAATGTAATTGAAGTCTAAGTTTGCACCGCGCTGCTCAAGGATTATCGGAATATCGTCCTCCGTTAAACCGATGTTATCTAAGATTAGCAACGAGGCGGCAGTGTTGTTTGTGCGGGTTACGTTCGGGTCACTGCCTACTGTGGGACCGATTTTCCATTCAAACCTCTCGGTCTCGACCGGCTCTGCAAACGACGGCAGCCCCGGGAATATGCTGCACAACATTGTAATTGCCAGCATAATGGAAATGATTTTGCGGGTTCGCGCTTTAGTTCGTGTTTTCATGTAAAAACTCCTCCTACTTTCAAAATAATAGAACTCTATGGATACCTACGTACAACAATTGTAACAAATATTTCAAGCGGTGTCAAGCCTTTTTTGTGAATTTTTTATTTTTTTTAAAATTGGAAAATTATCTCAAACTAATTTGTGCGATTTGTGCGATTTTCTATTGGGACGGGTTCTGAGATTTCGGACAAATATGTCGCCATTACCAAATCTATCATTCTGCCGTAGCTGTCAACCCCGTCCGACTGTCCTTGTATCTTTAAATAAGCATCGTTTAAATCGGCCGAAACCGAGCTAAACGCCTCAACAAACGGGTTGACGGTAACAACCGCATCAACAACTTCGCCGTATTCATCAAAAATGTATGACGTGTTTTGGCGGCGGCTCGACCAAAACTCAAAGCTTGCCCATGAATCGTGTCCTATTTGCTCCGGGAGCAAGTCATAGCTGAAAATATATCTTTGAATTTTACCGAAGCCGGAAGCGGGGAAATCTACCTGCCACTTTACCCCCGTCTGCCCGGCAAAATATTCAAGCAAAGCTTTGTATTCATCGGGGAGATGTCTGTACAGCTCATCGGTAATCCAAACAGATATGTAGTCAAAAATATAAAGGTATGCCGCGTACACTAATTCGGGATTCCCGCTTTCTCTTGCGGCAAGGAAAGAAATAAAATTCGCCTCTTCCTCGCGCATAAATCCTGCAACGTGTGCCAACTCGTGCAATGCGGTCAGTGCTTTTTCGCTGTCGGGGGCAATGCTGTTGTAATTTGCTTCAATCGTGTACGGCACAAACATTCCGAGAAGGAACGCATCCGACATTAACCCGGAGAGCATTACAGGCTTAGGGTGCGGGTAATGCACATTGAGCCGCGGGTACTGTTTTGCCAAATTCCGCATGGCGGCGGGAGCGGTTACACTTAAATCGCCGCTTAGTTGAAACACGCCGTTTTCATCTGTTTTAATCGCCGCCTCCAAACTGTCGGAATCGGGAAAAACAGTGTAGAACTCGTCAAGCAAAGTCAAAAAGACCATCAATCGCTCAAGCTCCGATTGAACGGCAGACGGCTCAAAACTCAAACCTTGGTTGTGCAAAAAGGTGTTGCGATTGTAGTTAATCCCGCAGTTGAACACAAAGATTGAAAAGGCAGACACGGCTACGCAGAGCAAAGACGCACCTGCACTAAAAAGCACAGACTTAACCGTTGTGCTTTTATTACGGGTTTTAACAAGCTTTACGACAAGCAAAACTATTCCCGCCAATGCCGATGCAATCAGCAGAATAAGCAAAACCTCCGCGAACGAAAACGGGAAAATGCCGAAAAACCGCCCGGCTGTCCCGACAATGAGCGGGTAAACAGTAACGGCATACCATTCGGAAAAGCTCACCGAAAGGCGTGAAACTATTCCAAATACTATACCTAATCCCAATACAACCGCCGAATAAATTAATCGCTTTTTCATTAGACCTCCGCGGAACTCTATTTTAATTTTAGCGCATTTAATGCAATTGCACACTCCAATCGCTTTTTCATCATAAGACACTCAACGCTGTCAGATGCTGTAACTCGGCAGTCAGAATAGACTTCATAAGACGAAGCATTGCACCCGCCCGAGCAGTAAAACCTCGCCCAGCAATCGGGGCAGTCTGTCTTTGAGTAAATGTGTGTTTTGGCAAAATATTTTTTTATATCTATCTCGTGCGGTCCGATAGAAACTCCGCCCATGTGCCACCTGTCATTTTCGGCAAACCTGTGGCAGGGGTATATCCTCCCTGACGGGGCAACCGCGAGATACTCGTTTCCGCAACCGCAACCGCGAAGCCGCCGTATTACACAAGGCCCGCCCTTTAAATCAATGTTAAAGTGAAAAAAGTTGACTTTTAATCTGCGGGATTTGATTAAACGGAAAAGTCTCTCGTACTGCTTGTATATCTGCGGGAGGTGTTCGCGCCTTATTGCGTAGGGTAAATCGTCGGCCGCCGCCGTCACCGGTTCAATTGAAACATTTTCGAATCCGAGACGGGCAAGCTCAATTACATCCTCGGAAAAATCGAGGTTGTATGCCGTAAAAGTCCCCCTGACATAACAGTCGGTAAATCCCGGTTTAGTCCTGCTTTGAATCAACTTTTTGTATTTATCGATTACCAAGTCAAAGCTGCCCTTGCCGTTATGGGCAGGGCGAACTCTGTCATTGACCGATTTTCTTCCGTCAAGCGATAAAACGCAGTTGCTCATTTGTTCGTTTATGTAGGCGATTTTGTCATCGTCCAAAAGCAACCCGTTAGTTGTAATCGTAAATCGGAAAGTTTTTCCCCATTTGCTCTCATTTGCCCTTGCATAATCAACCGCCGCAGTGACTGTTTCCCACGCCATAAGCGGTTCGCCGCCGAAAAAATCCGCCTCAAGAACAACCCTCTCCCCGGACTCTCTTACGAGAAGCTCAATCGCCTGCTTTGCCGTTTCGACAGACATTTGTGAGGACTCTCCACAGCATTCTGCTTGATTTACAAAGCTGTCCGCAAAGCAATACTCACACTTTAGGTTACAGTCGTGCGAAACGTGCAGACACAACGCCTTTAACGGCGCATCAACTGCCGTTTCGGCATAGCTTTGGTAATTATAACGAGAATCCTCGCTGAACAAAAGCCCGTCTTTGTACAGGTTGTACAACTCGGAATAGCATCCGCCGTCAATCCCCGAATACCGCTCAAAAAAAGACGGTTTGACTTTATCCAACAAGTCGAATGCTTGCTTGTCCGCAATATGAACCGCACCCGATGCGGGGTCGATTACAAAATAATTCCCCGCAAGCGAGAATTTGTGCAGGTTTGATTCCTTCAAGCAAGTATGCTCTTGTTTAGCTTTTGCACCCGTCAAGCAAGGAAGCTCTTGTTTAGCGTTCACAGGGCTGATTTGCAACGGTGCAGGATGTTTTGCAAGCGGACTGGCACGAAGTGCGGCATTTTCCGCATCCGCCTTTTTCGGCAGTTTCTTTTAAACTTGCACCTGTGACTGTTTTAATGTGAGTGTTTTGGGTTTTGGTATTATTATCCATGGTTTTACTCATGCCCTTTCTGCACAAATGTGCTGTTGAAAGCTTCGTTTTCCGCATTTACGCAGGTTGACTTTCAAACTTGTTTCTCCTAATTTAAACTATTTTATATTATTTTATCACATTAAAAACATTTTGTCAACTGAAAAATTTATAATTTACAAAAAACTCTCAAAAGTAAGTTCCGCAAGCGGAAAGGGCGGTGAAACTTATCCATGGGGATTTACGAAAAAAGCTCAAAAGTAAATTCCCAAAGTAAATTCCACAAGCGGAAAGGGCGGTGAAACTTACCATGGGGATTTACAAAAACTCTCAAAACCCACCATTCTTATTTACACCCAATACTCCGCCGACTGCCCCACAGAGGGTTGCTATTACTACTTTGCCGAATGTCCCGAATCCCGCGGACGTTACTCCCGCGGGGGCTGCCCCTGTTGCGGCGGGGACTGTTTCTGGCATTGACACCCCGCTCAACACCATCCCAATCAACGCTATCGGCGCGGTAAACAACAGTGCCGCTTTTATTCCGGTGGCGAGTCCCCCTTGGCGTTTAGCCGCCCCCGCAGTGAACCCCGCAACTAAGCATCCTGTTCCAAACGCCAAATGAGAGAGGAATCCGCTTTGTGTCACAGGCATTCCCAATAAAAACACCAACAAGGAAAATAACACTAAAGCCGCCCCCGATGCCGCTCCCCCAAGTGCCGCCGCGATTATGTATACCCTGAATTTCCTGTAAAAAGACGATTTTGTTCGTTTAACAGACATTTTTACCCTTGTCCTTTCATACTTATTGCTTTGAGTAAATTATATTATAAAAAGTACAAAAAAATAACTATTGAATTATTTAAAAATTTATGTTATACTTAATTGGATTGGCAACTACATACTTATTTGAGAAAGGGTTTATTTAAAAATATGGCATTAAGACGGGTAGTTTTGTCCGGGGAGGACACTTTAAGGAAGAAAAGTCGCGATGTTGTTGCGTTTGATGACAAATTATGGGTTTTGCTTGACGATATGCAACAGACTATGGACCAGTTCGGCGGGGTCGGACTGGCGGCTCCGCAGGTGGGGATACTGAGACGCGCCATTATTGTTGAGGACAATAACAATAAAAGGCACGAATTTGTCAATCCCGTTGTCACGATTATGAAAGGGGAGCAACGGGAGATTGAGGGTTGCCTTTCCTCCCCGGGTGAATGGGGATACGTAGTCAGACCTGACAGGATTCAGCTTAAAGCACTAAATCGTTACGGCAAAGAAACGGTTATGGATGCCGACGGAGTGTTCGCTATTACAATATGTCACGAAATTGACCATCTTAACGGAATACTTTTTACCGATATAGCAGATGAAATGGTCGAGGACGAAGAAGAACTCGAAAGAGCAAAACGCGCCAGAAACAGGAAGAGAAAAAAAAGAAGACGGTAAATAGACCTCCACGGAAACTAACTGCGAGTGGATTTTCGAGCAATTTTTTCGTCAGACAAGGCGAAATTTTTGCGAATATCCGCTGATATTTAAGAAAATTTCAACGCAGTATGGCAGAAAATTTGCCGAAAATACGCCGTGCGTTAGTTTTCGTAGAGGTCTAATATACCCGGCAACGGTATAAGCCGGAATAGGAGGCGGTTGTTTGAGAATAATATTTATGGGGACACCGGATTTTGCGGTTTACACTTTGAACGCACTTATTAATTCGGCTCACGAGGTTGTATCGGTGTTTACTCAGCCGGACAAACCGCAGGGGCGGGGGAAAAAAGTCGGCTTTTCCTCCGTAAAAAGTGCCGCATCGGCGCATGGAATCCCTGTGGTGCAGCCGACAACCCTTAAAACAGTCAAGACTCATAAAGATGCAAAGCGGCTTTTCGGCGGAATCGAACCCGATTGTATAGTAGTTGCCGCTTACGGTATGATTTTGCCCGAGGCAATTCTTAATTTCCCCAAATACGGGTGCTTGAATGTCCATGCGAGTTTGTTACCTAAATATCGAGGTGCCGCTCCGATTAATCGTTGTATTATGGAGGGTGAGACCGAAACGGGCGTTACAATTATGCAGATGGACAAGGGTCTTGATACAGGCGATATGCTTCTTTCGGAAAAAGCGGCGATTGGCGAGGATATGAATGCATCGGAATTGCATGACGTGCTTGCGGAGTTAGGCGGAACGCTGATTGTAAAAGTGTTGGATAACATTGAGGAGTTCAAGCCGATTAAACAAAACGATGCCGAATCGACATATGCCGCGAAGCTGACCAAGGACGAATGTAAAATTGATTTTTCACGTTCGGCAAAGGAAATCCGCGATTTTATAAGAGGGCTTGCCGATTATCCGTGTGCTTATACCTTTATCGGGGACAAAAGAGTAAAAGTATACCGCACCGTAATCGGGAAAATGCAGGAGGGAATCCCGGTAAAATGCGGAAACGATGAATTCATCACCCTGACCGACATTAAACCCGAAGGCGGAAAAAGAATGAGTGCGGTAGAATTTTTACGGGGTCATAAAGTTTAAGAATGTGTATTAATTAATCTACAAATGAAGAGAGAGAAGTAAAAAACTGTTTTAGTTAATGACACATTGCAGAGTAAATAATAAGCTATTAATTAGCCTACAAATGAAGAGAGAGGAGTAAAAGATGGATATTTGGTTTTTGTTGTGTATTGCCGCTGTTTTATTGTCTTTGATTGCGTCAATTATGGTTAAATCGACATTCGGCAAGTATAATAAGGTACGGACTAAAGGCGGGAGGACTGCCGCAGAAATCGCGCGGGAAATGCTCGACGATAACGGACTGCATCATGTTCAGGTGATAAAACAACCCGGAACACTGACTGACCATTACAACCCGCGAACAGAAGAAGTCGCACTGTCGGATGCGGTTTACAATAAGGACACTGTGGGGGCAATCGGGGTCGCGGCGCATGAAGTGGGTCACGCTATTCAGCACGCGGTAAATTATACTCCCGTAAAAATTCGCCATGCTATATTCCCTGTTGTGAGCATTACCTCAAGATATTGGTATATAGTGCTTTTGGCCGGTGTATTAATGGAAATGATGCAGTTAGTCATGCTTGCGATTGTTTTGTATGCGGGTGGAGTACTGTTTCAGTTAGTGACCCTCCCGGTAGAAATTGATGCAAGCGCGAGGGCATTAAAAACGCTTACCGTAAAAGGCTACCTTGTCGGGAACGAGTTGAACGGGGCACGCAAAACACTTTGGGCGGCGGCGTTCACTTATATTGCCGCGCTGATTATGTCGCTTATGCAATTGTTGCGATTGCTTTCGCGGGCAAGACGGTGAGCATGAACACGAACATGAATGCGCGTAAAAGGGTGTACGAGTTGCTTAACAAAATGGAAAAAGGCGCGTACTCCCCCATAATTCTCGATAACGAGCTGAAAAAGCAAGATTACAACAATGGCGGCGAAAAAAATAAACGATTTGTAACCGCACTGTTTTACGGAGTAATCGAACGTAGGCTTACTCTTGACTATGTAATCGAAAAGTTCACACCACAGGGCAAAACGGAAAAAGAAGTTCTCCAACTGCTGAGAATGGCATTGTATCAACTCATGTTCATGGACTCTGTACCCGAATCAGCTGCAGTGAACGAATCGGTGGAGTTAGCTCCGAAAAGGGCAAAGGGCTATGTAAACGCAGTGTTGCGAAACTTTTTGAGAAACGGCAGGGACTTAATTAATAAGGAAATAAATGAGAACCTATCGCTGAAATTCTCTTGCCCCGAATGGCTTGTTGAAAAATGGCGGGTTGAATACGGTGAGGAAGCAATGATGCAGATTTTGCGTACAAGTCTTCTGAAACCGCCCGCATTTTACCAAGACGGCTATAAACAGGATTTGTCAAGCCAACAAGCCTGCCAACTCTTGGAGCCGCAATCGGGGGAAACTGTTATAGACTTATGCGCCGCCCCGGGAGGTAAAAGCTTTACGATTGCACAGCTAATGAAGAATACAGGGCGTATAATCAGTTGCGATATAAACCGAAAGAAATTGAAATTAGTCGAAAAAGGCGCGGAAAGGTTGGGATTGAACATAATTGAAACTTGTGTGAACAACGCTAAAGTGTTCAATCTCGATTTCCCTAAAGCGGACAGGGTTTTATGCGATGTTCCGTGTTCGGGTCTCGGAGTAATCCGCCGAAAACCCGAAATAAAGTATAAACCGCAGGGTGATTTTGACGGTCTCCCCGCTGTTCAACTGCAAATTTTACGGACTGCTTCCGATTATGTTAAGGATTCGGGTGTTATGATGTATTCAACCTGTACTTTGAGTCGCGCCGAAAACGATGATGTTGTTGATAAATTCATTACAGAGAGTAATAAGTTTGAGTTAATTGACAAAAAAACAATTATTCCGTCGGAAATAGGCGGCGATGGGTTCTTTACGGCATTGCTAAAGAAGAGGTAGTAAAGTTTGAAAGTATAGTCGGTCAGTTTAATAACGGTTATTGATTTTGCGAGGATTTTTGCCGTCAGACAAGGCAAATTTTCTGCGAATATCCAAACGAAGCTTTCAACAGCACTTTTGTGCAGAAGGGGCATGGGTGAAAGTTTGAAAAACAGGAAAGGAAGAACCACCATGCCGCAAAGTCAAAGAAGAGCAGCAGCGCAACGGGCTTTGCTCGTTGGCAGGCTGCTTGGCATATTGGATTTTGTGCAAGGTGGGGCGGCATGGTCATAGATATGAGCGAAAAAATTGATATATTATCTTTGACTTTAGATGAGTTGTCGCGTGAAATTGGTGTGTCGGGACAACCGAAATATAGGGCGAAACAGATTTTTGAATGGTTGCACAAGAAAAAAATATCAAGCTTTGACGAAATGACTAACACTCCTGCACAATTTAGGGAGCTACTTAATAACAACTTTTGTATAAAATTGCTGAATATTAAAAAAGCCCTTGTATCAAACAGGCAAGATACGGTAAAATATCTATACGAGCTTGGAGACGGCAACAAAATTGAAACGGTGTTCATGGCACACAAAAACAGGAACAGTTTGTGCATTTCTTCACAGGTCGGATGCAAAATGGGGTGCAGGTTTTGCGCATCGGGGATTGCGGGATTTGTAAGAAACCTTACCGCATCGGAGATGTTGTTGCAATTATACCAAACGGAAAAGATGCGAGGAAAAATACAGAATGTAGTTATTATGGGGGTTGGCGAACCGCTTGACAACTTTGATAATGTTGTCAAGTTTCTGCAAATTTTACAGTCACCCGCCGGGCATGGAATGAGTTTGAGGCAGGTATCGCTTTCGACCTGCGGCTTGGCAGACAGAATTGACGAATTGGCGAAGCTGAAATTGGGGCTTACTTTATCGGTATCGCTCCATGCAGTCACGGATGAGGAAAGGACTGCGGTTATGCCGATTAACGCTAAGTTCGGGTTAGAGCGGCTGTTAGCTTCCTGTGACGGGTATTGGAAAGCTTCCGGGCGAAGGTTGAGTTTTGAGTACGCTTTGATTAACGGGGTAAACGACAGTGTAGCCCATGCGGGAAAGCTTGTCGGATTACTTTCGGGAATGAGTCGGGCGGCGTATCATGTAAATTTGATTCCCGTTAATGAGGTTGTCGAGACAGGGTTTAAAAAGAGTGCGAACACTAAGGCTTTTGCCGCTGTTTTGGAAAAAGCGGGAGTAACCGTGACGGTGCGCCGAACAATGGGAGCGGATATAAAAGCAGCTTGCGGTCAACTGCGAGTTTAACAGACCACTTGCGATTTTGATGTTACATTTTGGTTTAGGATAAATTTCTAAGTTTGGGATAAGTTTCTAAAAAATTAACATAGAAAATACAAGGGGTAGGAGACCACCTGCGATTTTAATATTACATTTTGATTTGGGATAAGTTTCTAAAAAATTAACAATAGAAAATACAAGGGTAAAAATACAAGGAGACCACCTGCGATTTTAATGTTACATTTTGGTTTAGGATAGGTTTTTAAAAAATTAACATAGAAAATACAAGGGTAAAAAGATATGAGGTTTTTTTCTAAAACGGATATAGGTACAAAACGCACTGAGAATCAGGACCGGGTATGGACGGGTACGCTTTCCGACACAGCTTGCGCAGTGGTACTGTGTGACGGAATGGGGGGCGAGAATGCGGGAAGCCGCGCCAGTCAATTGACGGTTGACTTTATTGCCGAAAGGTTTAAGCGAGGATTCAGAGATGACGGCGCAATTGAGGGAGGCGGGGGAGCAAACCGCAATGTAATCCGCAACCTTATGATAACATCGCTTATTGCCGCAAATTCGTTAGTATACGGGGAAGCGGTTACAGATGCGAGCAAACACGGGATGGGAACAACCTGCGTTGCAGTAATTGCGCATAATGAGAGAGCGTATATAATCAATGTGGGCGACAGCCGCGCATACCATATATTCGGGGATAATATACAGCAGATTACAAAAGACCACACTTATATAAGGACGCTGATTGAAGAAGGGGAGATTACCGAGGAGGAAGGACTCACGCACCCCGACCGCAACGCAATTACAAGGGCGATTGGCGCAGAAGCGGGCATTACCCCCGATTACTTTGAGATTGATTTGCATAAGGAAAGCATTATTCTGCTTTGTTCGGACGGATTGCACTCTTACGGCAACGATGTTGAGATTGCCGAAATAATTGTCAACAACCCCAAAAACAAAGTCTGCGACCTGCTTGTGGACTATGCAATTTCAAACGGCGGAAGAGATAATATTACTGTGGCAATTGTTGTTTTGTAGTGCAATACAAGGGCTAAAATGAGGGAGTTCATTTCCCTCACTTTAGCCTGACGAAGACACATTGTTTGGCAAAACAACAATCCAAGTTTTTAGCGGTAATGGAGTAGTAGTTGCTAAGAAAGGGCAAGGGCAAAGGCTTGAAAGTAAATCCGCGGTGAATGGGAAAACGAGCTTTTATAGTGTGTTTGCTAAGAAAGGGCAAGGGCAAGGCTTGAAAGTAAATCCGCGGTGAATGGGAAAACGAGCTTTTATAGTGTGTTTGCTAAGAAAGGGCAAGGGCAAAGACTTGAAAGTAAATCCGCGATGAATGGGAAAACGAGCTTTTATAGTGTGTTTGCTAAGAAAGGGCAAGGGTAAAAGAATGGATAATTATGTTGGTATGAAATTGGACGGAAGGTATCAGTTGCTTGAGCTAATCGGCACGGGCGGCATGGCAGAGATTTATAAGGCAGACGATGTTGCCGAAGATAAGACTGTAGCGGTTAAGATACTTAAAAACGAGTTCGCGGGTTCGGAAGAGTTTCTTAGGCGTTTTCGCAACGAATCTAAGGCGATAGCTTTGCTTTCGCATACTAATATAGTTAAAATCTTCGATGTGGGGTTCACAGACAGGGTGCAGTTTATTGTTATGGAATATATTGACGGCATAACCCTTATCGAGTATATTGAAAGGCAGGGGGTTCTCAAATGGAGGGATGCCCTCGGATTCACGGGTCAGGTGCTTAAAGCTTTGCAACACGCTCACGACAGAGGAATTGTACACCGTGATGTCAAGTCGCAAAATATTATGCTGTTGCGGGACGGAACAATTAAGGTGATGGATTTCGGGATTGCAAGGTTTAACCGTGAAATTGATAAAACCATGTCGGAAAAAGCAATCGGCTCGGTGCATTATATCAGCCCGGAGCAAGCGCGGGGCGATAATACCGATGAAAAAAGCGACCTTTATTCGGTGGGCGTAATGCTTTATGAAATGCTTACGGGCGTTAAACCGTTTGACGGCGACGATGCTTTGTCAATCGCGCTCATGCACACTAAGGAAACGCCGAAGCCGCCGTCTGAAATAAATGCCGCGATTCCGAAAGGTCTCGAGGAAATAACACTGCGGGCAATGCAGAAAGAACCCGCGAAACGATACCAGACTGCCGGGGAAATGCTCGGCGATTTGAAAGAATTTGACAAGAATCCGAGCATTGTATTCGAGTATAAATATGCCGCACCCGACGGCGGAGGAAAATATTTCGATAAAGGTGGAAAACCGATTGCAAATGCCGCGGCGGCCGCTTTGCAACCTACTCCGGGTAAAAACGGCGGCAATGACGGCTATGAGGACGGGTATGAAGACGATGACTATGACGATGATGAGGTGATTGAGCGGCGTTCGCCGTTGCTCCCGATTTTGTTTGCCGTTGCTTCTGCGTTTGTGATTTTGACGGCTGTGCTGATTACTTTGATTGTAAGTAACGGGCTTACGGGTTCAGACAACAACAGCGGGTTGTTTGCGAGCCGAAACCGCAGAATGCCCGACTTGTTGGGAATGGATTACTCCGATGTTGAACGCGAGTACCGCTGGCTCAGAATGGAGCCGCAACAGGTGTTTTCCGCCGATTTCCCCAAAAATACAATTATGTCACAGGATGTTCCCGCCGAGAGAATGATAAATCCGGGTCAGACTGTGGTAAAAGTTGTGGTAAGTAAAGGACGTGAAATAATTTTTATGCCCGATTTCACGCGCAATCTTACACCGGGGGATGAAGTCTTGGCTGAGTTGGCGCGATTGGGTTTACGACCTACTCCTGTGCGGATTTTCCATGACGAAGTGCCTTTCGGCTTTTTTATAAGGAGCGACAGGTCGCCGAATGACGAGCTTAATAAGGGCGATGATGTGCGCGTTTGGATTAGCGACGGACGGGAGGATGCTTTGTGGAATACCGTAGTCCCCAATATGGTGGGATTAAGCGAGGTTGCCGCAAAACAAAAAGCAACCGACAGCAAAATAACTCTCGAAATATTGCGGGAGGAAAGCACTGAGGAACAATTGGGGTTAGTTGTGCGGCAAAGCACTGAGCCTGATGAAGAAGTGGATAACTGGACTGTGGTTGAAATTTTTATTGGGAGCGGTCCTGCCGAAATTCCCGAAGATGAAAGGGAACGCGAGTTCAGCATCGGATTTAACATTCCCGACGGGTGGGGCGGGGAATACACTTTCAGGCATTTCATAAACGGGGTTTACCAACCCGATTTAACCGTGGTGATTGATATAGGGATTCGACGGGAATATGTTTGGACGTTTACCGACTCGGGGGAAAAACGCCGTTATTCAATCAGAATAAGGAGCGAAGTGACAGGTAATGAAGAGCTTTACGCCGATTATGAAATTGATTTTACTACCGAGCCGCCAACGTTTGAGATTGTAGAACGCAACCTCAATGTGTTGGAAGATATAAGCCGTCCGCAATGAATAACGCAATAAATAATAATAACAAAGGCAGGATTATCGCATCGGTTGCCGGGGATTACAGCGTGTTTTTGCCCGAAAGCGGAAATGTAGTGGTGTGCAAGGCACGCGGGCTGTTCCGATTAAAGAAAATCAGCCCCTGTGTCGGGGATTATGTTACTCTTTCTTTAGAGAATAACGACTATGTAATAAGCGACATTGAGGAGCGTAAAAACGTATTGGTCAGACCTCCGCTTGCCAATCTTGATTGCGCTGTAATAGTTGTGTCTTCTTGCGAGCCTAAGCCTAACGCGCTTGTTATAGACAGGCTTATTGTTATTTTCGAGAGCAAGGATATAGAAGCCTCCCTTGTTTTTACCAAGCTTGATAAAAGCGAAGCCGCGCTTTCCGATTTGTACCGGAAGGCGGGCTTTTCTTGCTTTTTTAATGATGATATTCAGCCGTTGAGCGAGTATTTACATTCCAAAACATCCGCGCTTATCGGGAACACCGGAGTCGGCAAGACAACCTTGCTTAATCGGTTAATTCCGGGGTTGAGTCTCCCAACCGCCGAAATAAGCAAAAAACTCGGCAGAGGGAAACATACTACAAGGACGGTTGTGCTGCATAAACTCCCCCCCGCCGTTTTTGAGGGGGCAAAAGGGGAAGCGGGGTACATTGCCGACACTCCCGGGTTTTCGACTGTTGAGTCGCGGTTTTACGGCGCGATTGCCTCAAGCGATGCCGCATTGCACTTTCGTGAGTTTAGGGAGTTTTTGGGCAATTGCAAGTTCGGCGGCTGTACCCATAACGGAGAGGACGGGTGTGCCATTTGCGGCGCGGTTGAATCCGGGGCAATTTCGCGAAGCAGGTATGATAGCTATAAGGCGATTTACCGTGAGGCTAAGAAGGCTGAAAATGAGTATTAGGTTATACTACTACTCCATTACCGCTAAAAACTTGGAAGTTGTTTTGCCAAACAAAGTGTCTTCGTCAGGCTAAAATGAGGGAAATGAATTCCCTCATTTTAGCCCTTGTACTGCACTACTCCCACTCAATAGTCCCGGGCGGTTTCCCCGTAACATCGTAAACAACACGGGTAATGCCCGATACTTCGCCTGTAATCCTGTCCGCAACCTTTTCCAACACTTCATAAGGCAACCTGACCACAGCGGCACTCATAAAATCCTCGGTAGTCACTGCTCTAAGCGCAGCGACATAGCCGTAAGTCCGCTCGCCGTCTTTAACTCCGACAGCTTTCATATCGGTCAACACTGCGAAATGCTGTCCGCCGCCGACTTGGCATTGCCGATTTTCAAATTCCTCGCGGAATATAGCATCCGCTTCCCTAAGCATATCAAGCCGCGCCTTAGTAATAGTGCCTATACAACGCACGCCCAATCCCGGTCCGGGGAAAGGCTGACGATTGACTAAGTAATCCGGCAAACCCAAAATTTTGCCGATTTGCCGTACTTCGTCCTTATAAAGCTCCTTCAACGGTTCAACTATCCCGCAAAAGTTCACCTTTTCGGGCAACCCGCCTACGTTATGGTGGCTTTTTACGCTTTTCGACTCAATTACATCGGGATAAATAGTCCCCTGCGCCAAAAACATTTTTACACCATCCCCTTCCGACTCCGCTAAACCATAAAAGTCCGTTTTCCGCACAACATCGGATTTATTTTCAAACTTTACACCATCCCCTTCCGACTCCACCGAACCATAAAAGTCCGTTTTTCGCACAACATCGGATTTATTTTCAAACTTTACACCATCCCTTTCCGACTCCACCAAACCATAAAAGTCCGCACTCGCTTGTTCAAAGACCCGTATAAATTCCTCGCCGATAATCTTCCGCTTTAATTCGGGTTCGGTTACACCGTCTAATTTAGCAAGAAACCGTTCTTCGGCATTAATACAAATCAATTCAAAGTCAAAGTCGGCGAACGCACTTTTGACTTGTTCTGCTTCATTTTTCCGCATAAGCCCGTGGTCGACTAAAATGCAGGTGAGCCGCGTCCCGATTGCTTTTGACAGCAATGCGGCACAAACCGAGCTGTCAACTCCGCCCGAAAGTCCCAACAAAACCCGCCCCTCGCCGACAGTCTCCCGAATATCGGCAATCGCCTTATCAATATACTCATTCGCCGAAATACCGGACACTCTTAAAATCTCCATTCTTTTACCCTTTCCCCTTCTGTACAAGCTCTTTTTTAAAGTTTCGTTTTCCCACTTACCGAGGATTAATTTTCAAACTTATGCCCTTTCTGTACAAGTTCTTTAATCAGCAACAGGGCGGATTTCTCCACCCTGCCACAACTATAGTCGGTCAGTTTAAGTTTAGTCGCAATTTATAGCATATTTTCCGCCATACTGCGTTGATTTTTACTTAAATATGCACGGATATTCGCGCAAAAATCGTC
>Ga0099364_10002796_pt1 | contig 27598 bp, 15 predicted proteins | sample TergutTh196P3_FD_73070 | JGI IMG/M metagenome (GOLD analysis project Ga0099364, IMG submission 73070) | Microcerotermes parvus P3 segment gut microbial communities from Pointe-Noire, Republic of the Congo - Th196 P3 | ecosystem: Host-associated > Arthropoda: Insects > Digestive system > Gut ... | reverse complement strand
ACGAAAAAGATATAGGGGTCACACCCGCGTAAAAAAGTGTTATAAGAGGGGAAAAAAAAAAAAAAAAAAAAAAAAAAAAAAAGGGGGGGGGGGGGGGTACATAGGGTATCTACAGAACAAACAACTCCGCAAAATACCCAGAAAAATGATGCCGGAGCCCGATCCGCCCTCTGCCGATGCGCCCTGACCCTGCTCTGCGCCCTCGCTCTCATAGCCATCACGGCAACGCCGGTGCCTGCACAGACTGACCCTCCTCAAATTTCTCGTATTCAAGGTACAGACGACTGGTTGCTCACCATAGCCCCAAACCGTTTCGGTTCTACAATAGTCATCCATAGTGAATTAGTGACTCCTGGTGCTTTCAGATTCGCCTACGGTGCGTCAGGGAACGTCTGGACTACGGCACCAACCCCAGGCGTACGTTGGAACGGCGATATCAGCGTGAACTCACCTCTCTACACGCAGGCGAGCAGCACGACCACATGGATCACTCCCGAATATGTCAGCGGTTTGTGGTATCAGCAACAATACCTCGATAATGCCGTCATTAGCGTGAACGATGTGAGTGTCTCTAGCCTTGTACAAAATCCTGGAACAAATCACCCCTGGGCGGACAAGGTGCTACTGACCGCGGGTCTGCTGTTCCAACAACCGCCAGCAACTGGCGCATCATTCACCCCAGGTACCCCCATTCAATTATCCGGTAACACTGTGATCACCACGGGCACGATTGATGTACGGGGAAACAGAGGAGACGTCCATGGCATTTATGCCGACCTATGGGTTAACCCCCCGACAGCACGGTTTTCGCTAACGACATTGGATATTACCGTACATAATGGCTATATCACGCCGACGGACGACGACGACGACGACGACCCTCCTCCTGTCGCGAGCGGGATTTCCTTTGTGGCGAATGATGACAGACTCGACCAAGTCATCGCCGGATTCTGGGATATCGGGCACATCTCGGTAACGACTTCGGAAGCGGCAGCGAGGGGGATTCATATAGAGGGTGCCCTCCACCTGGATGCCGGCAGTACCATCCAATCCATCACGGCAAGAACAGTGGGCGGCGAAGCCGTCGGCATCTCGCTTGATAACCAACTAAAAGGAGCATCAGGAGCAACGGTCTCCTTTACTCTGCTCGGTAATATTCTCGCGGAATCGCAGACAAGCGGAAAGGCAACGGGGATCCTCTTCAATACAGGTACCGGAACTGTCGAAGGCTATCCTGATGCACATACAGATACCCGTGTAACTACCGGCAACATCACCGCCTCCAGCAGTACAGGAAGCGTCGTCGGTGTCCAGTTCGGCGAAAAATCGGACGGACTCATCGGAAACCTGACGACGGGCACCATCACCGCCAGTGGCGGGGAAAGAGCCTTCGGTGTCCGAATAGGAACCGATAACATCTCTGTAGTGAAAGCCCTTTCCGGTACGCTTCAACTCGGCGGCACTGTTACCGCCGCCGCCGCACGCAGCGCATCACTTTCCAGCGGCCCCGAAGTCAGTGCCATCGCGATCCAAATTACCGGTGATGTAACGAGACTGCCGCGTCCCAGTGAAAGCACAGTGCTTCACGGACAGATCCTCGGCAACGCAAACCTGATCGCCCGAAACAATCTCCTCGCCGTCGGACTCGATATCGGAGGGAAAATTAACGGCTACATCGATGCAGGAAATGTCTACAACTCGAAAATCGAACTCGGCACCATTGATGCGGTCGGATACCACGACTCGCTGAATAATCACGCAAACGTCGCCGTCGCCGTTGCCGTCAAAGGAGGGATTAGCGGCTTTAACTCTCAAACACCCGGCAGTGACAACTTCTTCGTTGAAATCAGTACGCAGAATATCAAAGCACTCGGGCAGACACTCGCCATCGGATTCATCGTCGGGGATAGAGAGGGAGACGACGGCCCCGACGCACTGGCGGACATCAGAAATGCCTCGATCACGATCGCCAACGGGATGGGAATACGTGCCAACAGTGCGACAGAAAATGATCTCGGCAAAGCCTGGGGCTGGCTCTCCGGCAGCATCGAACAAAGCAGCCTCCGTATGACCGCTGCTGACTCCATCAATGTTTACGCCGTAGGAGATGCGGTAGGGTTTGAAATCGGAACGTATACTGATGTCAGCAACGTTACCACCGGCGGAAGAATTGCCGGTTCAGACAGGGGGGTGGACAATACGACCGAAATCATCATAGGAGCGATCCGTGCCGTCGGCATCGGCGGACAGAATGCCGACTTCACTCAGGACACCGCCGTCGGATTCGCCGTTAAGGGACGAGCCGACATACCCGCCACTGATCCCCTGATCGCCATCGACAAGGCAACGGTGACGCTCGGCAGTATCCGAGCACAGGGAGCCAACCTCGCCCTCGGATTCATCGCGGGAGACCGTGCCCACAATGGCGGCCCCACCACTGCACTGGCGGACATCACCAATGCAACCATCACCGTCAACGGCATTCTCGCAAGAGCCAACAGCACGACACCGGCCAGCCTCGGCAACGCCCACGCCTGGCTCTCCGGCAGCATCGAAAGCAGCAACATTACCGTAAACAGCAATATCGAAGCCCACGCACCCGGAATCGCACAGGGTGTCTATATCGATGGAAGTATTACCGGCACAACGGAATGGCGAACCTTCAATTTCGCCCAAGATGCCCAAATCAACGCCGTCGGTGCCGCAGGCACCGCCGCCCACGCCCAGACTGCCGTCGGATTCACCGTCAAGGGATCGGGAGCCACCCCCAACGCCCTGACCAACGCAACCCTCAACACGGGTGCCATCACCGCACGCGGGCAAGCACTCGGTATCGGATTCATCGCAGGAGACCGCGGGCACACCGACGGCCCCACCGGCGGACTCGCCTCCATCGCGGACAGCACCATCCAAGTCGGCAATATCGACGCCGATGGGAACCAAAAGGCCAATTCGGGTACGACTACACCCGCCGGCGATGCCTACGGCTGGCTCTCCGGGGGAATCACCGGCAGCACCCTGAATAGCACCGGCTCAAGCCCCGACATCACCGCCGTTGCCGAAGGAACCGCCAGCGGCGTGCACATCGGAGGGAATGTCACCGGCACGAACACATGGTTCGGCACCATCACCGCACAGGGCACGGGGGAAGAGAGCACCGCCAGCGGCGTGCGTATTGCCGGAAATATCACCGGAGCAAACAGCACCACCTTCGGCAACATCACTGCCGAAGCAGGAGCAAATGCCGCTGGGGTCCATATTGACGGAACCATCGGCACAGCAGATGCCCGACACACCGTCAGCCTCGGCACGGTCAACGCAAGGGGGAACGAGGGGGAAGACACCTCCGACACCGCCGTCGGCATTGCCATTACGAGCGGGACGGGACCCGGCCCCAATGCTATGACCAATACTGCCTTCACCGCTGGTGCCGTTACCGCAAGGGGAACCAAGCAAGCCGTCGGATTCATCGCTGGAAATCCCAGCCCGTCGGGCAGTGACACGATATACGACGGACTGGCAAGCATCACGGGTAGCACCATCCAACTCGGCAATATCACCGCCAATGCCGCAGGCGACTCCACTGCTCACGCCGCCTACGGCTGGCTCTCGGGCGCAATGCAACCTATCACAGACGGAGCGGGCAACAGTCTCACCCTCCAAAATGTTACCGCACATGGCGTTACCGACGCACAGGGTGTCTATATCGCCGGGCTATTCTCCGGGGTTTTGAATACGGGAAGAATTGAGGTGCGTGCCACAGGTGTAACGGGCACCAGCCCGGTAACCATTGCCGGACTCCATATCGGCGGGGCCCTTACACATACTAACGGGACTATCGGGGTGATTAGCGTTGAAAATATCGCTGCCGCAGCGAGCGGGCCTGCCCTCAACGCCCGCGGGATCAACATCACCGAGGCGGCCGCATTGCGGTTGCACAATAACATTACGGTGAGCCTGGCGGCGACTCCGCCTGCAAACAGCACGGCCATCGGGATCAACCTCGGCAGCACAGGGACGATTGATGTCCATAACAACAATATCAACATCACTGCCGCCAACGGCGGAATCGTGCTCGGAGGAGCAACCACTCTGAATCTTCGCGGGAATACACTTAACCTGAACAATAGCAATCTGGCCACCGGCACCATCGGGATTGCCCTCGGCGGGAACGCCCTCACGGTAGCAGCCCATCACGAAAACAATGCCGGTAACACCGGCACCATTGCGGGCATCATCACGGGAACGGGAACCCTCACGAAAACCAATCAAAGCAACACGACCCTGGTTCTCACCGGCAACAACACCTATACCGGACTAACCACCGTGCAGGGCGGAACCCTGCGGCTGGGGGCAGCGAACGACAGTGCCACCGGATGGATCGCTGAAACAGGCAACATCACCCTGGAAAATGATGCAACCATCCATTTCAGCAGCAATACTGCCCGAAACCGCACCGGCACCATTACGGGAGATGGACGCGTCTATCATACCGGAAACGGCACATTGACACTCGGCGGTGTAATCAGCGATGGTGGCGGCACAGACGATGTCGTCAGGGTAGAGCACGCGGGAAGCGGCGCATTAACCCTCAGCGGCGCAAACTCCTACACCGGCAACACCACCCTCACCGGCGACGACCGAAGCCTCATCGTCACGGGTTCGCTAGGGGGAACCAACAGAGATTACGGCGGCACAATCGCCATCGGTCACGAAGACAGCACTGTTACCTTTAACCCAACAACAACAACAAATAACCAAACCCTCTCCGGCAACATCACCGGGGATGGAACGCTCATCAAGCAAACCGCCAACCAACTCATCATCACCGGCAATGCCACCCACGCCAATACAACAGTCTCCGCTGGGCAACTCCATATCGGTACGGGGACAACTGCTGAAAGCGGACATGTGTCAGGAAATATAGAGATTAGCAGTGGTGCCGCCGTCCATTTCAACCGCACGAATGCCTACACCTATGCGGGTGTCATGTCCGGCGAGGGAACGGTAACGAAAAGCAATGCAGGCAGCACGCTCATCTTTACCGGTGCAAACACCTACACGGGCACCACCACCGTCTCCGGCGGGACACTCCAAATCGGAAACAACGGCACGACGGGACAGGTACTCAGCAATATCACCAATAACGCCAACGTCACCTTCAACAGAAGCAATGCCTACACGCAGGGTGCCGCCAGCAGTGATCCTACGCCGGTATGGAGCGGAATCATCTCCGGCAGCGGCACCGTAACGCAGGCGGGAACCGGAACCGTTACACTCGCCGGAGCACATACCTATACAGGAGACACCACCCTGAGTGCGGACGGCAGAAATATGATCATCACCGGTACCCTAGGGGCATCTGCCTCCTATGCCGGGGTCATTGCCCTTGGCAATAATTCGACATTAACATTCAACAGGGCGGGTACGGACAACCAAACCCTCTCCGGTATCATCAGCGGACAGGGAAACCTCACCAAACAGGCGGACAATACCCTCATCCTCTCCGGCGCAAACACCTACACGGGCACCACCACCGTCTCCGCCGGGACGCTCCAAATCGGAGCGGGAAGTACGTCCGGTGTCGTCGTCGGCAATATCACCAATAACGCCAACGTCACCTTCAACAGAAGCAATGCCTACACGCAGGGTGCCGTCGACGATAATGTATGGAGCGGAATCATCTCCGGCAGCGGCTCCGTGACACAAGGCGGGAGTGGGCTGGTTACTCTGATGGGGCATCATACCTACGCCGGTAAGACGGAACTAACAGGAGGGAACTTAACCATCGGCAACGGTCAAGCAGGGGTAGCCAATACCGCCAGACTCGGTAACGCCCAAGGTATTTATGCCGGAGCGATTGACATCGGCGCAGCCGCAACAACAGGCAGAGCGTTGACTTTCAACAGTCCCGATAACCAAGAACTGAGCGGAGCAATTACCTTTACGGCACCAACATCCGGCCAAGTCGCAGGCTCCCTAACCTTCTCCCGAAGCGATCAAACCCTCTCCGGCAGCATCACGGGAGCAGGAACCATCACCAACACCGCGGGGGATCTCAGGATTACCGCAACAACCCGCGAGGAGGAGGATGATGAGTGGGTAAACAACTTTACAGGCACCACAAACATCAACGGCGGCCGGGTATTGCTTGGTGACGGAGAGCGAACTTCGCTTCATACCGTAGCCGTCGCCAGCGGCGGAACGCTGGGAGTCTATCAGTTAAACGACGGGACAACAACGCCCGGCGATTACAACAAACGATATATCACCGATACCCTCTCCGTCGCTCAAGGCGGTTTTCTGGCACTCAACCTGTTGCCGATTTCGGGAACACATGATGATGACCCTGTTCCCACCGGGCGGAGCAACACCTTTGTCGTGGAAAATACCGCCACACTGACAGACAGTAGCACTATCAACCTGAACACCGGCGGAAGTATGGACTTCGGCAAGGGCGGGGTAGAATACACCATCCTCAGTGCCGAACATATCTACTCCGCTGACGACACAGCATACAACGGTGGAGCATTGATCCGAATCAACAATGCGGCGTTCCCCTACGGTGCGACCGGATTACGGGGCTCCGTAACGGTAAAGCAGGAAGTAAGGGGTGAGCCAAGCGAGCGAAAAGACCTAGTCCTCACCCTCACCGGGCAGATCAACGCCCTGTTGCTCACCTGGACGGGCGCAGCCAATGGGAGCTGGAACACAACTGCCGTCAACTGGCTCGACAATGCTAGCCCCCCCGTCGCCCGGACATTCATGAACAATGATGCCGTCGAGTTCAAGGATATCGACAATGCGGGCAGTAGGAGTATCGCCATCGCCAACGAGGTAATTGTCGCCAATATGTTCATCAACGGCGAGCAAGACTGGACATTCACCGGCGACGACACCATTAAGGGGGTTGCGACGGGCACTTATGTCAGCGGCCCCACACTGGAGGACACAGCGGACGCGAAGGGCAGTTTGTCCTATGCCAGCACCGGTACATCCAGCATCGCCAACAGCACCGATTTCGCCGGAACACTCTCGGTAACGGCAGGAACTCTCACCCTTTCGGGCGGCAACAAGTTCGCCAGTGCAAGCGTCGGGGCCACGGAAGGGACCGTTCGCGCCGGAACGCTCACCCTGACAAACAACAGCAACAACTTCGGCACGGGAATTACCGTGAACTCGCTAGGAGTCCTCAATATCGGCAATGACACCGACACCGGTGCCGTAGAGAGTGCCATCGTCGCGGACGGAGTGGTAAACTTTGAACGAAATGATGTCGGCTACGAGCACACCTACGCCATCACCGGTACGGGAAGCGTCAAATTCAACAAGGGAACATTCAAAGTAACCCCGGTGGAGTTGGACGAGGATGACGAACCTATAGCCAACAGCGGCACCAACATCACCCTCACGGGCGACGGACGCGTCACCGTCGCCAGCACGATGACGGGAGCAGGCACTATCGCCAGTGCTACCACCATCGAAGGGACGTTGCGGTCGAGTAATAGCACAACAAATGATGGCTTTGAGTCAGACTATATCACATTTACCAGTGATTTAGCGTTCGAGTCCGGCAGTACTATTGAATTCTTTCTCGCACCGGAAATGGGAGGGTACCTCGCAAGTGTGATCAAGCACACTGGAGAGGAAGACTCTATTGCCTTTGAGGATGACGTAAACTGGAACCTTACGGTATTAGGTACCACAGGGGACTGGTGGAAAGGGCAATACACGATAATTACGGCTGACGCGGAGCAAACATCAGTGAATTTCCAGCCTGACAACTTCACATACCATGCCCTGATTGACTTGCCCGACCGGTTGGCACCGGTAGTAAAATGGGACACGACGAAGAAAAACTTAACCCTCTCCTTCGAGACCATGACGACTTTGGACGTGCTTTGGATGGGATGGCAAAATCAAGTCTGGGACGTGGAATCTACGGAAAACTGGGCAACATGGCCTAGCGGTGAGGGAAAAATGGTATTCGTTAATAACGATAATGTCTATTTTAATGCGGAAAAGGCAGGCAATACGGGCTCTGATGTAGCCTACATTACCATCGCAAATGGTGGAGTGCAGCCGGGAACAATGACCATCGAAAAGGGCAAGTATGGCTTTACCGGTGCCGCGATTACCGTGAATGGCAAACTTGACGTGCAAGAGGGCACTACGCTCGGCTTGGAAGCCAACGGTGCTGTCCTGAAACTCTCGGCAGCCGAAGCGGTATTCGCCGAAAACACCACACTGGTCATCACCGGCTCCGGCGTATCCGGTCAATGGGTTACCATATTGAAGTCAACCGCGTCAATGACAGACTCCCAAGATAATCTAACGATTGATTTCAGCAGTGTCAACGAGTTCGACTTTATCACGGGCACATACCAGTGGGCGAATACCGGTACAACAGAGGACACGGAGATTCAAATCAGGACTGAACTGGCGTGGTTCCTCGGCAACAAGAATGCTCACGGGACATTCAATCTCAAGGAGGGGCAAACCTACGAACTCGTCGAGGTGCTGGTCGATATTACCGACGAGGACAAACGAGCCGATAGTTGGGACGGCAAATCACTCACCAAAACGGGGCCGGGCACATTGGAAGTAACCACTAACAACACCTACACCGGCAATACGACCATTAGTGCGGGAACGCTCAAATTAGTCACCGTTGGTACGACAGCAATCCACGGCACACTCGGCGGGCCTGACAGCGCAGGCAACTATGGTACAGTGCATATTGGCAACGGGAACGGCAGCGACGGAACATTAAGCCTCGCCCATACGGGCAACACGGCAACGCTGGCCAATCCCATCGCCGGTGCCGGAAACCTCGTCCGAGAAGCGGGCGGAACCACCATTTTGACGGGGAACAGCAATACTTACGCAGGAACCGCCACCGTCAAGGACGGCGGACGCTTGCTCGTCAATACAGCAAACGGGCATCGATTCGGCGGTGTGAGCAGCAAGGTCATCGTCGAATCGGGCGCAACGCTCGGCGGGACGGGAACCATCGGGCAAGCAACGCCCGCCGCAGAAGCCGGAGTCACCATCCGGAGCGGCGGTAAACTCGCCCCCGGCGGTGCCAACGGCAACGGCAATGCCAGTGCGATTGGAACGCTGAGGGTCGATACGAACCTCTCCTTCCTGTCGGGCTCGGTCTATGAGTACCAAATCGACAAGACGGGCTCCGTACAACAAAGCGACCTGCTCATCCTCACCGGCGGCCTGCTGACGGTCGAGGATGGGGCAATCCTGAATGTCCGGGTCGATATGCCCTCAGTTACGAACGGAGACTCCTTTCTTGTGATGATGTATAAAGATGATAAAGACATGCCGACAGAGACGTTTGCCATCAAGATAAATGACAATGGAATGGAGAGCAATTTCGCCTTAAAATGGGAGTCAGGCAGCGAGGGTAACTGGAATTTACTGCTCACCTATGACGTGACGAGACCTATGTTTGCCGATATTGTCCGAAGGGGCCGAGGCACCGCCAACGCCGTCTTCGCCGCCGAAGGAATGGATAGAATCGTCGATGAGGCCGTCCGCCGTGAAGTGGAACGCTCGGGCGCACCCGACCCGTTGTGGGAAAATGTCTTGGAGAATCAACTTAAGGGGAATCAACTTTTTGATGTCCTGTTTTGCCTTTCGGGCAGTCCTGTCCGCCTTGCGGATGCCTTTGCCCAGTTGCATGGGGAGGTCTTCGCCTCGAACAAGGAGATGGCCGTCTATCTGCAACACCGTTTCGCAAGGGAACTCCCCAGTGCGGAGTATCGGCTGGGATGCGATGACTGCCTGACCGAATGGAACCGCTGGGCAACCTTTACCGGAGACTTCCTGCAACGCCGGGGATTCGAAACCTTCAGCGGATATGACATGCGGAGCAATGGAGTCGTCGCCGGATTCGACAAACAAATCATGAAACACCTGATGGCGGGACTCGCCTTCGGCTATGACAATACCTTTGCCGACTTCCGTACCATCAGGGGACATGCCAAGTTGGACTCCTTCCGGATGGCGGCATACAGCGGTGTCTGGTACAAAAACTTCTTCGCCGACAGTTATGTCGGATGGGCGAAGGGATGGAACTCCACCAGAAGGGATATTGACATCACATGCGAACAGGGAACTATCCGAGAAACCGCTCGAAGCACCTATTTCGACGATATGTTCTTCTCTGGAGCGCTCCTCGGTGCCCGATGGGGCAAGGAAGAATGGGGATGGATCGCCCCAAGCATCGGAGCCCATTTCGTCCACCTCTCCACGCCGGGCGTTACCGAAACGGGAGCGGAATGGTCAGCACTCGCCGTCAGAAGTTACAAGCATAACTCGTTGCGGATGCCCGTCGGGTTCAAAGCGGGCAGAAACTTCCTCGTCAAGGAGAAGGTCTTGCTCTCGCCGGAGATTCGAGCCTTCTACATTCGGGAATGGATGGATGACCGTGCGAAGGTGGAGACCTCCTTTGCGAATTCGACGGTAACGAATGGGAATTACCGTGATATTACCTTCACGGCGCACAGCAACCGTTGGTCGCCCGACACCATCCGAATGGGGGCGGGAGTGGGTGCCTTATGGTATCGGGTAAGTTTACGGGTGGATTACGACTTCGAGTTCCAGCGTCATGGCCTCTTCGCCGAAACCGCCAGTGCCAGCGCCACCGTGAATTGGTGAGAAACAGGTGTTCACAGAGCAACGTTGACAGAGCCCGGAGCGGTAGCTCCGGGACTTTCGGTCTCGCGCCGGAGCTGCCGCTCCGGGCTCTGTGAACGGACTCTGTCAACAGATATTCTTGTAGGGTATAATACATTACCATCTTATGGCGTATTTATCCCTTTCCCGCAGTATTCAGGCTTGTCGGCAGTTGACGGTCTCGGCGCATTCAAACTTTGTGCCGGCGTTCGCCCTGTTGCCCGAAGAAAAAAGGCAAGCAATGGAAATCCTGTACGCCTATACCCGATACACCGATGACCTCGCCGATAAGCCCGAAGAGGAAGAGAGCGCAGGAGACAGCACGGAAAGCCTCGACCGGAAGAGGGAGAAACTCCGGCAATGGCTCGGCGCATTGGAATCGGTGCTGGGGAAGCCGGGGGAACCGCCCCCGCCCTGGGAACCGTCGTCGGAGGAGTCGTTTCAGGCGGTTGCCCAGCGTTTTCCGGGTTGTTCGGGCATTCTGTATTTGCCCGCCCTGAAAATGGTTGTGGAGAAGTATGCGATTCCTCGGGAGTCCCTTTTCCAGTTGATGGAGGGGGTGCTGTCGGATATGGAGCCGAAGCCCTTTGCGGACATGGAAGCGAGTGAGGCGTATTGCCGTCGGGTGGCCGTTTCGGTCGGGATGGCTTCCCTGGCCGTCTGGGGCACGACGGTGCCGCTCGATTCGGAACCTCTGCTCCGTGCGGCGGCGGCATGCGGACTCGCCTTCCAGTGGACGAATATCGTCAGGGATCTCCGGGAGGACTACCGGAATGGGCGGATTTACCTGCCGCAATCGGATTTGGCACAGTTCGGACTCACACCGCCGCAGTTCGGCACCCTTCTCGGCGGCACCCTTCTCGGCGGGGGAGAACCGGATTCCCAGCAGTTCTCCCGGCAGTTTTCCCAGTTATTATCGTACCAGTTGGAGCGTGGCGGGCGTTATTACAGGGAGTCGCTTCCGCTTTATGGGATGATTCATCCTGACAGCCGCCGGACATTTGGGTTGATGTGGCACTATTACTATTCGCTCTACAGGAAAATAGTCCGACGGCCTCTATTGGTGTGTGGGGAAGCCCGTATCAGACTCTCTGTCATCCAAAAGGCCTCCCTCTGGCTCCGCTGGCGTTTCCTACCCCTGCCAACGCCTGCCCGGATGACTCGTCTAAAGAGCCCGTAACGACAGTTAGGAACGTTCACTGAGTCCCTGGCGTACGCCAGGGAACAACCGAACGATTCCCTGGCGTACGCCACAGACGCAAAGAAAAAGGACATATTCACTCGTAACTCACGTCCAAAATGGTAAATTCATTCGTCTTGTGCGGTAATTTCACCGTAACGGTGTCCCCCTTTTTTGCACCGAGAATCCCCTGTGCCAGCGGACTGGTTAGGAGTATTTTGCCCGAATTGTAGTCCTCTTCGCCGGCACCGACCAAAACGTAGGTTTCAGGACTCTTGCTTCCCTTGCGCCGCACCTTCACCGTGGCACCGAATCGGACTTCCCCCTCCGGCATTTGCGACGTGTCAATGATGACTGCCCGACCGAGTTTGCTTTTTAACTCATTGATTCGGGCTTGGAGCATCCCTTGGCTCTCCCTCGCACCGTGGTATTCGGCATTTTCGCTTAAATCTCCTTCGGCACGGGCATTGGCAAGCCGCTCCACAATCACCGGCATCTCTTCGTTTTCCATCCGGTCGAGTTCGGCAAGAAGTTTGCCGTACCCGTTGGGAGTCATGGGAATTGTATCGCTCATCGTTTGTTTTATGTTCCTATCTTGGACTCGTCAGGCGTTTCGCTCTTGATAAAATTGAACCTGACGAAATTAGACTTGACGCAATCGGGAAAAATTTGTAGTGTAGGCAATAGACCGCCGGTTCTCGCAGACCGCCGGCTCTCGCCCACCGCCCCCTATTATACCCCATTTTTACTATTATTGGAGTCATGGCAGCAACTCACTTGGATAACGCACTTTTGGAACGTTGTTTGGCGAATCAACATAGGGCTTGGGAAGATTTTGTGGACAGGTTTCTCGGACTGGTCTTGCATGTGATCGACCACACGGTCTCCAAACGGGAAATCCGGCTGCGGTCAGATGAACGCAACGCCCTGTGCGAACGCGTGTTTGCCGCATTGGCTCATGACCAGTTCCGGTTGCTCCGTGAATTTAATGCACGCAGCAGTTTGACAACCTATCTTTCCGTGGTCGTCCGCCGGATTGTCGTCCGGTCGCTCCTCAACCAGTCCTACGGCTCGGTGCATGCCTTTGGAACCCTGCCCGGCCCGACTGCGTAATCTCCGGTTGAACTAATCTCCGGGTGAATGACGAGTAATAGAGCCCGTGTTCACCAAGCAGCGTTTACAGAGCCCGTGGCGTAAGCCAGGGAATCGTTCTCTGTGAACGTCCCTAACTGACGTTATGGGCTCTGTGAACTGGCTCTGTGCCATTGGACTCCGTGAACTGTTCCCGTCGGCACAATATAGATTACGGCAACGCTCCTTCGTCGAGGGAGAGGTGAAGACCAGCAAAGAGAATTTCAAACACTTCGCCGATATGCTCTTGAAACATCCACATTCCCGTCCCGACGGTGAGCGAAAAGACAGCAAACATAATCATACTGTTGATACCAAAACCAACAGTAATAAGACCAAGTTGCGGAAGCGTCTTGTTGAGTAATCCCATCACAAAGAGCGAAATCAATGCCGACATCAATACCGGGGCGGCAATGCGAAGGGCAAGGTGAAAACTCATACTCAAAATAACCACCAGTGAATAGGCAACGTCCGGTTGAAACCCTATCGTGCCGAGCGGGATGGTAACAAATGTATCCAGTAGCGAACAAACCAGTACGTGCAGACCGCCGATCAACGCAAACACGGTGATTGCCAAAAACTGATAGGCTCTCGACATCAACGGCACATGATCGCCGCTGACGGGATCAAAAATTTGTGCAGCATAGAGACCGCCGACATGCCCCATCAGTTCTCCTGCCAGTGCCACGGCGGCAAAAAGGATGTAGAAACCGAGTCCCATTGCCAGCCCGATGAAAAGTTCGGCAGCGATCATAATCGCAAAGGCGGGCAGCGTGTCCGGCTCGACCACTTGCACGAACCATTGTGAGGGCATAATCGTTAGTGAAAAGGCGAAAGCCAGCAAGGCCCTATACTGCACCGGCGCATCGGTCGTGTGCAATATAGGTGCCATGATCACCAGTCCGCTGACCCGTGTGAGCACCAGCACATAGACAAAAACCCGCGATGTGTCGATTAAGTGCCACCAATCCATTGCGCAAGGATAAGAAAATAGACCTATCCTGTCAATGCTGATATTGCCGCTGCTTCTGTTTGAAGCCTCCACGAGAAACTGTTCACAGAGCCCGTGGCGTACAAAGTCCGTAACGTCAGTTAGGGACGTTCACAGAGCCGCGTTCACAGAGCCCGTAATGTCAGTTAGGGAATCAACCGAACGATTCCCTGGCTTACGCCACGGGCTCTGTGAACGTTTTTTCCTTTACGTCCCTTGCGGTTAAATTTTTTTTAACCGCAAAGTGTGCAAAGAAAAATCCCCGCTAACTTTTTACATACCCGGTTATTTTCTTTATTAGGAAATTTCCCTAAAAAAGTCTCTTAATCTTCTAAAGTCCCGTTCTATTTCTGCCCGATACACCGTTAGAAGGGGTTGTTGTAATCAAACGACTTTCGCCGGTTTTCCCAGAAATCGGAGTAAATTGTGATGAAACGCCTTGTCGTCTCAAAGGATTGGGAAGATAGGGATGAAAACCGAGAACGCCGGGTTTGTCGCCATTAGGAAAGCGGAGGATTGCACAACAAAAACCAGAAGGCATTGCCGTCTGGGCGGGAAATGGTTGAACAAGACAGAAATAGGGAGAATTGGTAAATGGGGTAACCTTTGACAATTTTCCCAATAATTTCTAATCTTTTGAAAATCCGTTTGCCGATATGTTTTTTATTGACGGTCATTGGAAGGAACCATTTGACCCCAAGGAACAGCCCCGAATAGGAAGAGAAGCAAAAGATGGTCTGCCCTGACCCAGGATTTTACCAGGTCCGAGACAAGGAAGTCCAGAGTGACTCGGTGAATTTCAAGGGCAATTTTGTTCTGTACGAACGGAAACTCGTCAGAACGCAACGTAAAGTAATTTAGCAATATCGGAGAGCCTGCAATGAAGGTGAAGGTATTTACAACAGGTCAGGTTGCCAAACTATGTAAGGTAGCCCCGCGTACCGTGAGCAAGTGGTTCGATGCCGGTCGTTTGAAAGGTTATCGAATCCCTGGGTCGCAAGACCGCCGGATCCCGCGAGAGTATTTAATCAAGTTTTTGAAGGAGCACGGAATGCCGCTCGGTGATCTCGAGGATGGGACACTGGCAAAGGTCTTGGTCGTCGCTCAGGATCAAATTTTGATCGATAACCTTGAGCGAGAATTGCCGCCCGAAAAGTCCTTTAAGGTCAGCGTGGCAGCAAGCGGATTCGATGCCGGAATCCAAGCAGAGAATTTCCATCCCGACTGCGTGATTGTCGATGTCTCTATCGGAATCACCGAAGCGGTCCAAATCTGCCAAAATCTGAAAAGAAATAGCGGATTTAGTGATGTAATTCTTATCGTTCTTCTGCCCGACGGCGTATCACTACCGGCTAGTTTTGATCGTTCCAATATCAATGAAACGTTCAAAAAGCCGTTTGATCCCGCCCTGTTGGCAGAACGGTTACGGACACTGATCGGTACCAAGAAGGAACTTGTGTAATCGCGAGCAATGAAGAAACTATATGCCGAGGCTTCGGCGGTACGGAAGAAATGGATTACTTTCAAACCGAAGAAGCGGGAGCATCACGAGCGTATATTTGATTTTCCCAGTAAACCGGAGGTACAAGCCTCCGGTTTTTTGTTGTTATAATGTAAACGGCATGAAATGGGACTCGTGTCCCTTGTGGTTAAAAATAAGGGAACCTCTAATAATACAAAAAACTTTGCGTCCCTTGCGCAACCCCTTGCGTCCTTTGCGGTTAAATCCTCATTTTTAACCGCAAAGGACGCAAAGGAGACGCAAGGAACGCAAAAGAGTTTTATATTATTAGAGGTTCTTTACCTTTCCTGTTTCAACCGAATGTCATACATCGCCGCCCCAATACGTTTGACCGCCTCAATCGTCTCCACATAAGGCGTATCGCATATGTCCACGAGACCAATCTGATAGTTCTCACCATCACCGCCGCGCCCCGTCGTCGCCTGATCACCAAAAAGAAACCAATGCGTACCAACAATGTTCGGATGCTCCAAACCAGACCGGACATACTTCTCATACGCCGCCGCACGCTCCGCTTGATTCGCCGTCGGACACAAACCCGTGTGCAACATTCCACGATCCAACGCACCAAAATGGAACTCACCAATAATAAATCCCTTGTCCACCCCCTCCGGCAATTTGAATCCGCTCAAATCATATTGATACAGATTGAAACTCAATAGCTCACAGTATTTATCCGCTGCCCGAACCGCCCGGTCATTCACCCAAGCGAATCGGCAACCGAAGTAAATCTTGTTTGGAGCAACCCTCTTCAACTCCTCTCGAATCACCCTGAAATACTCCTCGGCAATCAACGTGTACCCCTCACGGAGGTCAGCAGCAACCGCCGTATTTCTCGCATTGGGCGCAGCCGTCGAAGTCAACAGGGCGTTCCAATCGGCATGCGTCGTTCCCCAAGCAGTATTGAGACTCGCAATGGTCTCGTACTTCTTTCGTAACATATCGACTACCGCAACCTTTGCCGGTTGCGTTGCAGGAGAAACCAACGCGGCAACCGCCAGCGAAGTTTCGTTTCCCCAGCCGAGTTCATTGTCCACGAAGTATCCAATGCACCACGGATCGTTAGCGGTGTCCCGCTGCCGGCTCATCGTCGTGGCAATGCTTAGGCGAAACTCTGGATGGAACGGATCTCGAAACTGTCCCCAATATCCTTCACTGCCTGCGATGACGGGACCGCCGCTGTTCAACGTCGTAGTGTAAGGAGTTTTGCCAAGCCGATAAATTGCCGGGTCAGACCAGTTCGCAATGGTGTTCATTCCCCAAGCGTGAAGCCGCCGATGCGACGTTTCGGCAAAGTGCCGCTGCCAATCTTCGCCGTATTTCAACTTCAAGTTCGATGCCGTAAAGTTATAAGTGTTGTACGGCGTTTTGCCGACGTAATATCCATGCACCGCCCAACTGCCGCGTCCCTTGAACTCGTCGAAAGGCAACTCCGCAAAGAGATGCTCTCTATCGCTAGTCGGAGTATCGCCGGAATTGGGACGCACACAATTACTGCCGTGCGACCAGAAGAGATAGCCTTCGGGATCGACTAACCACCAGACACCGCCGCGTTTTACGGGATAGAAATGTCCGGTCGCTTCGAGTTGGGGGCCCGCCGTCCAACCGCCGTATTGGTTTCGGTCCGGCATACGAGGGGATTCGGCGAGTGCTTTTTCTTCGGCTTCCCGATTCGCTTGCAAGTCGGCATCGGATTTGACTTTGCCGAGCCAATCGGCGTGAACGTATTGACCATAGCGGTCGATCATCGGAAAAAAGTCTTCCGGCGGCAAATCCAAAGCGGCATTGAGCGAGGAAATTGGCGGCGAACCCTGTTGCGGCGGTGCGATGGAAACCTGCTTAATACCGACGGAGTGTTCTTCGGTCGGTCTTGCGTAAAAGATGTAGATGGCGACGAGTTCGGCGGGATCAAACAGATTAGGATTGGCTCTTCCGTCTCCGGCTGAACCGTCTGGGGCGCTTCGGGCACCTCCGGGAAAGCCTCTCATTCCGAAGATTTTATCTTGCAGTTGTGGCGGTAAGCCTCGCGGCGGGGTGATTTCCCAGCGTTTTTTTTCGCCGACTTGCAGTGTAACGGCGGTGGTAAAAGTTCGTTTTCCTGTGTCGGGATTTGCGCCGGGCGAATCGAGTCGGCAGGAGACTCGTGCGGCGTTAGTGCCTTTGTTCTCGAGTTCTAGTACGAGGACGTTGCCCGGCGGAAACGACCATTGTCCGTGCAGTGTGATGCCGGGCCAATCGGTGCGTTGCCGATTGGTAAGAATGAAGAGTTCGTCGGTGCGTTCTGTTGCAACCTGATTGACGGTAATGCGTGTACCGGGCGTTTCTGGTTTTGAGGCATCGAAGAGGACGGTCTCGGCTTGTATGAAAGTCGTGAAGGCAAAGGCAATCGACAGAAAAGCAGTGATACGAAAGAACGATTTCATGCGAGGTAAAAAGCGTTGACGGGAAAACTTCTTTTTACCTTATTTTTTCAGAAAAACAATGATACCGTAAATGGGCAGAAAGTGGACTTTGCGTTCCTTTGCGGTTAACAATAAAGAAATCACTGTGCCGACGAAAAAAGGTTTACAGAGCCCGTGGCGTAAGCCAGGGAACAACCGAACGATTCCCTGGCTTACGCCGTGGGCTCTGTGGGTCTTTCACCCATCAGGGCAACAACACATAGGATTTACACACCAAGCACAGCCCCACGAAACTTACAAGACGCACGGACTCCTCTTTCTATTTTTTCTCTTCCTTCCCTTTCTCTTCGTCGGACGGCGTGCGGCCGAACAACTGCGCCAGATCGGAAAAACTCCGCATCGGCTCTTTGCCCTTTTTCATCTCTTCCGTAATCGGCTTCACCTCCTTCTTCACCGGAGCCGTTACAAACGTCTTCGGAGCACGATCAAACGGTTTCCGCTCAAATCGCTTACCATCACGAGAAGAATCACGAGGCGGACGATCCCCCCTCGGTCTGTCCGACGAAAAATCACGACGCTCACCGCCCTGACGTGAAGCCTGCTCCCGCGGCGGACGCTCACCCCGCTCACCAGACCTGCGAACATCCGACGACTGCCGCTCCGAACCCGGCCGCAACAACGTCAACGAAACACGCTTCTTCGCCGCATCCGGCTCCACCACCCAAACCCGAACTACATTGCCCGACGAAACCTTTTCATGAGCACTCTGAAGATAGCCCGATGCCATCTGACTGATATGAATAAAACCCGACTCATGCAAACCAATGTCCACAAACGCACCAAAATCGGTAACATTCAAAATCGTACCGATCAACTCCATGCCCGATGTCAAGTCTTCAAGTTTGAGTACCTTCTTTCGGAACACCAGCGGCAGTTGCGAATACCTCGGATCACGTCCCGGCTTCGCCAGTTCATCCAAAATGTCCCGAACCGTATTGATACCCGCATTGAATTCGGAAGCAAACAACACGGTCAATTCGCCGATTTTGTCGGCGGCGATTTTGTCGGCAATCACTTGCTTTTTTTCGCTGCTTCGGAGGTCGTCCACCGCAAAGCCCAGTTTTTCGATAATGCTCGCCGCCAGTTCGTAACTTTCAGGATGAATGTTCGTTGCATCGAGCGGATTCTCACCGTCGGCAATCCTCAAGAATCCCGCCGCATAGTTATAGACCGTCGCACCAATGCCCGGTACTTTCCGCAAATCCTCTCTGGTTCGGAACGCCCCATGCTCACGCCGGTGTTCATAAATCCGGCGCGCCGTCATCGGATTCAAACCCGACACATGATTGAGCATCGCCGACGTTGCCGAATTCAAATCGACACCGACAAGATTGACGCAAGACGCAACCACTTCGGCAAGCATCTGTTTGACATGCTTGCCCCGAATATCATGCTGAAACGTTCCTTGTCCGAGACTCGTCGGTTCGACTTTGACCAATTCGTTCAATGGATTTTGCAATCGGCGACCAATCGAAACGGCGGCACGCACAAACGTGTCCACATTGGGCAGTTCCTCTTTGCCGGTGGGACTCGTCGAATAAGCAATCGAGCCGGACTTGTTGACCATAATGTACGCCAAATCGGAGTCCGCAAAATGCGTTTCAATCATATGTGCGACGGCTTCCTCCGCCATTCTCGCACCGCCGCCGATACCGATAGCGACGACGGACAGATTGAATCGGTTGACCATGTCGGCAAGCGTTTTCGCTGTGTTTTCCCGGCGTTCAGCATTGCCGGTCAGGAAGACGGTTTCGTGTCCTACGAGGTTGCCGAATTCATCGAGAGCCGCCGCAATGGATCCATGTTTTCCGCCGGGATCGAGGGCTAATACCCGTTTGCGGGGAAGCGGACGCTGTAACAACATCGTCCGCAGATTTTGTCCGAAAATCTTGATAACATTCTTTTCGGCATAGTCGGTCATGTCGCTTCGGATCTCCCGCGTCAGCGTCGGCAAGACGTTCCGATGGAGGGCATCTTGCAGACATCCTGCCAGAAAATCGGCGTGGACGTGTTCCTTCGGAACGCAGATTTCCTTGACCGATTCGAACACTTTCGCCTCATCGATTTTGAGTTCGACTTTGATGATCTTGTGTCGTTCTCCTCGGTCGAAGGCAAGGATCCGATGTGCCGGCACGCCGCGTAGTTTTAGGGAGAAGTTGAAATACTCGGCGAATTGGCGTTCAAAGTGTTCTCTCTGCCGCTGTTTGATTTCGTTCAGTTTTTTCTTTGCTTCCGCTCGCTTTTTCTTTTTGAGCGTGTTCTGGGATATGATTTTCTGTATTCCCTTTTCGGCTTGCTCCTCTTTGAGTTGCTCGAAAAGTTCGGTAACTTCGTCAGTGGTGGAGGCGGCAGGCGGCTGGCGGCAGACGGCAGCAGATTCTGCTGACGTTTCCTCTAGTGCTTGCTCTGATGTTTCCTCTGACGTTTCTTCTGATGTTCCTTCTGTAATTTCTTCTTCGGCGATTTCCGATGCGCTAAGCGAATCAGCAGTATCCACTCCCTCTGCTGCTACCTCTTCCCCCTCCTGTCTCCTGTCTCCTGTCTCCTGACTCCTAACTCCTGTCTCCACCTTCGTCGTGACCAACTGTCCATGCTGATAGAAAATATCCCGGACTTTCTGTACGAGTTCGGCTTTGCAACCGAAAATGTCGGCAATGATGTGTCCTGCGCCGAGTAAAACGTCGGCGACCGATTTGACATTTTTGTCCTCATTGATAAACTCGGCAGCCCTTTCGTCCACTTTTTCGGGAGGGACAGTGCCTTCGAGAATTTCGAGAGCGAAGGGTTCGAGACCGCCATCCCGTGCGGCCGTTGCCGGACTCTGCCGACGAGGCTTGAAGGGGGCGTAAATGTCTTCCAGCCGTTTGACCGATTTCGCATCCCGGATATTTTTATCGAGTTCCGGCGTGAGTTTGCCGGCGGAGTCGATGGTCTTGAGAATCGTCAGTTTCCGTTCACAGAGTACCCGGGCGGAACGCAGTTCCTCATCAATAGTCCGCAGAGCCTCTTCGCCGAGGTTCTTGGTAACTTCTTTGCGGTATCTCGCAATGAAGGGGATGGGACAGCCTGCGTCGAGTAAATCGATGGCGGCTTGGACTTGTTCTTGGGGAAGTCGGACATCTTGCGAAAGATGTTTGACGTCGATCGTAATGGGTTCGACCATAAAACTACAAGGGATCGTACTCGATCCGAAAACAACTACACGTTTATCGTAAATCAAAAAGGGGAGAATGTCAACGGGCGGTATTGTGGTATAATCACGGGCGATGTTTTCGATTTTTTTCCGCTCTCTTTGGTACGACCGTTGGATCAACTTTGCCGTGATGGTCGGCGTTCTCTGTGCGTCGGCAGTGCTGACCGGTGCATTGCTCGTCGGCGATTCCATGCGGGGAAGTCTGAAGGCATTGACGCTCGACCGGCTGGGGGACATTGATACGATTCTCTTTGCGCCGGGGTTTGTGGAACACCATTTAGCCGGTACTCCGGCTCTATCATATGTGCCGAATGCGCCGGAGTACCGGCTAAATGAAGAAGGCGTAATTCTGCTTCCAGCCGCAGCGCAATTTAACGATAAAATCGTCGGTATCCAATTATTCGGACGCGTCGCAGGCGACGCGGCTAACAATGCCAAAACCATCGCTAACCAAGCCCTTGCCGATGCCCTCGGTTTGCAATCGGGCGACACGCTTGCACTGCGTCTCATGCCGCCGCAGGCTATTCCGCCGGAAAGTTCACTCGGACGAAAAGACCAACTGCTCCGAACACGAATCCCTGTCGATGAAATCATTCCCAACACCGGCATCGGTCGCTTTTCGTTGAAAATGGATCAGCAAGCCGAACCGTTGCTCATCGTGCCGATAGAGCGGTTGCAACGCTTGCTTGATGTCGGTAATAAAGTCAATGCGGTCTTTTATTACGGCGGTGCCGGTGCTCCCGCACCGGGCTCTGTTAACTTTGCACCGACGCTCGAAGACTTGGGCATTGTAACGGAGTATCACGAGGGCAACTGGTATATTAAGTCATCGCGTATGCTCTTCACCGATGCGCAGGTTGACCTGATTGAAAATGCGTTAATCGATGAAATTGACGTTTCCATCGGTTTACTCTATCTAGCGACATCGATTCGTGCGGTGAAGAACGACCGTGAAACGCCGTATTCGACGGTGTATGCCGTTAGCGCTTTCGCCTGCGAAACGCACGTCGAACCGCCGGACACGTCGCAGGCGACGCGGCTAACGCTCAACCAATGGACTGCCGACGACCTCGACGTACAAATCGGCGACGAAATTGAACTGACGTGGTTCGACCCCCATGACGTAAACATCACGCACCGTAAAACGTTCACACTCTCCGACATTCTGCCGATGGAAGGACTCGGTGCCGATCCCTATCTCGTTCCCACGGTACAGGGTTTCACCGACGAAGCATCCATTGCCGATTGGGATCCGCCGTTTCCTTTCGATGCAAGGAAAATCCGGCAAAAGGATGAAAACTATTGGGATACGTACCGTGCCGCTCCGAAAGCGTTTGTATCATTGGAAACGGGACAAGAATTATTCGGCAGCCGATTCGGCAAAGTTACGACGTTCGTGTTAACCGCGCCGCCGTTAGCCGCTCCGCCTGCGGAGCGCTTCGCGGATCATTTCGCCGAGCGTTTCGCAGGCGAAACCGCTAACTTCGGTATCACTCTCGTTCCCGTAAAGCAACAGGGACTCGCCGCTTCCTCTGGTACGACACCTTTTTCGATTCTCTTTTTAGCGTTCAGTTTTTTCATCATTGCCTCGGCACTGATGCTCGTAATGATGTTGTTCCGTCTTTCGGTCGAGATGAAGGCGAAGCGGATCGGCATTCAACTGGCGGTCGGCTGGTCTGCCGGTTTGGTCACGAAAACCTTGCTGCTCGAAGGTTTTAGTATTGCGGTCTTCGGTTCCTTTCTTGGCGCACTTTTGGGGATAGGCTATGCCGCCGTGATGGTCTATGGTCTGACAACATGGTGGGTCAATGCCGTTACCGTGCCGTTTTTGACGTTGTATATTAGTCCGATGAGTTTGTTGCTCGGCTTTGCCAGCGGAGTCGGTTTGGCAATGCTGACGATATTTTGGTCAGCACGCGGCGTAGCGAAGGTGCCGCTGCGGGCGTTGCTGCATGGGGATGTTCAGAGCCGCAACCGGAAGGTTGCGCCGTTCGATTCGCGACCTTCCGGTCGCGGCTCTGTTGTCGCTTTTCTAAACAAACCGATATTCGGCACCGCAAAGAACGCAGAGGACACACAAACAACACAATGGGGAAAAATTGACAACAATCCTATTTTCGTTATTCCGGCTTTTCTGCTCTTTGTTGTTCTGTTTGCTGTACTCTGTTGGATCAATTTTGACATATTTAGACGAGCAGAATTGTTTTTCATCTGGGCTCTGTTCGTTCTTGGTATGGGACTGAAGATAGTTGTCAAATCATTCCTTAACACATCGGCAGAACGAGAGCATGTGCGTTCGCTCATAGGACTTTCTCTGGCTAATGCAACGAGACGACGCGGTCGAAGTATGCTTTTTATCGCTCTCATTGCGTCAACGACATTTTTGGTACTTTCGATTAGTGCATTCCGTCTTGATCCAGCGGATCAGAGCAATACAGATAGTAGAAATGGCAACGGCGGATTCGTTTACATTGGTGAAACTGCGTTTCCTGTTTATCATAACATCAGTACCGTTCACGGTCGTGAGGGGCTTTCCATTCAGCCTGATGACGAAAAATACCTCGAACAAAGCAACATTGATATTGTGCTGTTCAGAACCGGCGGCGGTGATAATTCCAGTTGCTTGAATCTCTACCAAACAGGCAGCCCCCGCATTCTCGGTGTTCCTGTGGAAGCACTAAAAAAACGTAGAGAAGTCCATTACGGTAGTTTTCATTTTGCAAAACCGAGAGAGTCTTACAGTGTTTTTGAATCGAGCAACTGGTCGGCAATACAGCGTCCTGTTACGATTGATTCGGATGGCATCCGGCGAGTACCTGTAATCATCGATGCAAATACCGCAAGGTACGCTTTACATCTTTACGGCGGACTCGGTGACGTGTATGAATTAGATGACGGTGCAAACGGCATGATTCGTTGCGAAGTCGTAGGACTGTTGAGCAATTCCGTCCTGCAAGGGGACATTCTCATGGGAGAAGAGAACTTCCTGAAACTCTTCCCGGAGTCTGTCGGTTATCAGTTCTTCCTCTTCGGTTTGCAAAGCAGGAACAGACAACCGCTCGACGACCGCACGCTAGGTATCCTTTACAATCTTCTCGGCGATTACGGTTTTCAAGGGGAACCGACTTCGGATCGTTTGCGGAAGTTGTTTGCGGTGCAGAATACGTATCTTTCGACGTTCCAAAGTCTCGGCGGCATCGGACTGTTGCTCGGCATCTTCGGACTGGCAGTGATCCAGTACCGAAACGTTTTAGAACGACGAAAAGAACTCGCTCTACTTTTAGCGATAGGCTTTTCAAAGCCGCGCGTCATTATGCTGTTACTTTACGAAAGTTTCACTTTGCTCGCTTGGGGACTCGGTTTGGCAGTCCTTGCTTCGGCATTTGCACTGTTACCTTTTTTCTTTGGTGGTGTGCAACAGGTCAGTGCGGTGTCGATAGTGCAGCAGTTTGTCGTTCTCGTCGGCGGTTTGTTGATTGTCGGTATCATTTCTAACGTTGCGGCAGCACTGGCGGTGTTGAAGATACCGGTGGCAAGGGAACTGGCGGAAGAGCGGTGAGGTTTCGGACGCTGGGCTTCTGTTGCACGGTGTTGCATTTTTGTACGATTCGTGTAGAATACCGGGGAATAAGGGTATCACTATGTCAATTTTCCTCACTCCCGCCGCAATAGACGAAGTCAAACGGATTACACTATCGCAAAACCTAGAGAGTGAAACATTCCTGCGAATCAGTATTCTCGGCGGCGGATGCAGCGGAATGCAGTATGCACTCAACTTCGATACAGTGTTCGATGCGGTTGCCGACACGAAATATGATTTCGACGGCATCATGCTGGCAACACAGAAAAAATTCGATCCGCACTTCGACGGAACGGAAGTTGACTTCGTCAACTCGCCGGCAGGGAGCGGTTTTGTGATTGAGAATCCCAATTTTCCGAAATTTGCCGGTTGTGCCTTTTGCGGCCGTTGATACCTTGCCTTATCCCCTGGTTTTTTAACTGATATTTAACCCCTGATTTACATTATGTCCGAAACACAATCCCCGGAAGGTGCTGCTCAGTCCACATCCATCCAGTTTGACGATTCCAAAGTTACCGCAACGTACGCCAACTTTTGCCGCGTGACCGGCACTCCCGAAGAGTTAATCATCGACTTCGGTCTCAACCCGCAACCGATTGGACTCCCCACAACGCCGATTACGGTAACGAACCGAATCGTAACCAACTTTTACACGGCCAAACGGATGTTGCTTGCTTTGCAGACGACCATTCATCGGCATGAACAGACGTTCGGGATGCTGGAAATTGATGTGCAGAAACGGGTGAAACAGTAGGCGGTGCCGTAACTTCGAACGTCCGCCAGAATAATGTGAGTCAGAGTAAATGAGAGAATTTCTCGATTTAGACGAAGTGCAACTGGACATTGGCCGGCAAGACCGTTGCGGCTTTCCCGAAGTGATCTACGGGGAAGGCAAAACGACCGAGACGCTCGTCAAAACCTTTCACGTCTTTGCCGAAAAGAATGTGGATGCCTTTGCGACCCGTATTGATGCCGACAAAGGGGAGTTTTTGCAACAGCACTTTACTGCACAGGGGTTCGCCTTCCGTTACAATCCCGTGGCGAGGACATTCCGACTCTTTCCGGCTAAACCAGCGGTGTCCAAACCGCATGGAAAAATTGCCGTCGTTTCGGCAGGCACGAGTGATGCGCCGGTTGCCGAAGAAGCCTGGGAAACTGCCCTTTGGACGGGAGCGGAAGTGGTGTTTTTGCAAGACATCGGCGTTGCGGGGCCGCACCGTTTTCAAGCGAAGTTGCCTTTGATTCAGGATGCGGCCGTGATCGTGGTTGTTGCGGGAATGGAGGGTGCTTTGCCGAGTGTCGTCGGCGGTCATGTGGCCTGTCCGGTCATTGCCGTCCCGACGAGTGTGGGGTATGGTGCGAACTTCGGCGGACTTTCTGCCCTGCTTTGTATGCTCAACAGTTGTGCATCCAATGTTACCGTCGTGAACATTGATGCAGGCTTCAAGGCGGGATACGTGGCGGGATTGATTGCGAAAAGGATGGGATATACTGGAAACGGGTAGAAAACGGAGGCTTTTTCTTTGTGCCCTTTGCGTCCTTTGCGGTTAAAAAAAGAACTAACCGCAAAGGGCGCAAGGAAGATAACGTAATAATAAAAAAACGTTTACCCGCTAAATTTTGACACACCCGGAAGACATCTCCCCCAAGGCGGACTATTGACATGCCCCTCCGCTTTTGTCAGAATGGGGAGTGCCCCATTTGAATCTCCCCGCAGCGCAACGATATGTTACACAGTATGACCGGCTTCGGCTCTGCTCTTTGTAAGGAGGAGAATATCTCGGTCTCCGTCGAACTCAAAGCGGTCAATAACCGGTACTTCAAGTTGTCGCTTCGCTTATCCGAAGGATACGCCGCCTTCGAGCAACGCATTGAAACGCTCCTGCGCCGCGTCATCGAACGGGGAACCATCAATGCTCATATCCGAATCACCTGCACACAGGAATCCGGCAGTCATCAAATCAATCCGGCAGTCTTACAATCCTATTTGACGCAATTCGCAGAGGCCATGGCGGCACTGGATAAGCCGACAAGGAGATTGTATGGCTCCCTTTGGACACGTTTTACTCCTGACCGGTTCATCACTTTGCCCGGCGTACTGGTTACGGAAAATGAGCATACCGACGAAAAAAACGACAAGATATGGACGCTCGTGGAAAAAACTCTTCGCGAAGCACTGGATGTGTTGCAAACAATGCGAAAAGCCGAAGGGGAAGCAATGGCACATAATTTGACGGCCAACGTCGAATCGCTCCGTCAGGAGATCGTCCATATTGCGGCATTGGCACCCCGTGCGGCACCGATTTACCGGCAAAAACTCAAAGAACGAATCGACCAAGCGATGAAAGCATGGGCACTAGAAACACAACCGGAGGGCGTATATCCCCTGCCGTGGGGGGATGCCGACTTTGTTCGGGAATTGGCCGTCTACGCGGATCGTTGCGATATTTCCGAAGAGTTGGTGCGGTTTCAATCGCATTTAGAGCAGTTTGTGTCGGCAATGCAATCGAAAGAGAGTTGCGGACGAAAACTTGACTTTCTCACACAGGAGTTGTTCCGCGAAGTAAACACCATCGGCTCGAAGGCAAACGATGCGGATATTACCAAACACGTCGTCGAAACAAAAACGATCATCGAACGCATTCGGGAAATGGTGCAAAATGTCGAGTAAGGATTTTCCCCGCAATCCACGTGCTGTGTGTAAAAAATTAGTGGGCTGGCATAGATAATTGTCATTAACTCGTTTCTGTAATTTTGTAACCGTTCACGCCTTTTTTTGATTTGGTCTTTCTAATTATTTGGTAAAAGATTATCATGTCGCTCATGGATGCCAAAGACAAACGTAAG
>Ga0099364_10002795_pt1 | contig 27601 bp, 22 predicted proteins | sample TergutTh196P3_FD_73070 | JGI IMG/M metagenome (GOLD analysis project Ga0099364, IMG submission 73070) | Microcerotermes parvus P3 segment gut microbial communities from Pointe-Noire, Republic of the Congo - Th196 P3 | ecosystem: Host-associated > Arthropoda: Insects > Digestive system > Gut ... | reverse complement strand
GCCATTCGCTTTGGAGCGAATACCGCGGCGGAGGACGAGCAGGACTTGGACAAAGTCTCGCTGAATTTGGAGCTTTTTGAGGCATATGCCCGCGGATATTTGGCGGAGGCAGGCTCGGCGCTGTGGCAAAAGGAAAAGGACACCTTGGCTTTCGGCGCATGGCTGATGACCATGGAATGTGGTATGCGTTTTCTGGCAGACTACTTAAATGGCGACAGCTATTTCGGTGCCAAGTATCCTGAACACAACTTGGTGCGTGCAAGAAACCAATTTGCCCTCGCCGCGGACATTGAGAGGAAGATGGACAAGATGGAAGAGATTATTGCCAAGTACTAGGTAGTACAATTATTGTCCATTCACCGGAAAAATCAAAGTGTAATCTGTAAAAAAATACATCCAAAATTAAGGAGAAACAGACATGAAAAAAATTACCACCGCCCTTGCACTTGCCCTCGTTGCGGCTGTGCTTTTCCTCACCGCTTGCTCAAACATCGGCGCGGGGAAGCTGCAAATTCCCGAAAACATCCCCGACGTAAACCCGGTAATCACAATCAAAATGAAAGACGGCAACGAGATTAAAGCCGAGCTTTATCCAAAACTTGCCCCCAACACCGTGTGCAATTTTGTTGACCTCGCCCAACGGGGATTTTTTGACGGCCTGATTTTCCATCGCGTTATACCGGAATTCGTCATCCAAGGCGGCGACCCCTTTGGCACAGGCAGCGGTGAGAGCGGTTTCACTATCCAGGGAGAATTCCCTAGCAATGGCTTTACCCAAAACACCCTCTCCCACACCCCGGGTGTGTTGTCCATGGCGCGTAAAGGTGCGCCGGAAAATCCCTCCCAAACCCAAATCGAAGAGGCAAACAACAGCGCAAGCTCCCAGTTTTTCATCGCTACGGGGCAGCACGCCCTGAGCCTTGACGGGGATTACGCCGCCTTTGGCATGGTCACCGAAGGGCTAGATGCGGTGATTGATTACTCCAACCGCAATACCGATAAGAGCAATCCTGACCCTGCCAAACGTGACCGTCCCTTTGCTCCCCCTGTCATCGACACCCTCACTGTGGACACCTTTGGTCATGAGTTCCCCGCGCCAATCCGCGACGGCGAACCCATTAGCAACGAGGAACGTACCACCACCTCCACAGAGAGTGAAACTACAACAACCACCACAACAACGACAACTACCACCACAGAACCCACCACGGAAACCACCGATCCCTTTGAGAAAAGCCGCCCCCGCGCCGTAATCGAGCTGACCGATGGGCGGGAGATTGAGATTATGCTCTATCCCGACGCCGCACCGAACACGGTTGACAACTTCATTCAGCTGTGTAAGGATAAGTTTTACGACGGCTTGGTTTTCCACAGAGTGGTGCGCGACTTCATCATCCAAACCGGTGAGGCAAAGGAGTTCCCCAACTGGATTATCGCCGACGAAATTAACAACCTGCCCTTTGACTCAGGGATATTGGCTATGGCTCTCGTTGTTGACAACTCCCAAAACCGCATTGCCAACAGTGGCTCGACACAGTTTTTCATCACCACTAGCGGCTCGAACAAGGACGCACTTGACGGGCAATACACAGCATTCGGACGTGTCATGACCGGCATGGATGTGGTGCGTGAGATCGGCAACGCCATTGTCGACGGCAAGCACCGCCCTTTGAAAGACATCAAAATCAAGACAATTTCCCTGGATTTGAGGACGTATAAGGCAAATGAGCCCGAGCGGATTACGGGGGATTAAGATTTTTAATGAAGTTTGGCGGAAAAAAACGCCAAAAAGAGACCGTTTCAAGCTACTGAACACAGGTTCTTAAACAAATCGGAGGAAAACAATGCCCCTTTGGAAAGGCAGATTTGCCAAAGAATTGGATCCGAAAACCAACGACTTCAACTCCTCAATCAAGACCGACAGCCGTATGTTCCGCGAGGACATCGGCGGGAGTGTTGCCCATGCCGCCATGCTTGCGTCGCAGAGGATTATCTCCCCGGAGGATGGAGCGGCGATTACCGCCGAGTTGGGGAGAATCCGGGAGGATTTGGAAAACGGTGCCTTGGATTTTGACTGGAACGCCGAGGACATCCACAGCTTTGTCGAGGGGGAGCTCACTGCCCGTATTGGTGACGCGGGGAAACGTCTGCACACCGGACGCAGCCGCAACGACCAAGTGGCGGCGGATTTGCGCCTGTATCTGCGGGAGGCTTGTGAGGAAATCAAGAGCCTTTTGAGAAAACTTCAAAAGGCTCTGAGCGCTAAGGCGATGGAGTACCCTATGGCAATTATGCCCGGATACACCCACCTCCAAAGGGCACAGCCCATCACACTGGAGCGGCATCTGAACGCTTATGTGTCCATGCTCGCACGGGACATTGAGCGCATTGACGACGGGCAAAAGCGCATGAACATCTCCCCTCTTGGCAGCGGTGCACTGGCGGGGACGACCTACCCTATTAACCGGGAAATGACCGCTAAGGCACTGGGTTTTGACGGCGTTATGTTCAACACCCTCGACGGCGTCGCCGACCGGGACTTCTGCGTGGAGTTGGCAAGCGCCTTGTCACTGGTGATGGTGCATCTCTCGCGGCTGTCCGAGGAGATTATTCTCTGGTGCAGTTGGGAGTTTCGTTTCTGTGAACTGGACGATGCGTTCAGCACGGGTAGTTCCATCATGCCACAGAAGAAAAATCCCGACATCCCCGAGCTTGTGCGGGGGAAATCGGGGCGGGTTTTCGGCGATTTGATGGGGCTGCTTACAATGCTCAAGGGCTTGCCGCTTGCGTACAATAAGGATATGCAGGAGGACAAGGAGGCGATTTTTGACGCATTCGATACAGTCCGCCTGTGTTTGGATACCTACATCCCCATGGTGGAAACCATGCGTTTCCTCCCCGAAAATATGCGCAAAGCGGCAGCGGGCGGGTTCATCAACGCCACGGACTGTGCGGATTTCCTCGTGGGCAAGGGGATACCGTTCCGCGACGCCTACAAAATCACCGGGGAAATTGTTGCCCTGTGCATAAAGACAAACCGCACCCTGGAAAACCTGCCGCTAGCTGAATATCAGGCGCTCTGCCCCGCCTTTGACAAGGGTATCTTCGACGCAATCTCCCTTGAAAACTGCGTTGCCAGGAGGGGGATGAGGACATAGGGGCGATGCATGGGAAAACGCCGTTTGGTAAGGTTTTTTATCACCTGCGCCTTGCGGTGAAAAAGGCTCCGTCCCTGTTCAACAGGGCTTTTCGAGGCGTTGTGTTGAGCTTTGACCTGCTTTCCCGCTATTGGAAACGGGCGGATTATGTCTATGCCGACGGCGATTTTGTGCGAAATTCCTCCCTTGAGCTTGCGGCCCGGGAAATAAACGAGGGCGGCGTCGAGGGTGCTGCGGCGGAGTTGGGGGTGTTCAGGGGGGAGTACGCCAGGCTGATTAACAGGGCGTTTCCTGACCGAAAACTCTATCTTTTCGACAGCTTTGAGGGTTTTTCTGCTGATGAGGAGAGCCGCGACAAGGATGAGGGCTACAGCGAAATTCCCGACGACTTTTCCAATACCAGTGTGGAGTTGGTACTGAAGAGGATGAAGTACCCCCAAAACTGCGTGGTGAAAAAAGGTTTTTTCCCCGGAACTGCCGATGGACTTGATGAAACATTTTGTTTTGTGAGCATTGACTGCGATCTGTACAAGCCCATTTACAGCGGGCTTGAGTATTTTTGGGAACGCCTTGCCAAGGGGGGCTATATTTTCGTCCACGACTATCAAAACCCCGCCTACAGCGGCGCGAAAAAGGCAGTGCGCGAGTTTTGCGGCAAGAAGAATATCCCGTATTTTTTGATGAGCGATTGCTGCGGGACGGCGGTTGTTTCTAAAGGTCAGGAGTAAGCGCAAGAGAGCCGCCGTTCACCGAAAAGCCAAATAACTATAGAAAAAGCCCAACTCATTCATCTTAGCAACCATATCCCGCACACTGTCGTTGTTGCGTACGGTGAAACCGCTGTTGCCCATTTCAATGCCCAGACTGCGTTGGGAGGAATTCAAGCCGATGGCAAAATAACTGCCGTAGTTGGCGCTGTTGGGCAAGTTGGTGATTGTCGGGAAATCCTGGGTAAAAACAATCACCAAGCGGGGCTTGAAGCCAAGGCTAATGACCTGGGATGTGGTTCCGCTCCCCGTGTAACTGCCCGCCACAAAGGGTTGGAGAAACAGCTCCTTTTCGCTACCTGTGAAGTGTATATCCTGGTTATTGATGTGACTGCCGCATAGAAGTTCTTTATTCATGAACGAGGGGAAACTCAAGCCCGTACTGACGGCGGGGCAAAAGTCGGCGAAAACGTCCAGATAGCACTCCAACACAAAGGCATCGGTGTCTCTGTCACTCTTGATACGCCCTGCGGCTGACTGAGTAATCTCCAGGTCACTGCCAAAAGTCATGCAGTCGGCGACCTTTGTGAACACGCTGTGGCAATAGTCCCCGCCAAGGGAATAGGGGGCGTGGATACCCAGGCGAATGCGCAATTTCGCGCTGCGGCAATACTCCTGCGCCTCCAGTACACCCTGTCCGTTGTCAACAAACTTGTCCGTGATAGACACGTTTTCCAGCCCCACCGCCACAATCGCCTGCTTAAGCGGCACGGCTTTTTTCGTAGCGGGATACTCTGTTATGAATTCAATGCCCTGCAACGGGATTTGTTGCCGCAACCAGGCGGCAATCTCGGAGGGCATCAGCGATATAGAACTGCTCATATTTGCACCTTTTCTTTTCTAAAATTTCGCAGCTTTGTATAGTCGAATAACTTGAAAATCGACCGCAAATAGTAGTTAGTTAGGCGACTATAAGGGCGGGGCTTGCCCGCCCTATTAAAGAGGGCTTGTTGAAAAACTATCTTTCATTTTTCTTTATTTCACAAAAAAATTCATTATAGTCGATTTTTTCAACATTGCCATAAATCAAACCACGTTTTCCCGAATTACCGCCCACACATAAAGCGGCTCTGCGCCGAGATAGACCGTTTCGGCTCGCTCAATACGGTAGTGGTCGCTGCCGATTTTTATTTCCTGCCCCTCTGTCTGCAGGTCGTATTCAGGCGGTCCGATATAGAGATAATGCCCATGGCTGTTGTAGCCGATTTCCGTGTGAGTGCCGTAAAGATACAGCTTGTTTTTATAGCGCAGGGGCTGTATAAACGCACTGTAGCTAGCGATTGGAAAGCCTGTTTCCGAAATCAACTGGGTGGGGCGCCCATATTTCTTGAGCACTGTCTTAAAAACGTCCATATACGCCTCCTAAATGCACTCAAAAACAAAGTCGTCGATGGGTTCAGGATCGGGGTCTGGCTCCGGCAGGGGAGGTTCAGGCTCGGCACCCTCTTTTTTGAAGAAGTGCTGAACATCTGCCAAAGCCTCGTCCCTCATTTGTTTCGCCGCCTCCAAGGGGTCGCCCTTGCTGTCAATACTCAAGTCCCCTGCCTTGAAGCTCACAAGCCCATCGCCGTTAATGCGCCGTTTGACCATATAGGAATAAAGCCCGTGAAGTCCCGCAGCCATAATCACGCGGACATTGTTGATGTCCTCAGGATCCTCAAGCTTGAGGTAAATCCACAGAGCCGAGGCTGCCGCAAGAGGATATAGCTCCTGTTCCTGAACGCTCGGGTCAAGCATCCCTATCATCACGTCCAAAACGCTTTGAACATTGTTGTTAGTTAGCATTTTTTCTCCCTTTTTCTAGAAGCTATAGTCGATTAACTTGAAAATCCACTCAGGATTTGCGAGAATATTTTTCGTCTGGCAAGGAAAAAAGCGCAATAATACTTTCGTATTACGAGCATTTTTAACGAAGTCAGATGGAAAATAGACCGCAAAGACCGGTTGATTTTCAAGTTAGGAGACTATATCATGCCAGAAGCAATCTGCCATAGTCCATGATTTTCGCGAAGCCAACGAGGGAGGAAACAGCAATCTGCTCGAACTGGTGGTCGATCAGCTTGTTGGTTTCAAGCAGGACGTCACCGGCGCTAATCATCTCCAAAGCGCAGGTTTTGTCAACCGCCAACACATTCAGCGCCGGCATACTCGGCGAGGTGAGCATTTTCGCGCCAAAGGGGGTGAAAGGCTCGCCCTTGATGGTAAAGGACACAGCGGAATCCTGGAAAATCACCTGGCTGAAGATACTGACGATACTGGAGGTGTTCAAAATCAGCGTGGAGAAGTTGGCAGGCTGCATATTCGCCCAAAGATTACACAAATTCCCGTAGGTCAAGTTGCTGCCGCTGCGGGTGATACTTGGCGGATTGTCCATGAGGACGGCTAGGGCATCCTCAAAGCGCTCCCGGGCAAACTGTGCCCCCAACTGCTTGAGGAACACGGTGAACAGCTCAAGGCGGTGGAAGCGCAGCGCCTCATAACTGGATTTGATTACCCTGCCGCGCTTTTGAAGATTCACAAGACTGTTGCCGTTTTTCACCTCATAGGCGGAGATGGGCGCACCCTCGTTCACAGTGGGATATGCCCCCATGGCGTGAATATCCACGTTGGCAAAGGCGAGGGGACGATAGTCCGGCGCGTCAACCTGAGTGACGGTGGCGACTATATCGGAGAGAACATCCGCGTCTTTCATGCCCTGCTTGATTGCGCGGGTCATATACTCAGGGAAAAGAACCGCGCTGTCAGAGGATTGGAAAAACTTATCAATTCTGTCGCTAGAAGGACCGCTCACGTGGATGTCAAAGCGTTTCAGCTGACGCTCAAATGCGTCCAAACCCGCAAGGGGCGTTTCGCGGTAATTTTCACTGGGATCGATTTTCTCGAGATTGGCGGTAAAATCTCCCGTATACATACCTTTTTCAAGGCGAAGATTGTCATAGCTCATGATTTTTTCCTTTCATTTTTGACCTCTCCGCAAATCTGTTAACATCCATAATTTCCGGGTAGGTCATTGAATTAATCCTGGTGTAGGGGCGGCGAGCTGCCGCTACTACACAATCTAGATTCTATAAACTGAATGCTCCCCCGCATTCTTCCCCGTTGGGGAAAAAAGCTGCGGAACACATGGGGGTTTCAGGCTCTGTTTTTCCCGCAGAGCGTGGGACAGTTCTCTGCACTGCTTGTAAGACAGCTTTTTTGTGATTGCCTGTGCTGTGTCCGCCCCCACATGGGGCATAAGAGCGCAGAGGATTTCGGCGGTTTCCCGGCGCAGGTCTTTCATGATCTCCCGTGCCTCCTCCTCAAGAACGCTGTGCTTTCGCGCCAGTTCAGGGGTGGTGTAGTCATCCTCCTGTTCGCCGTGGCTTTTCGTTTGCTCACTTTCAGGCTCATAATAAGCCCCAAGCCGCTTGTTTACCACGTACCTCATGCCTGTATCCTGCTTCCTCACTCCCGCTAAGGGTTGAGCGGGAACTGCAACAAAGGACCACTCATAAGCATCCCGCGGCTCTTTCAGGAGGGCATAGCACATCTTGCCCCGATAACTCCTGCCCCGTTTGTGTTCGCATCGCCCTGAACGCAGCTCTTGACCGCAAACCGAACAGACCACAAATCCCATGGCACAACCCACGCTCACCTCTTTTTTTATGCCGCCCTCAATCTCGGCAATCAAGTTGACGTTGCCCGCCGTACGGGGGATATACGCCTTTGCCTGTACGGTGCAATAGTCCGCACCGTAACTGGTTTTGCGCGTAGTGTCGGCGACACACTGGGCGGAGAAAATCCGCGCAAGTTGGTTTTTCGCGCTGTGGTCGTGGTCATAAATCCCCGTCTTGCCCACGAACATCTTGGCAAGCTGAGGCAACGCCGCGCTGTCAAAGCACTCCAAATCCCTGTCAATCTCGTTATCACACAAAACCACGTCAAAAACATAAACCTCATCGGGCAAAAGCTCACGCCGCGTGTGTTTGTTGATTTCCGCCAAGTCCTCAAGAGTCAGCTGTCCCCACTGGGGAGCGCCGTCAAGGGGTTTTGGCTCGGGCAGGGGCGCATCGGACTTTGGAGGAGAGGATACAGGGTGAACGCGAATGCGCTCCTCCCCGCCGCCATCGTCGGGAGTTTCTTCAGTCAAACCGGGAAGTTCCTCAAGTTCATCTTTTTCCACAATTACATCTTTACAATGCTCCATCATTTTCAACTCCTTTCACTCAAACTCCGCGCCTGTGCCTCATAAAGACTGGCGCGGGCAAGTTCCACTTGGTCCTGGAGTGTGATATCATCCCACTCCACCTCCAGTGGGCAATCGAGCCCCAAACGGGAGAGGATCACATGGCAAATCCGCTCGATAACAGGGCTTAGGATGCGGCGGTACGCCTCTAGCTCACTGGTGAGAATGTCTGCCTGTTGTGCACTCATACGTTCTGTGGAACTCCATGAGAAGCCCAGGAGGAATGGCGGCAGACCAGTTTTTGCCACAATCTGCTCGAGAATTTGTCTGACAGGCACATTGCTGTCCAAAATCTGGCTGTCTGCGCCAATGACCTTAATCTGCACGTCACCCACGGACACAAAGTCCTTAACCGCGCCGCTACTCATCGCCTGACTCCACTGCTCGGCAATCTGTTGAGCACGCTCTTTTGCCAACGCTCTGTCGATGGTGTCATTTTGTGGCTTGTAACTCACTGCAAAGCGCAGATTGCCCATTCGCTCCCAATTTGTCCCAATTGCCTGAAAAATCTGCATGAGTATCCCGCTGACAAATGGCAAGCCCTTTAATAGCGACCGTCCGTACAGTTCACCGGGCACGGGATTCAAAACGCTGAGTAGCAACAGTTCAGGCTGATTGAGCAAGTGGGTGCGCCCCTTTTCGTCACAGCGCAGAATTTCCACATCAAGCTCATTTTTCCCGCGGCGCAAAGTAAGAGCCGTCAGTGGCGGAATATACAGTGCTGCCGCCTGTCCGTCCTCGTCGGTGACAATCTCCCCAACGGAGGTGCCGCAGGTGAGCAGTTGATCAAAGTAGCTGGCGACAAACGCCGACAGTCCAATTTGGTGACCGCTCACAGGCACACAGCGGGCAAAGCGTTCAATGGCGCGTTGGGCATTTTTGTCGCTGCAGCAGACGGTGAAATCTCCCGTGAGCCGCACGAGTTTGCTGATTGCCGCGTCCAGAACCGGAACATTTTCCCGCAGGGCGTAATACAACCGGCTTTGCGGGGTTTCGCTCTCGTTTTCAACCCCTGCCCAACCAAAGCTCTTGTTCGCCGCCGTCTGCGGTACAGCGATTGAGGTCTTTGCCTGTTCTTTTTTCTTTTGCTTTCTCATCTAATCTCAAAACCTCCTTTCACATATACACAAAAAAAACACTTTCGCAACCCTAAAGAGTTGTGTGGGAAGCGGATGGTGTACAGAGGATTGATAAATCAGGTGTTTTTTCGTGAAAAAGCGCACGACAAACGCATGAATGGATAAACTTTGAATTGCTGATGACGTTTTGTAGGGAACGCCGCCCACGGTGTCCCGCCTCTAACATTCAAAGAGCTTTTTATTTAAACGAGGAGCGTCCCCTACATAAGCTGTTTCTGTATGCTTAACAGATTCGTCATTCATGCGTTTGGCGTGTGAAAAAGCGCATAAACTATTGACATGAACATCTTTTTTTGTTATAATGTAGGGGTATAAGATGGCTAAATTTTCCAAAATTGTGGAGGAATTTAAAATGCTGAAATGGAAGCTAAACCGTTTTTTCTTCGGCAATCCAATAAAATTAATCGAACCTGGCAAACGAGTTGATAGAAGCAAAGATGTTTCACTGCGCGGTGTACCGCTTTCGCTTCCAACAAGAAACACTGGGGGTGGTGGGATTGGCTACGACAGAAAATCAGAACAAAAAACCGCGCGTTGGCGATATTAAAGAACGATTAACAAGCTCCATGAGTATACATGATGGAGGTTTCGCATTAGAATACTTTGGGTACAATTTTACCGCTTCAGGGCTTGCAAAAAAGGTTTATGTGTATCCTCCAAGCGAGTTGCAAGATAACGACAGTCGAACGGTAAGCTTGGATGGTGAGAAGCTTAACTTATTCTCATCTGCTCTCAACAGCAAGTTTTTATCCTCTTTTCGTTCGGAAAGATACTCTCTGTTTGATGTCTCTTTTAGAGAATCGGGTTGCGCTAATAGCATTGGGTTTAGTTTTAACGATATAATGGATTTTGACTACATAGAACCGGAGAAAATTTTTCAACCCTTTGAAAATTGCGGAATTAGTTTTATCGGCGATGTTGTAAAAAAACTACAGGCGAACATATTTTTGTATCATCCAAAATACAATCCTGTTTTTATGTTTGGTTTGGTAATCAACAATACTAACCTTGAATGTGCCAAAGGTTTCGTAAGGTTCGATCAAGCAGAAGCACCGACTGCTGAGGAACGGGAGTCTATAATTGAGCGCATTGTTAAAACGATTAACCATAAAGATTCATGTGTGAAACTCTTTACTAGCGTTGCCAAGAAACTTGAAAGACTAGGACTTACATTTGCTTTTGTTGGAGTAGACTGCTACATCAATGGCAGTGTGCGGTTTAAATTGTATTTTCGATGCTATGGAGAGAGAGATTTGGCTAAAATCGCCGAGGAAGTCAGTTCGATATTATCGCAATTTGGTTTGAGTGGCAGTGTTCAGGATGTTTTTAGCCAACCTCAAGGCGGTGTAGCGGCAATCGCTCTCTCATCAGACTCATTCGAGGACATTAATGGGGTTCAATTATACTTTTATCCCTGAAATATAATCAAGGAATCGTGTTCTGCAAAATCGCAGCTTGTTGATACGAATCTTATAAAAAGGAGGTGAACACAATATGAAAAACGATGTTATGAAAAACCTTAAGTTGCCGTCAGGCGCTCTTGACGCCATCGCCAAAAGGCTCCAAGAACTTGTATTAGTTAATGCAAATGTTACTACGCTTGCATATTCTGGTATGGTCTCTTCGGGACCCAGATGCGGGTGCAAAGGTTCTTGCGATGGAGGTTGCACTAGTTGGTAGATGTCTTTATACTGCGCACTTGGAACAGAAAGTCTATTTAGCGATTGGCGTTAAGGGTATGCCAAAACGCGAGCCGGATGCGATTCAAGATGACAGGGCGATTTGCTTGTTTGGCTATTTAGGTCTGTGTTTCAAGTGCGCAGTATTATTTTAAGTGAGGACAATGCGATGGGTATTGAACCGCTAAGAAGCATTCCGGGAAAACAAACCGGAACGCAACAAGAAAAAACCGTCTTGTTGATATTGACAGAGGCATGCAACTTGAGTTGCGTCTATTGTTATGAGCAACATAAAGGCACCCATACAATGGATTTGGAAACCGCTATGGGAATTATTGAGCGCGAAATGAACTCAGACGATGAATTTGATCGCGTTTTTGAGTTCTTCGGCGGGGAACCTTTCCTTGCGTTTGATAAAATTGTTGCGCTTCACGACTTCCTTGGCAGTCGGCAATGGTCTAAACGATGGTTTACTATTACCACTACAAACGGAACCCTTGTTCACGGAAAGATAAAAGAGTGGATGCTTCGTAACAGGAAAACTTTCAACGCTGCTCTGAGCGCGGACGGTACACGACAGATGCATAACACTAACCGTTCAAACTCTTACGATATGATTGATTTTGATTTCTTCCTTAAAATGTATCCGGTAGTAAGGATGACCGTTTCGCCCCAAACTCTGTCATGCTTATCGGAAGGAGTTATTCACTTCCATAATATGGGGTTTGGCGTAACATCAAACCTGGCTTTTGGAATAGACTGGTCGAAAGATGAAAATATAGAAACATTTGCCGCCGAACTTCGCAAGCTAATTGATTATTACTTAGAAAACCCGAAAGTGATTCCCGCAAACATACTGGATATGGATATAATAGCCATTAATCCTCAAAGCCGTAGTTATGCTTCGAGATACTGCGGTGCCGGTGTTAATATGGTGGCCTATGATACAGCGGGGGTCAGTTATCCATGTCAAACATTTGCGCCCTTGGCAGTTGGAGATGATATTGCCCGGAAATCGCACGATTTGGTCTTTGAGAGTGAGATTAGCTTAGATTGCTTTGACGAGAAGTGCAGAATTTGTACCGTTGCAAATATCTGCCCGAATTGTTATGGTATCAATTTTAGCAGTACAGGCAATATGTACTCTAAAGATGATTCCTTCTGCCGAATGATTAAAGTGCAATTTTTAGCTAATGCCAATTTCAAATACTTGCAATACCTGGCTGGGTCGCTATCTTTAACTCAGGAAGAGGAATATAGGTTGCTAAACAACATCAGCTTGGTTCAAACTATGGAGCTTTAGAAGAGCGTGGTTAAGCAACCGTGAAAAATACTTTTGCGAGAATATTTTTCGTCTGGCAAGGAAAAACGCGCAGGAATACTTTCGTATTACGAGCATTTTTGACGAAGTCAGATGGAAAATAGACCGCAAAGACGAGTTGATTTTCAAGTTAGGAGACTATACCTGGACTAAAATGAGGAAAGCGTTTGACGGGAGGTGAATGGCAAAAAACTTGACAGTATATCCTAAAACGTGCTATAATTGGTTCGTACATTACCTATTAAAGGAGTTGTCTAAACATGAAAAAAACAGTTTCAGTCCTGCTGTGCATTTGTTTGCTGGCAGGCGCGGTCAGTCAATTGGGAATTTTTGCCATGGGGGGGCAGACGTGTGATTGCGAATTTGTTCCTGTCATTCACCTTAGCGGCGGTCACGGCGCGTTAACGGAAAATTACGGCACCCCTGAGGAAAAATCATTTTACGGCATAGACAAGCTAGAAAACCTGACGCGTGAAATTCAGCCAATGATTTCCACGTTTGTCGCAAATATCCTCACGGGCAACCCTAGCAAAGTGTTGGACGCGTTCATAGAACTCATGGACGCTTGGGTAGGTCCTCTCACCATGTTCCCGGACGGTTCAAGCCTCAAGGAACTCGACCGGTATGACGTGAACGAAGAAACAACCATGAACAGCGAGCACTTTTGGCCTTGGGTCAACTACACCTTCGCTTTCGATTGGCGGCAAAGCCCCATTGACATTGCCGACGATTTGCACGAATATGTGCAGCGAATCAAGGCACATACAGGACATGACAAGGTGCATATCCAGTCAATTTCCGGCTCCGGCTCTATTTTGACTACCTACATCGACAAATACGTTAACCCAGTCGCCGACCCTGACGCTCTAAGCGTCGTCATCGGACAATCCACTGGCTACGGCGCCCCTATAGTGGGCAGCTTTTTGAACGCCCGCTACACCGTCAACCCGCGAAATCTCGGCGCTTTGGATATGCTCTATGTCCTGGACCTTGACGAAGAAAGCGAGGACAGTGTTTTTGGCATTATGAACACCCTCTACAAGAGTGGGCTGTTGGACGTTTTCGCAATGGCAAGCTCGCTGTTGCCCCAGGCGGCGTTTGACCGGATTTACGAGGAGATCACCCGCAAAACCTATGCCGCTTGGCCGGGAATGTGGGCGTGGTGTCCCCCCGAGGACTATGACAGCGCAAAGGCGCGTTTGACAGACGGGCATCCCGAATATGAGCAATTGGGTTTTATTGCCAAGCTTGATGCATACAAGGCGATTCAGGACAACGCAGGGGAGATTTTGCAAACGGCGTCACAGAAAATCAAGGTTGCCAACATGGTGGGTTACGATATGTCGCTGCTGTTTTTGGACAAAGACAACAACACTTCCAGTGATGGGGTTGTCTCCGCATTCAACGCTTCGCTTGGTGCAATCGTTGCGCCTTTCGGTCGTACACTTAGCAAAAATTACGTCCAAGCCATGGACTGCGGAACGGGGCACAATCATCTCTCCCCAGACGCAATGGTGGACGCGTCCACCTGCGCCTTGCCTGATGACACGTGGTTTTTGAAGGGCGTCATCCATCGGGGACTTTATGAATACGGCGGTTGGTATAAGTGGTGGAGAAATGCGCCGAAGGGAGCGGACACGGTCTTTGATAACCCCGACTTTCCTCAGTTCATGAAAGCGGTGAATCGAAGCCAAAAAGACGATGAAGGTATGCTTGTGCCGGTGACAGCGGAAGATTTTGCCCCCATGGGAATCTTCGCTAGACTTTGGGATTGGTTATTACAGGCTTTGCGCAGTGTCCTTGCGTGGGTGAGCGAACCTTGGCGGGAGAATGCGGCAGTTTTTTGGAGTCGGTGGTTTTGATTAAGCCGTAAAGGTTAATAAGCATTAATTTAAAACAGGCGCTGCAGAAGTGCCTGTTTTTGTTTACCTACTTGGGTGCTGTTTGCCGCTTCGCTTTGCTTGGGGCAGGCGTTCGTGCGTTTGGCGCGAACCCTCACCCACTTCACCTTGACTTTTCCGCCAAATTTTGATATAATACTTGCAGCATTGGGGAGTAGCCACTTTATAGATGCTAGATACTAGATATTAGTTGCTTAGATATTGGGGGTACACGTGTCATCCCACATTCTAATTTCTACATTCTAGTTTCTTAATCTAATTAAGCTGTTGACCGTCAGAACGTTTGGGTAATACCAAACCGGTTTACAGGCTTGCGAATTGCAGGTAGGCAAGACCTTTGGCAGCCTTTGGGCTGTCGGGGGTATTTCACACAGGAGCAAGAAGCAAGAATAAGTTTCCTGTCTGTTCTCCACAGAACCCATAATATTGTTGGCATAGATATAGATACACAGCGCAAGATAAGCGTGTATCTTAATCTATTTTGCCACTAAAAAAAGGAGTAAAAATGAAACACTATCTTGAAAAAATCAGCGCGGTATTCAGCCACGTGAAAAGCGCGGAGCTGGGACTGAAAAGTGCGGAAGCGGTACGCCGTCTTGAAAAATACGGCAAAAACAAACTGGACGAGCCGCCCCGTGAATCCCTCCTGAAACGCTTTTTCAGTCAGATGACCGACCCCATGATTATCATCCTCCTCGTCGCCGCCCTTCTTTCGGCGGTTCTCACCGTATATGAGAGCTTCCAAGGCGGACAATACCACTTTGAGTTCCCTACAGACACCGTAATCATCCTCGTGGTGGTCATTCTCAACGCAATTTTGGGGGTCTATCAAGAGAGTAAGGCGGAAAAAGCCATCGAGGCGTTACAAGAGATGTCTGCCGCGAAAACCCGCGTATTGCGTGATGGACAAATTATCTCCGTGCGCAGTGAGGAATTGGTTATCGGCGACGTGGTGTTGTTGGAAGCGGGAGATGCCGTCCCGGCGGACTGCCGCATATTCGAGTCCGCAAGCTTGAAGATTGAGGAAGCGGCTCTAACGGGGGAGAGCGTCCCCGTCAGCAAGATGATTGACATCCTCAACGGCGCAAAGGAGGATGCTGTCCCCTTGGGTGACCGCAAAAACATGGCATATATGGGTTCTGTGGTGGTTTACGGGCGGGGCAAGGCTGTGGTTGTTGCAACGGGCATGAATACAGAAATGGGCAAAATCGCCGACGCAATTTCCAAAGCTGAAGAGGGACTAACCCCACTGCAAATAAAGCTGTCCCAAATCTCCAAGGTTTTGACCCGCGCTGTATTGGGTATCTGTGTTTTCATCTTCGCTCTTAGTATCGGTATGAAGCTCCTTGAAGGCGGCGAAACCGAGTGGATCTCATTCTCCCTAGGAATATTCATGATGGCGGTATCTCTCGCCGTGGCGGCAATCCCGGAGGGCTTGGTAGCCGTTGTCACCATCGTTTTGAGTATCGGTGTGACGCGAATGAGCAAGAAAAACGCTATAATCCGCAAGCTCACTGCCGTTGAAACATTGGGCTGCACACAAATAATCTGCTCCGACAAAACTGGCACACTCACCCAAAACAAAATGACTGTCACCGAGCATTACAGCGATAACGAAAATCTTTTGGCGACTTGTATGGCACTGTGCAACGACGCGAGCCAGAACGTCGACGGCACTGTTATCGGCGAACCCACGGAAGCCGCACTGCTCAACTACGCAATCTCACTAAAAATGAGTATCGCCGACCTGCTGTCGGGGAATCCCCGTGTCAGCGAAGCCCCGTTCGACAGCTCCCGCAAGATGATGTCCACAATCCATCAGACTGACAAAATCATCCAGTACACAAAGGGTGCGCCGGACGAGATATTGAAACACTGCAACTATATAGTAAGAAACGGCGAAAAATTGCCTTTCACCGACGAGCTGCGCCAAGAGGTTCTCACCGCCAACAAGGCGATGGCAAACAAGGCACTGCGTGTCATCGCAGCGGCGTATAAAGAATATGACGCGGTTCCCGCCTCCGCAGATCCTGCGGATTTGGAAAACGACCTTGTATTTATCGGGCTTACGGGGATGATTGATCCTGTACGCCCCGAAGTCAAGGCGGCAATCGACGAGTGCAACAACGCGGGAATTTGCGCCGTCATGATTACCGGCGACCACAAAGATACCGCCCGAGCAATCGCAATGGAACTGGGTATCTTAAAGAACGCCGAGCAGGCAATCACAGGCGCGCAGCTTGATTTGATTTCGGACGAGGAGTTTTTAGCCCGTGTAGAGGAGTTCAGCGTCTATGCCCGCGTTCAGCCGGAGCATAAAACCCGTATTGTCAACGCCTGGCGAACCAGGGGCTATATCACCGCCATGACCGGCGACGGTGTAAACGACGCGCCGTCGATCAAGAACGCTGATATCGGAATAGGCATGGGCATAACAGGCACAGACGTGACTAAAAACGTTGCGGATATGGTTCTTGCCGACGACAATTTCGCCACTATCGTTTCCGCCGTAGGCGAGGGCAGGCGCATCTACGACAACATCCGCCGCACCTTGCAGTTCCTGCTCTCCACCAACCTCAGCGAGGTAATCACCGTGCTGACCGCCACCCTCATGGGCTTTATCATGTTCCAACCCGTCCACCTGCTCTTTATCAACCTTGTCACCGACGCCCTGCCTGCAGTCGCATTGGGAATGGAGCACGCCGAGGAAGGCATTATGAACCGCCCTCCGCGCTGTCAAAAAGACGGTGTTTTCTCAGGGGGCTTAGGCGTGAACATCATCTATCAAGGCGTGCTTATCGCCATATTGACCATTGCGGCGTATTTTATCGTGTTGTATTTAGAAATTAAAGAGGGCAATACCGACGAGCACTCACGTGCCTACGCAATGACAGCGGCGTTCTTCACTCTCTCCATGTGCGAGATATTCCACGCGTTCGTCATGCGGTCCATCAAGGGCAGCACTTTCACGCTGAAAAAACAAAACGCTGTACTTTGGGTGACCCTCGCCGTATCCCTTGTAATGACCTTGTCCGTCATCTATATCCCCTTCTTGGCAGAGGTGTTCTCCCTTGTCCCCCTGACCTCACAGGAGCTTACCATTGCGCTAATCCTTGCGATATCAGTAATCCCCGTGATTGAGGTCGTCAAGATTTTTCAGCGAGCTAGAGAGAGAAAATTGGCGGGGAAATAAAAAAGAGCAACGAGAGCTATAGTCGATTAACTTGGAAATGGGCTCAGGATTTGGGAGAATATTTTTCGTCTGGCAAGGAAAAAAGCGCATGAATACTTTCGTATTACGAGCATTTTTGACGATGTCAGATGAAAAATAGACCGCAAAGACCAGTTGATTTTCAAGTTAGGAGACTATACAAGAAAGGTTGGGACTGCGGAGGCGCAGTTCACCGCCCCTGCATCCCTACACCTTTCTTGTATCCGCCCCCCTCAAGAAGCCTTAAGCTGCAGGCGCAATTTATCGGAAATCATGGCGATGAACTCGCTGTTTGTGGGCTTACCGCGGCTGTTTTGAATGGTGTAGCCAAAATAAGAGCTGAGCACATCCACATCGCCCCTATCCCACGCAACCTCAATAGCGTGACGAATCGCCCGCTCCACGCGGCTAGCGGTGGTCTTGTGCCGCTGCGCCACAGTGGGATACAAAATCTTCGTCACCGCATTCATCATCCGCGGATCCTGCACGCTCATATGTATCGCCTCGCGCAGATATTGATAACCCTTAATGTGAGCAGGCACGCCGATTTGGTGCATAATTTCGCTGATTGTCAGATCTAAATCGCCAGGCATCACACGGATATTGCGGCGGCGGCTCATATACTCACTGCGCTGAACAATTCGATCGGCAAGAATGTCCACATCAAAGGGCTTGAGCATATAATAATCCGCGCCGGCATCCAAAATATCCTGCTCAAATGCGGCGTTGTCCATCCCTGATATGACGAAAACCAACGGGCGCCGCTGCAATTTCAGCAGCTTGAGCTGCCCTAGCACCCCTAGAGCGTCAAGGTGCGGCATGAATGCGTCCGCCAACAACACATCCGGAATTGGCGTGTGGGCGAGCCGCTCCAACACCTGTTTGCCGTCCTTTGGTATGGTTTCAACTTCGAATCCTTTCATCCGCAAGGTTTGAGCGCAAAGGCGGGCGAAGTCTGTCCCTTCCTCAGCTAACAAGATTTTTAGAATTTTTTCCATGTTTTCTGCCTCCGATGTTTAATAATATGGACATTGTACTATATTTCGTCACAAAAGTCAAATAATTATTGAAAATTTTTTACAATTATTTTCTACAAAGTTTATGGAAAATTTATGTTTTTCATCCAAAAATGTTAGCAAATAATGCAGAAGCGTTGGAAATATGGGCGAAAAATGTTACATTTCGCGAATTGTGACAATTTGTCACGCTTGTGTGCGCCCCTGTTGCGGGGTACCATATGTTGTTTTTGGGGAGCTTGATGGGAGGTGAACGGGAATATTGCAAAGAAAGTTTTTGGAGGGTTATAGTCGATTAATTTTGAAAATCCGCTCGTGTTCATAGTTTCCGAAGAGGTCTATAAAAATCTTCGAGCAAAAATTGTAGGGGACGCGATTTGCTTCTCCTACAATTAGCGTGTATTTCGAGCACAGGCGAGTAAAAAACCCAATATGCCTCTAGCGATACAGCAACCAAAGTACAGCCCAAAGAGTGGGCATGACAAACATATAGCTATCCAAGCGGTCCAAGGCGCCGCCGTGGGCGGGCATAATATTGCCGAAATCCTTGATGCCTACCTGCCGTTTCATTGCCGAGAAGCACAGGTCACCCAAAATGCCAAGCACGGACAGAGGAATGGAAATAATTGGGATTAGCCACCATTTTGGGATGAACTCACCGAACATCTCGAAATGGTAGAAAATGTACCACATGATTAGGTTAATTACGGCGTTGAGCGCCACACCGCCGATGGCTCCCTCCCAACTTTTGTTGGGGCTGATTACAGGGGCGAGCTTGTGTTTTTTCTTCATGAAGCTGCCTGTAAAATAAGCGCAGGTGTCCGTCATCCAACAGCAGAACAAACCGAAAAGCAACCAGAAATTCGTCCACGCCTGGGGTACGCTTACCCGAACGCCGTCTATGTATGGGTAGAAATTGGCGATGGTGATAAAGCTCGAAATGGCAAGAGGGATGAGGGTCGAGGCGATTATCGCCACAAAGACGTGGGACCACCTAATTTTGTTGAAGCGCGAGAGCATGATAATGAAGAAAGATAGCACATAAAGAATGACAAAAAGCGGCAAAAATCGCAAAACAACGGGACTTAGCTCGTCGTACCGCAATGCGGCGATGACAATCGGCACCGCCAACGCCGAGGCGATTGTCAGGGCATAGAGGGTTTTGCTTGTGACCCTGAGGGATTTGAGCAGTTCGTAAGCCGATGTACCCGCGAATACTGCGATGATGACCACAGGCAGGGGCGAGTGGACGAAGGTGAGCGTCAAAATCGCCACCGCCGTTCCAATTACTCCCGCGATTACTTTTGTTTTCATAAATACCTCCAGATTAAGATTCCAGATTTGTAGCCGATTAACTTGAAAGACCAGTTGACTTCCAAGTTAGGCGACTATAGATTTTGAACTTTTGAGTGATAGATTGGGATTAGGCTATGCAGAGAGCAAAGGAGCCCTAACCCATATCACGATTATACCACAAAAGCAGTGAAAAATCAATTGGCTTGCTTACACAAAACGCAGACGCGGGAAATTTGCCGACGCCTTTACGCCTTTCAGGCACATAAAAGACCTGGAGGACATGAAAAATATCATTGTTAGTAAAACGTCGTTACTTATTGAATATCAAGGGGGATAACATATTCACCAAACATATAATAGTATAACTGTAAGATTTTAAGCGAAATCTTGCTGTCTTTTTTGTCGACATAAATTTCAAGAAAATCCAAACATCCTATTTTTTCATTAAACTTCTTTGCATTTGATGAATACTTGCCGAAGTCATGACCAAATGAATACAACCGCATATTTTCATCCTTGCTGTCGAACTCAAAATAAATCCGCACCGTGTCTTTGTCGCTTTCATACTCGTTTGGTTCTCTTATGACTTTGACGACTTTGATTGTTCCAAGACTGTTCTCAACAGTAATATCGCTGTCAATTGTGGAATAATCTTTCGGCAGGTTAATATGCAACCTTTTCTTTTCTTCCCGCAGCATTGAAAGATACGGTATATGCAGGGTTGCTGACTGGTCGTTTTCAGAAATGTCATATATAAACCGTTCAGTAAGTGACCAACCTATATGATCCTCTGAAAGCCGTCCGCTTTCTGTCTCGATATATCTGTTTTCTACAAACGATCCGTTCGCCGGTTGCCCATACCCTAAAATCATGTCTTTGGTGTGGTTTGTAAGCCTAAATGGATAACACCATACAACCAATTGCCCATCAATTCTTTGCGTATCAGTAGTGAGTGATATACCGTTTTGTATATCGGTCGGACCTATTTCTTTTATGTCTTCATAACTGCGGCAGGGGATCATTTTGAAAGAGAGCCGCTCTGAAAAGTCTTTGATTGCAATTTCGTAAATATCATTGTCTGTCGGGGGGATTGTTTTGTATGAAAAATTCAACATTGCCGAACTTGTTGACCAGAACAACGCAGCCCCTGACGGTTCTTCATCCATGAAATTTATCAGCAGCCCATTGATATACAGCGAAAAATCTTCATAAAAAGGCATTCTCACGATTTTGTCTGTCTTTACATGGTTTTCATCTGCTAGTTTTTTGTCATTAACTTCAATCGTCACATCCAAATACCCCTTTGAATATACTGCTCTGACAATATTTGCCGTCGAGTTACCAAGCTTAATTTGCCCTGTGATTGAGTCAATCGTATAGATAGTATCATCCGCTTTTTGAAAAATACCAACGCCGGGAATAAAGGCAAATAAATTTTTGATAGCGGCGGCTGCATTATCAAAACCCACAAGGGAAAGAGATGTGAAAATAATAGCAAGAGCAGCAGCGCAAGCGACAATTTTCTTTGGTATATATATTCTCCTTTTCTTTTCTGAGCCTATTTTTTCATAAACGAATTTTTTAATCCGATTGCGGTCTTTGCTGTTGATTTTTATTTCCATGTTGTCATCAAGTAACCTTTCTGTTTGCTCAAGTGTGAGATTGTCTAAACTGTTGATAATCTTTTTTTCCATTACAAAGCACCTCCCAATGCTTGTTTTAATTTGACCAATGCCCGCGATACCTTTTTATTCACCGTATTTTCTTTAATCCCTAACGCCTTTGATATGATCTTTGAGGTCTGACCGAAATAGTACTTGCGAATTATAATTTGACTGTCCGGCTCACCAAGCGCCTTTATTTCCTGTATCAAAAGGTCGTTTGTTTCCCTGTCAACCACACCTTTTTCTATGTCGATATCAGATGCAATCCAATCATGCTCAAATTTATCAAGGGACACATGGGCATTGTTTCGCAGTTTTCTAAAAACGTCAATAGACCGTCGTTTTGACAAAACCGCTAAATAAGACTTGAGAGAACCTTTTTCTAAATCAATGAGATTTCTTGTCCTATACACCTCGTAAAAAATGTCACTGACACATTCCTCAACATCTTGTTTGTTAGATGTACACGACAGTTTTCCATTTACGATTGTATAGACAAAAGCCATGTACTCATCCATTATCTTTTCTAATCCCCTTTCGGGATTTTGAATCAATAATGAATAAATTTCTTTTTCACCGAGCAAGTAATCAACCCCTCTTTCCTTAGGATTAAACGCATTCACTTATACCATTCGTAAAACAGTTGAAAAAAGTGACAAGAATTTATAGTCTCCTAACTTGAAAATCAACTGGTCTTTGCGGTCTATTTTCCATCTGACTTCGTCAAAAATGCCCGCAATACGAAAGTGTTCCTGCGCTTTTTTCCTTGCCAGACGAAAAATATTCTACCAAATCCTCAACCGATTTTCAAGTTAATCGACTATATCGCAGGATTGCAGCGCCGAAGCCGATGTTTTTTCCGAAGTTTGGAAACTTTAGAGGCTGTACTAGACATTTTCGTCGAGGCTTACAATGCTTTCGGCGTGGCAAAAATGAATTTTAGGCGTAACCGTGATAATAATTCGTGTGAATTGCCTTTCTCTGTGTTGGATTTTTTATAATGTGCGCACTGTATCCACTCCTGTTGATTTTCAAGTATTGATTATTTTGAGAATTTGCTGTATAATTGGCTTGGTGAAAATTTATCTTTCATTTATCTTATCGGATATTTTCCCCCCCGAAAGGACAAAAATGCTCAACCAATTCTCAAGAACTCAAATGCTTCTCGGCGATGCCGCCCTTGAACGGCTGAAAAACGCACGCGTGGCGATTTTTGGCATCGGCGGCGTGGGAGGGTACGCACTGGAGGCGCTAGCCCGCAGCGGCGTGGGGGCTTTTGATTTGTTCGATGACGACAAGATTTGCGTAACCAATATCAACCGCCAAATTCACGCCACCCTATCCACTGTGGGGCAGTACAAAACGGACGCGGCAAAGGCGCGGGTGCTGGACATAAACCCTGCGGCGGCGGTGCGTACCCACAAAATGTTTTACCTCCCCGAAAACGCGCAAGAGGTGGACTTATCCCAGTTCGATTACGTCATTGACGCCATCGACACGGTGAGCGGGAAAATTGAGCTTGCCGTGCGGTGCCATCAACAAGATACGCCTATAATCAGTTCCATGGGAGCGGGGAATAAGTTGGATCCCACAGCGTTTGAGGTGGCGGATATCTACCAGACAAGCGTTTGCCCCTTGGCGCGTGTCATGCGCCGTGAGCTGAAAGGGCAGGGAGTGCCAAAGCTCAAGGTGGTGTATTCCCGCGAAGCGCCTCTTGTACCCGAACAGGAGGGCGGCTGCGAAACAGGCTGTGTCTGCCCGCCGGATACTCAGCGAAAATGCACCCATCGCCGCCAAATCCCGGGCAGTGCGGCGTTTGTTCCATCGGTTGTTGGGTTGATTTGCGCGGGCGAGGTCATAAAACACTTGACAAACTTGCAATAATATGGTACAATATCCCCATTGAATGGGCATTGAGAGTTTGAGAGTGAGTTTTAACTCGCTCTCTTTTACGCTAAGGCGGCATTCGAGGGTGGATTTTTGCGGGCATTTACGCATACTGCTAAGGGGTAAACCCGAAAAGGAGAAGTTATGAGCGTTGCCAAACGTGTTGAAGTTTTGGCGCAGCCCCTTGCGGAACAATTGGGGCTTGTCCTTTGGGATGTGCGCTTCTTCAAGGAGGGCACGGACTGGATACTCCTTGTCACTGTGGATAAGAATGAGGGGAGTGTGAACCTTTCCGACTGCGAAAACCTCTCGCGGGCAATCGACCCCATACTTGACCAGGAAGACTTCATCGACCACGGCTACCGCCTGCAGGTATCAAGTCCCGGACTTGAGCGAAAACTAAGAACGCCCGCCCATTTCCAGGCGTATATTGACGAAAGAGTGATAGTTCGCCTGCAAAAAAGTTTCGAGGGACAAAAGGAATACCGGGGCACACTGGCGAGCTTCGAGGGGGACACACTCACAATCAATCTGGATGACGTGCGGTCACTGAGCTGCACATTAAAAGAATGCGCTTGGGTCAAAGCTGACGATTTTTAAGGTGGTTTACGCAAGGCGCAAGCAACTTTCAACTTAACAAAAGGGGTATTAAAAGCATGGATATGCAAGAACTTTTCGCGGCACTGCGGGCGATGTCCGAGCATCGGGGAATTCCCATGGAGGTGTTGATTGACGCGTTGGAAAAGGCAATCGTCACCGCGGTAAAAAAGGACTATAAAGAACGCGAGGAGCGTGAGGACTTCATTTTCTGTGACATAAGCGAAGAGAAAGAAACTCTGCGTGTCTATAAACGCCAAAGCGTGGTGTCGGAGATTTTTGACGACGTGACGGACATTTTACCGGAAGAGGCACAGCGTTTTAAGCCGAACGCCAAGGTGGGCGACATTATCGAGATTGACCTTGAGCCGCGCAACCTCTCCCGCGTTGTTGCTGACAAAGTCAAGCACGTTTTGCGCTCTGGTCTGCGGGAAGCCGAAAATGAGATTATCAAGGACAAGTATGCTCAAATTTTGGGACAGATTATCACTGTGCGTGTTTCTCGGGTTGATTTTTCAACGGGAGACGCCTTTGTTGAGATTGGCAAATTGGAGGAAAGACTGCCCCGCAACGCCCAAATTCCCGACGAGGTTTTGCTTGAGGGCGACTTGATTAAGCTCTTCGTGGTGGATGTTCGCGCTTCAGAAAAAGAGCGCAAGCCACGCCCCATTTTGAGCCGCAAAGATCCGGGACTTGTCCGCCGTCTGCTTGAACTTGAAGTGCCTGAAATCGCCGATGGCTTTGTGAAGATTAAGGACATCCACCGGGAGGCGGGAGCGAGAACCAAGCTCTCGGTTTATAGCGACGACCCCAACATCGACCCCGTCGGTGCGTGTATCGGCACCCGCTCACAGCGCATAGCGCGCATCACCGACACCCTCAGCGGCGAGCGTATCGACGTTATCCGCTACAGCGAGGATATCATTGAGTACATCACCGCCGCCCTCTCCCCTTCCGAAGTGTTGAGCATCACAATCCTCCCCGACCAAGAGAGAGCCGTCCGCGTGGTTGTGCCTGATAATCAGCTCTCACTGGCAATCGGCAACAAGGGGCAGAACGTCCGTCTTGCCGCACGCCTTACGGGTTGGAAAATAGACCTGCGTTCCGAGTTGGAGGAAACCGGTCCCGTCATCGACCTAGACGCGGAAATGTAGGCACCAGACAGTACGCACTAAACCCGTCCCCTGAAACCTGAATCCTGTATCCTGATACCCTGAAATCCCGTACCTGAAACCTGAATCCTGTATCCTGATACCCTGAAATCCCGTACCTGAAACCTGAATCCTGTATCCTGAATCCTGAATTGGGGGGTGTTAGCTTGGAAAAAAAGCGTAAAGTGCCAATCAGGCGTTGCATTGGCTGTGGGGAACACAAAGAGAAGCGCGGCATGATTAGAGTGGTTCGCGCCCCCGAAAAAGACGGCGGCGAAATCACACTCGACCCAACAGGTAAGAAAAACGGCCGCGGCGCATATCTTTGTCCCCAAGAGGAGTGCCTTAAACGGGCAATCAAGCGCAGAGCAATCTCATACGCCTTCAAGTGCAAGGTGGAAAACGAGGTTTACGCCGCTCTTGAGGAACAGCTCACCGCCATAAACGCGGCAAATCCCGCTGAATAATCGCCCCGCACCATTATATTGCGCACCACCTATACCCGTCTTATTTACAAGGAGAAAATGAATGCAAACAAAGTACAGAGTTAGCGAACTTGCAAAGGACTTTGGCGTTAAGAGCAGGGTCATTATGGATCTTGTTGAGGATGTCTTTGGACGTAAAAAAGGCACTTCCTCCGCTCTTGATGTGGATGAGCTTGACGTTATCTATGAGCATTTGGCGAACTTGAACGCCAAGGCTGATTTTTCGTCGTACTTTTCCACCCGTCCCCAAACGGCGGCTTCGCAAGCATCAGGTAAGCAAGACGGCGGTACAGGTAAAACTACCGAGAAGAAGGGACTGGGCAAGAAGCTCAAGGACGTGATGGCGGAAAGACTTCGCGCTAGCTTGGAACCCGAACGACAGGCGGACAGGGAACAACGCGCCAAAGAGCAGGCAGAGCTTGAAGCAAAGCAGGCGGCGGAGCGTGCCGAAAGGGAACGCGCCGAGGAAGAAAGACGCAAGGCAAGACAGGCGAAAATGTCCAAGAGAACGGAGAAAAAAGAGCAGCCCAAGCAAGATGGCAAGCGGGAAGAGCTCAATAAAACAGCCAAGAAAGAAGAACCCAGCAAACCCGAACAAGGCAAGACGAAAGAGCAACCCAAACGAGAAAAATCTGTGCCAAAAGTTCAAGAGAAAAAGCCGGAGCAGAAAAAGCCAGAACCTGCCAAGAAACCAGTGCCAAAGGCTCCCCCCAAGCCGCTCAAGCAAACAGGACCCCTGCGGGATGCCAAGGGCAACGTGGTCACTATGCCCACAAAGAAAGAGAAGCCCACAAATACTGTCCCCCAAAGCCGCACCAAGGGTGAGGCGCGGGTTATCGACACCCGTTCCACGGACATTGTGTTGGACAAATACAATGAGCGTTATGATTCACTGGCATCCTCGTCGGTGGATATGCGCCGGGATACGGGTATCAATAAGCAGAAACTCAAGAAGCGCAACACGGGACAGCGTCAAGGTATGCGCAGCCGCAAGCCCCGGGAAACGGAAGCTCAGAAATATATGCGTCTTGAGCGCGAGAGGGCAAAAGCACCGAAGCTCCACATCAAGGTGGGCGAGTCAATCACCGTAGGCGAACTTGCGGAGCTTATGAAGCGCAAAGCAGCGGAGGTCATCAAAAAGCTCTTTGCCGAGATGGGACAAATGGCGACAATCAACGATGAGTTGGATTTCGACACCGCCGAGTTGGTAGGTGACTCCATGGGTGTTGTGGTTGAGCGTGAGGTGGTTATCACTATCGAGGAAAAAATTATCGACGACAGCCACGACGACGAAAAAGACTTGACGAGCCGCGCACCCGTGGTTGTGGTCATGGGTCACGTGGATCATGGTAAGACCAGTATTTTGGACGCAATCCGCAACACATCGGTTACAGAAACCGAGAGCGGCGGTATCACACAGCACATCGGCGCCTACAGTATTGAACTGGACGGACAGCCTATAACATTTTTGGATACACCAGGTCACGCGGCGTTCACGTCTATGCGTGCCCGCGGTGCAATGGCAACGGATATCGCCGTATTGGTCGTCGCCGCCGACGACGGCATCATGCCCCAGACAATTGAGGCAATCAACCACGCCAAGGCGGCGGAGGTTCGCATTATCGTCGCCATCAACAAGATGGACAGGGAGGGTGCGAATCCGGAGCGTATCAAACAGCAGCTCACCGAGCACGGTCTTGTTCCAGAGGAGTGGGGCGGTGAAACGATCTGTGTGCCTGTGTCCGCCCACACGAAAATAGGTATCGACAAGCTTCTTGAATCCATCCTCCTTGAAGCGGAGGTACTGGAACTCAAGGCGAATCCCAACCGCGCTGCGCGTGGTGTCGTCATTGAAGCGAGCATGGACAAGGAGCGCGGAACTATCGCCACCTTATTGGTGCAAAACGGCACCCTCAAGTTGGGCGACTATGTTGTGGCAGGCATGACCAGCGGTCGAGTTCGCGTTATGACCGACGACAAAGGCAAGCGCATTGAAACGGCGGGACCCTCTGTGCCTGTGGAGATTATGGGTCTTGACAAAGCGCCCACGGCGGGTGATGTGATGAACTGTGTCAGCAACGAACGTCTTGCCCGCGAGCTTGTC